>Ga0123356_10006311_pt1 | contig 11974 bp, 8 predicted proteins | sample TergutEmb28metaG_2_FD_92546 | JGI IMG/M metagenome (GOLD analysis project Ga0123356, IMG submission 92546) | Embiratermes neotenicus P3 segment gut microbial communities from Petit-Saut dam, French Guiana - Emb289 P3 | ecosystem: Host-associated > Arthropoda: Insects > Digestive system > Gut ... | reverse complement strand
GGTGTTCCTGATGCTGAGCGCGCGCCACAACGCGATGCTGTTCGTATTGATGTCGGGTGTCGTGTTCTTCGGCTGGGGCGAAATATTCTCGCTGTTTCCAGCAACCTTGACGGACACGTTCGGCGGGAAGCATGCCATCACGAATTACAGCTTTCTCTATATGGCGCAGGGCATCGGCTCAGTGCTGGGCGGACCCGCGGCTGCAGCGCTGCACGGTGCGACGAAGAGCTGGGTTCCCGTCTTCGTCGTGATCATCACGATGGACTCGCTGAGCGCACTGCTGGCGCTGGCCGCACTGAAGCCGATGCGGCGGCGGTTCGCGATGAGAGCTGCAGGCTGACGCGCCAAGTGTTATGGGCCGGGGTCCCATCCCGTCGTTTGTCACCCGAGGGACCGGTGTGGATGGGCTGGGAGCAGCGCAGCCGCGCCAAGCGGAATCGGCGCTAGCCTGGCTGCTTGTCTTTGTCACCGGTCAGCGACAGCGGCACCCATTGCAGGCCGTCCTGTCGCTGGATCAGCAGCAACACCGACTTGCGGTTTTCGTTGCGCACCGCGTCGATGCGCTTCTGCACATCGGCGGGCGTGGCGACTTCGGCTTGCTGCACCTCTACCACGACGTCGCCGGGCTTCAGCCCACGGTCAGCGGCTGTGCCGCTCGGCGCCACCTCGGTGATCACTACGCCTTTCTGCTTGGCGTTGAGCTGGAACTTGTCCTTCAGGACAGGCGTGATCGGCGCCAGCTTCATGCCGAGACCGGAAATGTCGGTCGGCTTGGTCTCGTCGACTTTGGGCTTTTCCGTCGTCGATGCGTCCTGAATGTCGTCCGGCTTTTCGGCCAGCCTTGCCGTCAGCTTCACCTGCTTGCCGTTGCGCCACACCACCACCGGCACCGAATCGCCAACCGCGGAATCGGCGACGATCAGCGGCAGGGCGTGCATGTCCTTCACATCCTGGTTGTTGAACTTCAGGATGATGTCACCGTTCTGGATGCTTGCCTTGTCTGCCGGTCCGTCCTTGTTGACGCCCGCGACCATCGCGCCGGTCGTCTCCTTGAGGCCCAGACTCTCCGCGATATCCGGCGTCACTTCCTGGATGCGCACGCCGAGCCAGCCGCGCCGCGGATGGCCGTACGCTCTCAACTGCGCGACGACATTTTTCACCATATTGGCCGGGATCGAAAATCCGATGCCGATCGATCCGCCGGACGGCGAGTAGATCGCGGTGTTCATGCCGACGACCTGTCCGTCCATGTCGAACAGCGGACCGCCCGAATTACCGCGGTTGATCGGTGCGTCGGTCTGGATGAAGTCGTCGTACGGTCCCTGGTGAATGTTACGCCCACGTGCAGAGACGATGCCCGCCGTGACCGTGCCGCCCAGGCCGAACGGGTTGCCAATGGCCAGTACCCAGTCGCCCACCCTGGCGCTGTCCGAATTGCCGAACTGCACCGCAGCCAAGGGCTTGTCCGGCTTCACCTTCAGCAGCGCGATGTCGCCCGATTCGTCGCGGCCGACGACAGTGGCTTTCAGCGTCGTGTTGTCCTGCAGGGTAACCGTGATCTTGTCCGCGCCGTCGATGACGTGGTTGTTGGTCACGATCAGCCCGGACGGATCGATGATGAAGCCGGAACCGAGGCTCTGCAGGCGCTGCTCTGGCTCAGGCTGGTCATCGCCCTGCCCGCCGTGGTGATTGCGATTGAGGAAGTCCTTGAAGAATTGCTCGAATGGCGAGCCGGGCGGGAACATCGGCACCTCTGGACCAACGCCGGGACCTCCATTCCGGGCGTTGATCGTCTGAGTGGACGAGACGTTGACGACCGCCGGCAGCAATTTGGCCGCGAGGTCAGCGAAGCTGTCCGGCGCGCCGCGGGCATAAGCCGGTGCGTCTGCTGTCAGCGCCAGGATGGGCGCCGCCAGCACAGTGGCGATCCCCAGCACGGCGGCACGGGTGATGGGGGAGCGGAGCAATGTCATGGTCACAGTTTCCCTGGCGGCTTCGCCTCAATCCAGTCCCGGCAGCTTACACCTAAACCACACACCGTGGTCACGGGCCGGGTCCACTCGGCGGGTTCTGCAAATAGCGCAAATACGCATTGTCTGGGGTGAGCACGAGCCGCGCGTGGCCCGATCCCAGTGCGTCGCGATAGCCCTGGTACGTACGCCAGATGGCGAAAAATCCAGGGTCCTGGTTGAATGCCTTGGCGTAAATGTTGGTGGCCTGCGCCTCGCCTTCGCCACGCAGGCGGTCGGAGGTGGCGCGCGCCTCGGCCAGCAGCACTGTGCGGTCGCGGTCGGCCTCGGCGCGGATCTTGAGCGAGTCCTCGGCGCCTTTCGCCCGGGCAAGCGCGGCGATGCGCTGCCGCTCAGACTGCATGCGCTGCAGGATCGCCTGGGTGTTTTCCGGCGGTAGGTCGGCGCGGCGGATGCGCACGTCCGCAACCGAGATTCCGAAACCCTGCATCTCGGTGTTCACGTCGTTGCGGATGGCGCTCATGATCCGGTCGCGGTCAACGGACAGCACGGACTGAAGGTCGTTCATGCCCATCACGCGGCGCAGGCTGCCGGTCACGACGGCATTCAGCCGGCCCTGCAGCACATCATCGGTCGTGCCGACGGCCTGGTAGTAGCGCAGCGGATCAACAATGCGATACACCGTGAAGCTGTCGACAATCAGCCGACGCTGGTCGGAGAGAATGACCTCCTCGCCTGGCAGCTCGACGTTCAGCAAGCGCTTGTCGAACGGAATGACGGCCTGCACAAAAGGTATCTTGGCGTGCAGGCCCGGCTCGGTGATCACCCGCACGGGCCGGCCGAACTGGGTGATCAGCGCCTGTTGGGTCTGATCGACGGTGAAGAGGGTTCCGTTCAGCACAAACAGTCCCACGACCAGCGCGGCGACCAGGATGATAATGGGCCGGCTCATGGCTGGGTTCCGGGGGTTGTTCCGCCAGCTGACTGCGGCGTCCCAGCTGACTGGGGCGTCGTCGACCCGGGCGGTGCCGGCGGCACGCTCAACGGCAGGAACGGCAACACGCCCTTCAGCTGATTATCCACCACGAGCGGCTGCGCGTGGCTGAGGATGCTACGCATGGTGTCCAGGTACATCCGCTTCAGCGTGACGTCCTTGGCGGCCTCATAGGCTTTCAGCACGGCGTCGAACTGCTGCGCCTGGCCAGTGGCCTCGGCGATGGAGGCCTGCTTGGCCCCCTGGCCCTGCGCTACGATGCGGGCCGCGTCGCCACGCGCGCGGGGGACGATGCCGTTGCGGTAGGCCTCCGCCTCGTTGACCATGCGCTCGGCGTCGGTGTTGGCACGCTGCACGTCGCGGAAGCTCTCGATCACCGCGTCAGGCGGATCGACTTTCTGCAACTGCACCTGTGTGACATCGATGCCGGCATGGTACCGTTCGAGGATTTGCTGCGTCTGCCGCAGTACTTCGGATTCGATTTGCGCCCGCAATTCGGTCAACGCCGGCTGGATCGGTGTCCGTCCCATCACCTCGCGGATGGAGCTTTCCGACACTGCCTTCACCAGGGCGTCGGGATTGCGGGTATTGAACAGGTACGCGACGGCGTTGTTGATCTTCCAGAACACCGCGAGGTTGATGTCGATGATGTTCTCGTCGCCCGTCAGCATGAGCGACTCAGTCGGGACCTGGGTGGGGCCTTCGGAGCCGCCGGACCGGTAGCCGATTTCAGTGCGGTTGATGCGGGTGACCGACGGCAGTTCGACCCGCTCGATCGGCCAGGGGAGGTGGTAACGCAGGCCCGGACCGGTCACTCGGTTGACCGCGCCGAACAGCAGCACCACGCCTTGTTCGTCCGGTTCCACACGGTAGATCCCGCTGGCAAGCCAGAGCGCGAGCACCGCGAGGCCGATCAGCAGAATCGGCCGCCCGCCAGTGAGACGAAAACCCGGGCCGCCGCGTCCGCCGCTACCGCCGATCAGTCGGCGAATGAAGGCCTGGACCTGGGCGATCAAATAGTCGAGGTCAGGGATCGGCCGCGGCCCGCCCGGGCGCCCCGGTCCGCCACCCGAACCCCCACCCCATGGTCCACCGCCGCCAGGCGGGGGCCGGCTGCCATTCCCACCGGAGCCGCCCGGTGGCGCACCCCAAGGGCCTTGCCCGCTCTGCACGACGGTGGGACCGTCGCTGTCTATGGCCATGGAGGCGGTAAGGCTCCCATCTGTGGCCCCTGCGCATCGCGGGCCGTTGGCGGATCGTGCGCGCTGCGCCATATCAGCGGAGCCGCTGCGGCGCACTTATCGGCCCCCCGCGGCGCAGTTGCAACATGTGCAGGCCCGATCTCGGTTCGGGCGAAGAACAGGAGTCGCCATGGCGCTGACACCGGAGGCATTGCGCGAGGCACTCCGCGCGGTGAGGGATCCCCTGTCCGGTCGCGACATCGTCAGCGCGGGCCTGGTCGAGGGCGTCGAACTGCGCGACGGCATGGTTCAGGTCTCGCTGCTGACTGACCGCGCGCACGCCGAAGCTATGGAGCCGGTGCGCCGGGAGGCGGAAGCAGTGATGGTGCGCCAACCGGGGATTCGGAATGCGACGGCGGTGCTGACAGCGCACAAGACCGGCCCGGCAGCGCAGCCGCAGCCGCAGCGGGGCCATGGCCATAGCCAACCGGGCGGACAGCGCCCGTCGCTGCTGCTGCCGGATGTGACAGCGATCGTGGCGGTGGCCTCCGGCAAGGGCGGCGTGGGAAAATCGACCGTCGCGGTGAACCTTGCAGTGGCGTTGGCACGCGCCGGGCATCGCACCGGTTTGTTGGACGCCGACATCTACGGGCCGAGCCTGCCGCGCATGCTCGGCCTCTCGCGCAAACCGGAGGTTCGTGGCGATCGGATGATCCCGCTCCAGGCCTGGGGCTTGGCCTGCATGTCGATCGGCTTCCTGGTCGAGGAGGAGACGCCGATGATCTGGCGCGGCCCCATGGTGATGGGCGCGCTGGAGCAGATGATGGGGCAGGTCGAATGGGGGGCGCTGGATATCCTGATCGTCGACATGCCGCCGGGCACCGGTGACGCGCAGTTGACCATGGCCCAGCGTGTGGCGCTCGCCGGTGCCGTGATCGTGTCCACGCCGCAGGATATCGCGCTGATCGATGCACGGCGCGGTGTGCGGATGTTCGAGCGTGTGCACGTGCCCGTACTGGGCCTGGTGGAGAACATGTCGTTCTTCTGCTGTCCGAACTGCGGCCACCGTACCGAGTTGTTCGGGCATGGCGGCGCGCGGCTCGAGGCTGCTCGGCTCGGGACCGAGTTCCTGGGGGAGGTACCATTGCTGCTCGATATTCGCACGGCGTCGGATGCGGGAACGCCGATCGTGGCGGCGGCGCCGGAAAGTGACGGCGCGAAGGCATTCGCTGCTGTGGCTGCGGCGGTGTGGGACAAAGTATCGGGCGCGGCGGCGGCGAGGACGAGCGGGCCAAGGATCGTGATGGAGTAGAGCGCCAGTCGGTGTCAGACCGACTGCGCTCTCTTCGTCCGACGGCTCACGTGTGGCGCGAGACCCGGCAGCCTCGCGCGGCTGATTGCACGCCGGCGGGGTCCGGATGCATCCGTGCCACGCCATGCGCTCGTCCCGAGCCGACTGAGTGAGGCAACGTGACGAACGGCTCCAGCCGCGCGCGACCGCACACCGCATCCTTGCTCTCTATTCCGGCACAGGCCGGCAGTTGACGCGTGGTCTCGTGGGCCGGTGCGCCGCGGTGACGCGCTACGCCGCTACTTTCTTCGCCAGCATACCCTGCGCGACCAGCGTCTCGGCAATTTGTACCGCGTTCAGTGCCGCGCCTTTGCGCAAGTTGTCGGACACGCACCAAAACGACAGGCCGTTCGTCACCGTCGGGTCCTTACGGATGCGGCTGACGAACACGGGGTCCTCGCCCGCGCATTCCAGTGGCGTGACGTAGCCGCCATCCTCGCGCACGTCCACCACTTCGACGCCGGGTGCCTCGCGCAGCGCCGCGCGTGCCTCCCCGGCGGTGACCGGCTGCGCAAATTCCACGTTCACCGCTTCGCCATGGCCGATGAAAACCGGCACGCGCACGCAGGTCGCATGCACGGCTATGTCAGGGTCGAGGATCTTCTTCGTCTCGACCGTCATCTTCCACTCTTCCTTGGTCTGGCCGTCATCCATGAAGCGGTCAATGTGTGGAATGACGTTGAACGCAATCTCCTTGGTGAATTGCTCGGGTTTGTCTGCCTCGTGCACGTAAATTTTCTTTGTGTGATTGAACAACTCGTCCATCCCCTCTTTCCCGGCGCCGGAGACGGACTGATAGGTCGCGACGACGACACGCTTGATCGTCCACCGGTCGTGCAGCGGCTTCAGCGCCACCACCATCTGAATCGTCGAGCAATTCGGGTTGGCGATGATGTTGCGTTTCGAGAACGTGCGCAGCGCCTGCGGATTGACTTCGGGCACAACGAGCGGGATCTCCGGCTCCATGCGGAAGTGGCTGGTGTTGTCAATCACCACGCAGCCCGCAGCGGCGGCGCGCGGTGCGTGCACCGCGGAGACCGACGCACCAGGCGAAAAGAGACCGATATCCCAGCCGCGGAAGTCGAACCTGTCCAGGCTCTGCACCTTGAGCACCGCATTCTCGCCGAACGACACTTCCTGACCAGCCGAGCGGCCGGACGCGACGGCGGCCACCTCGGAGGCGGGGAAATTGCGCTCGGCGAGTGTCTTGAGCATTTCGCGTCCGACCGCTCCTGTGGCGCCGACGACCGCGACCCGGTAGCGCATAACAAGTACTCCTGCTGGACGAAGGCGGGGGATTAGCCGCGCACGACGTGGAGGGCAAGCGCTCTGGTTCAATAGATGGGCCGTGCGGCGTGAATGGACAGCCTGCGGTGTCGGTACAGCCGCGTCGAGATGGATCTTTGTTGGACCCGTTCCGCACGCCACGTTGGGCGAGGTGTGGTCGTCTCGGATCCGCCTCGCCGTCGGGCGGCGCCCGCCCTTCTAGGATCCTGCTGCTGGCGGCCCAGCGCGGCGGAACTTTTCAACGGATCCGCGGCCCGCTGATGCGCGTCAACGTGTCAGCCGAGCGACGAGTGCCGCCATTCCCGCGGCGATCCTGGCGACGGTGGCCACGTCAACGCTCTGCGGCCAGCGGTCCTCAGGCAGATGAAACCACGAATTGGTGCCGACCAAAGTCAGATAGCGCGCGCCGGCGCGGTGAATGTCGCGCGTCTCCCCACTGGGCACCTGGGTCTTTGGCACCAGTAGGACCGGCACGCCGACCCCGGTCAGAGCGTCGGCGCCGGCCGCCCGCAACGGGTCGTCGGCGGATTGCAAAGAGAGTGTGCCGCCCGCCGCACCGATATTGGCGCCGTAATGCATCCAGATCGCGCCATTCGCATGGTCCCAGCCGCGCCGGCGTGCGACGAATTCGTCCAATCCGAGATGGCCGAGCTCATGGCCGCTGTTGGCCGTGAACACAACATCAGAAGCCGGTTCAGCGCGAAGCACGGTTCGCAGCGTCTCGAGCCAGCAGACCAGGCCGCCGCCGCGTTCCGCAGTGGACTGCCACCACGAGCTTCGGGGCGTCATCACCACGAGTGGTCGACGCGTCGGCTCTCGTCCGGGCACCGAGACGACGATGTTGGCTGCACGTGTCGTGATACGCTTGCTCTCTGCGACGAGCCGCCCGGCAGCGCCGCGTGCTGCGGCCGCCAGCACACTCTCTCGCACCCCTCCGGAGACCTGCAGTGCCGGACAGCCGAACGGTTGGCCGAACTGCTCGGCATTGAGCAGCGCGAGGCCCCGCCGAGCACTGTGGCAGACGAAGACGAGAGCCGCGTGCGGTGCGCTCCTGCGCAGCGCCCGATATTCGCCACTGTAGACCGCGAGCGGCGACAGTTCCGCGACGCCGATCGCCGCCGCGCTGCCGGCCGGCCCCAACGCACCGGTGATGCCATCCGCGCCGGTCACGGGTGCATCGAAGACCGGAACACCGTCGATCCGCGTATCGTCAACCTCGAGATGCGCGGTCGTCGGATCGAGACGGTCCAGCGCGAACTCCTCGACTGACACATTGGCGCCGAGCGATTTCGCCTCCTCGGCCAGCCACGCCGCACCTGCGCGATCGCCGGCAGTGCCGGTGCGGTGGATGCCGGATCCGTCCCAGGCCCGCAGCCATCGCGCCGCGCGATCTTCCGCCTCGGTCTGCATCATGCAGGCCGGCGCACCACGGGCGAGGGGATGCTTTCGATCATCACGTTGATGCAGGCCGGCTTGCCGCTGGCCAACGCACGTTCGATCGCGCCTGTCATGTCATCGGCCCGCTCCACCAATTCGCCGTGTCCGCCAAGCGCGACAGCGACCAGATCATAACGCGGCGCACTGAGCTCGCAGCCCACGGCGCGGTCGCGGCCATAGTCGCGCACTTGCAAATTGTATTCGGCGTTCCAACGCGCGTCAGTGCCGACGACCGCGACGAATGGTAAACCGCGCCGCACAGCGGTTTCGAATTCCGCCATGTGAAAGCCGAACGTGCCGTCGCCAAGTACCGCAATCACCGGCGCCGCCGGTTCGGCGACACGCGCTGCGACGGCCATGGGCAACGAGCTGCCGATTGAGCCGCCGACGCCGTTGATCATGCGCCGCGGTGGCACGGGCAGAACACTTTGTCCCCATTGTGCGAATTCGCCGCCGTCGCAAATCAGCACAGTGTCGGGCGCTCGCTCGATGAACGGCTTCAATGCGCGGAACACCTCGATCGCGTGCAGTTTGCCGGGCGTTTTCGAACCGAGCGTTGCCCAGGATGCCGGTCGATCGTTGAACGCCGCACGCGCTTCGTCGAGCCATCCCGCTTTGCCGATCGTGCGTTCCCCGGCACGGCGGATCAGCGTCTCACCGCCGGGGTGCGTGTCAGCGACAGTGCCGAAGGCGAAGCGTGCGCCGGTCTCACGCGCGGCCCGGTCGACAAGGGTGCCGTCCGGATCGATCGAAATGAAACGACAGGCCGCATCAATCCACGGTGCTTCGCCGAATTTCAACGTGAAATCAAAAGCCTTGCCCAGCAGTACGATCAGATCGACGCGGCGGATCAGCTCGCTGAACGTGCCGAGCGTCGCGTCATTAAAACCGCGTGGGCTTTCCATGATGCAGGTTGGAACCCCTGTCGCGGCCTCCAGTCTTGCGAGCAACGTACGGCCCGCAGGATTGGCGAGCGCCGGGCCAGCAATGATCAGCGGACGGGCGGCGGAGGCGATGATGCTCAAAACCGCATCGGCTGTGGCGTTGCCGAGTGTGACCGGTGCAGAAACAAAATCACCCGCCTCCGGCCACAACGCCTCGTTGTCAGCGACGTGCGCGTCGAGCAAGTCCGATGGCAGGCTGAGATGCACCGGCCCCGGCCGGCCGGATGTGGCGATGCGGATTGCCTTGGCGACGTCCAGCCCGAGCGATGCCGCCGCCGTCGCCATCCACGATGCTTTCGCGACGTGCGATGCCATCTCCGCCTGGCGCAGTTCCTGGAAACCGCCGCGGCCGAGTTGATTGGTTTCGGTGTGTCCGGAGAGCAGTACCAGGGGCGATTCCTGTCCCTGCGCTGTCATCAGTGCCGCGGTGGCGTTGGCGTGACCTGGACCACCCGTGACCATGGCGAATCCAGGCGTGCCGGTCATACGGCCCCACGCATCGGCGGCATGCACCGCGGCCGCTTCATGCCGCGTGTGCACGAGGTCGAGCGATGTGTCGATCGCTGCATCGAACAGGGACATGATGTGGTTGCCGGATAGCGTGAAAATCGTGCGGTGTCCGGCACGCTCCAGCGTCCGCATGACGAGGTCGGCGCCGCGAAGTGGTCGGGGCATGACGTTCCTATCTCTCTTTTGACTGCTGCGCACCAGATTGCTTCGCCGCCGCGCGCCTCACAAGAAACGGGTCGCTCTCCCCGGACTAGAATGGGGCGCCGACTGCAGGCGTCGCATCCACGGCCGGCCATTTGGGCACGGCATTTGGTGAGAGACAGAATGCAGCGGCGTGGCCTCGCTACGCACGCTGCTGCAGCCGATCGCCACTTGCGAGGACCGCGTCGGCCAGTTCCGCCGCGGGGCCCCGCAGGGCGCGTCCGGCGCCGAGCACGACAAACTCCACCTCGCCGAGCTCCGGCAGCCGGAACGTCGCCGGCATTTCGCTCAATCCTTCCGGCATCAGCCCGCGCGCGTGCACGGTCACGCCGAGGCCCGCAAGTGCCGCCGCGCGCAAGCCGCTCAGGCTGCCGCTGGAGCACACGATGCGCCAGGGCCGGCCTGCGCGTTCCAGCATTTCCAGCGCCACGGCGCGCGTGATGCTCGGGGGTGTGTAGAGGATCAGCGGCAGTGGCTGGCCCGGGTCGATCCGCGTCACCTCCGTGCCGATCCACGCCAGACGGTCGCGCCACACCCGCCGCCCGCGATCGTCGCCAGCGCGGCGCTTGCACAACGCGAGGTCCAGATCGCCGGCGTCGAGCATCTGATGGAGCGAAGCGCTCAGGTCGACAGTCAATTCCAGATCGACCAGCGGGTGCAGGCGCGTGAAGTCGCGCAGCAGTTCCGGCAGGCGGGAGCTGACGAAATCCTCGGACGTGCCAAACCGCACGCGCCCGCGAACCTGCGAGCCGGCAAAATAGCGTTGCGCCCGTTCGGTCGCATCCAGGATCGAGCGGGCGAACCCGACCATTGCCTCGCCATCCGCCGTCGGCACGACGGAGTGCGTGTCGCGGATGAAGAGGCGCCGTCCAGTCGCCTGCTCCAGCTTGCGGACGTGCTGGCTGACGGTGGACTGGCGCAGGCCCAGGCGTCGGCCGGCCTCGCTGAAATTCCGCGTCTGGGCGACAGCGAGAAAGCTTTCGAGCAGCGTCGGGTCGAGCACTACAGCCTCCCGGCTATCATGCATCGTGATGATAGTAAGATCGCCAAACTGACTTCACAATAACCGACCGGGCCGGCAGTTTCGACTGGTTCCCCGACCCCAAAGGAGCGGAGCCGTGCAGCGCCTGCTATCCTGCCTCGGCATAGATCCCTACATCGCCGCGATTCTCAGCACCGTCGCGCTGGCGACGCTGCTGCCGGCCCGTGGCGCGGGTGTAGCGTACGCGAACGGCGCCACTGCAGCCGCCATCGCACTTATGTTCTTTTTGCAGGGTGCGCGCCTCGCGCCGACCGCAGCGCTGGCCGGTGCGCGGCACTGGCGACTGCACGTTGTTGTCCTTACCAGCACGTTCGTACTGTTCCCCGTGCTGGGACTGATCGCGCATGCGGTCGTCCCGCGACTGCTGACCCCACCGCTCTGGTTTGGCGTGCTGCTGCTCTGCATGCTGCCGTCAACGGTGCAGTCGTCGATCGCTTTCACCTCAATCGCGAAAGGCAACGTGCCTGCGGCCTTGTGCGCCGCGACAGCCTCCAATCTGTTTGGCATTGTGCTGACCCCACTGCTGGCCGCACTGCTGCTGGGTCGGTCGGGTGGCTTTTCGGCGCATAGCCTCGGTGATATCGGGTTGGAACTGCTGTTGCCGTTTGCGCTTGGTCAACTCGCACGCCCATGGTTGGGCGATTGGGCGGTGCGCAACAGGACTCTGCTCGCACTGGTCGATCGCGGCTCAATCCTGCTGGTCGTCTACGCTGCATTCAGCGAAGGCGCGACGCACGGCATCTGGCGCCAGGTCGATGCACTACAGATGGGTAAGCTGCTGCTGGTCGATGCGTCGTTGCTCGCAGCGGTGCTGCTGCTGACGGCCGGCTTGGCGCGTCTGTTGCGTTTCAATCGGGCCGACGGGATCACCATTACATTCTGCGGTTCGAAAAAGAGCCTCGCGAGCGGCTTGCCGATGGCCGGAATCCTGTTTGCGGGCCAGTCGCTCGGGCTGATCGTTCTGCCGCTGATGTTGTTTCACCAGCTTCAGCTCATGGCGTGCGCCGCATTGGCACGAAGATTTGCACTTACGCACCTGCGGCCGCTGTCGCCGGCG
>Ga0123356_10006310_pt1 | contig 11974 bp, 7 predicted proteins | sample TergutEmb28metaG_2_FD_92546 | JGI IMG/M metagenome (GOLD analysis project Ga0123356, IMG submission 92546) | Embiratermes neotenicus P3 segment gut microbial communities from Petit-Saut dam, French Guiana - Emb289 P3 | ecosystem: Host-associated > Arthropoda: Insects > Digestive system > Gut ... | reverse complement strand
TTTATGGCAAAAGCCGATCAAGCGCTTTACAGAGCCAAAGAATTAGGAAGAAACCGGGTAGAGTTTTTTGAACCTTAAACATTATCTAAAAGCAAAAATATTTCCGGCCATCCTTGCCGTACTTCTTCTTATTACGGCTGTATCGGGTTGCTTACAACCGATAAACGATGAAAAAGAGGTCTATTTTCAATCTTTTCGGGATATTCCCGGAGTTACCGCAGACGATATCGCCGCTATAGAAGCATTAAAAGCCGGCAGGGATCATTTTGTATTTTCCGGAAATTACAGTACGGAGTTATTTATAAGAGACGGTGAAATAAGAGGTTTTTCCGCTCTTTTATGTGAGTGGTTGACCGAACTTTTTGAAATACCGTTTATTCCGCAGATAAACGAGTGGGATGAACTAATGGAGGGACTGGAAGCCGGAACGATCGATTTCACGGGTGAATTGACAGCAACCGGGGAACGGCATGAAAAGTTCATTATGACAGATGATATATCTCAGCGTTTGATCGTCACTTTCCGTTTGGAAGGTGCGTTACCGCTTAATGATATCGCACATATCAGACCGCTGAGATTTGCTTTTCTTGAAGGGACAACGACAGCCGATGTGATCGACATACAGGAGCATTGGGATTATGAAGTCTTTTTTGTCGGTGATTATGCGCATGCTTATGAGCTGCTGGCAGACGGTACGGTAGATGTGTTTTTCGAAGAATCCCCTGCAGAAGCCGCTTTTGACCATCTCGGGAATGTAGAAGTAAAGATCCATTATCCGATCATTTTCAGCCCGGTTTCACTTGCAACACAAAACCGGGAGCTCAAACCAATAATAAACGTGATACAAAGTGCACTTGAAAGCAGCGCCATAAACCACATTAAATCCTTGTATACAGAAGGTCGTCAGGAATACCTAAGACATAAGTTCAATCTGTTATTAACCGAAGAAGAACGGGAATTTATTCAAAACAATTCATTTATCCCGTTTGCAGCGGAGACTACAAATTACCCAATTGCTTTTTTCGACCCCAGAAACAATCAATGGGAAGGCATTGCCATTGAATTGATCGCGGAAATCGAAAACCTTTCGGGTCTCACATTTGTCCGCAGAAATGACGAAAACATGTTTTGGCCCGAGCTTCTGCGTATGCTTGAAGACGGACAGGTCTCCATGATAACGGAACTTATGAAGATCGAAGAAAGAGACGGTATGTTTTTGTGGGCGGACAGGGCTTTTCTTGAAGATAACCTTGCGCTTATATCAAGTACCGATCTTCGTAATATTCATGTAAATGAAATCTTGTATTTGTCGATCGGGCTTATAAAGGATACCGCCCACAGTCAATTGTTTCAAAGCTGGTTTCCGAATCACAGGCATACAACGATTTATAACACTACAGCCGATGCCCTCGATGCATTGGAGCGCGGAGAGGTCGATATGGTCATGACACGCGAATATCACCTCCTTATCATGACAAATTACCGCGAGCTTGTGGGATTTAAGACAAACTTTGTGTTTGACGCACATTTTGACGTGACATTCGGTTTTAACAAGGATGAACATATTTTAGCATCCATAGTCACAAAAGCAATGAGCCTTATTGATGTGGAAAGTATTTCGGGACAATGGCTGCGAAGGACATATGATTACCGCCTGAGACTTGCGCAGGAACGCCTTCCGCTGATAATCGGTCTCGGGGTGCTCTCCGCTGGTTTTGTGCTTGTATTTGTCATAGTTATCAGAAAACGAAGAGAAGGCATAAGGGTCAAAAGACTTGTTGAGATACGCACCGAAGAACTGTCAAATAATCAGAAAAAACTTGTGATTGCGGTCGAATCCGCGGAAAAAGCAAATAACGCAAAAACCGAATTTTTGGCGAATATGTCACATGAGATCAGAACGCCGATGAATGCGATCATCGGTATGTCGGAGATATTGGAGCATGAAAAACTTGACGAACGGCAAATGAGTTTTGTCAAGGATATAAATATTTCCGCTCATTCGCTGCTCGGTATAATAAACGATATTCTAGATATGTCAAAAATCGAAGCCGGAAAACTTGAACTCAGTCCGGTAGATTATGATTTTAACCGGTTTATAGAAAATGTCGCTTCGATGTTTACACTTATTGCCGAAAAGAAAGGCATCGAATTCAAGTTTGAAAAAGCGGGAGATATGCCGGGTCATCTTTTTGGTGATGATATCAGACTTAGGCAGATCATTACGAATCTTTGCGGGAATGCTGTAAAATTTACAGAAAAAGGATATGTAAAATTATCTGTTACCACAGGCGGTGACTTACTTATCATAAAAATCGAAGATACGGGTATGGGTATTCGCAAAGAAGATATGTCCAAGCTGTTTAACGCATTCGAACAGCTTGACAAAGTCAAAAACAGAAGCATCGTCGGCGCCGGTCTTGGTCTTACGATAAGCAAGTCACTGGTTGAAATGATGAATGGTGAAATCACCGTCGAAAGCGAGTACGGCCACGGTACAGCATTTATTGTCACGGTGCCGATCGTCCTTGGAAGTGATGTAAACGCCCGGATAAACAATAATACAGCATCAGATTACTCATTACGCGCGCCGGAGGCAAGGATACTCATTACGGATGATAATGAATTCAACTTGAAAGTCGCAAGCGGACTGCTCAGCCTGATGGATATATACGCAGATACCGCCGACTCCGGGATGATGGCGATCGAAATGGTCCAGCGGATCGATTATGATATCGTTTTTATGGATCATATGATGCCGGAGATGGATGGTATAGAGACATTAAAACGGATACGCGCTCTGGGCGGAAAGTTCGAAGATCTAAAAATCGTAGCACTAACCGCAAATGCAGCCAATGATGCTCACAAGATGTTTATGGACCATGGTTTCAACGATTTTATATCAAAGCCGATCGACGGGACCGAGTTATGCGATGTACTCAGACGGCATCTTCCTGCGGAAGTGTTACTGCCCGATAAAAACAATGACAGCAGAAGGAGTAAACTGGCGGAAGAAGAAGAAAAACTGCGCATGAAATCTATCGGCACATTTGTCAAAGACAATCAAAACGCATATGAAGATATAATTAAAAGTCTGGATGCAGGGGATGTCAAGACTGCGCATAGAATAGCGCACACATTAAAAAGCTCGGCGGGATATCTCGGAAAAAAGGAACTGCAGAGTGTTGCATTATCGCTCGAGAAATCCCTCAGCGGGGCTTTGGCAAGTTATTCAAATCAACAGCTCGACGATATACGTAGGGAATTGTTTGCTGTCCTCGTGGAGTTTAAACCTCTTACGGAAGCAGAAGAACCGGATAAACCGGAAGCACTGCATATAAGCAGGGAAGAGCAGATGGAGATGCTGGCGCAGCTCGAACCGCTGCTGGAAAAAGGTGACTTTGCTGCCTCCGGATACGTTGACAAACTGCGGGTCATCGAAGGAATGACGCCTCTCGCCGACCTGATCGACGACTATGACTTCACCGCCGCTTTGGATTTATTGAGAGAACAGCAACAAAACACGTAAGAACGGATTCACCCTTAACCGACGATCATATTGAATTCGAGGTTTTCCATTTCATCCTGGAAATCTTCTCCACATTCTATGAGAATATCATCTTCTTCATCAGTAATGATCCAGTTGACTGTTATTTTCTTTTCATTGGTGTTTGTGTCCATAAATCGCAGGATGTTGTAAAGTATTTTTGTGGTTGAGCTGTTAAAGTAATCCATTGCGCAATCAAATGTAAATGCTTCAAAATCGGTTTTGAAGTATTCTTCAAGCCATTCATTTATGTCCGTAAAGAATACGATCACTTCTTCAAGATAACTTTCTCCTTCAAATCTCATATAGCTTTTATCTTCATCGATCAGGATATATGGTGATGTTCTTGTTTTTTCTTTTTCTAATCTAAATGCCATTATTCATTTTCCCCCTCTCCTATTTCAACATACATGGAAAAGAAAGTTGATTCGTTGTTTACAGTTTCAAATTTGTACTCGATCGGAGCGGTAGCGCGCCTTGCGATTTCGATCAAGCCAAGTCCTGCACCTTTACTATCCGGATTGTCATCACCTTCACGCAACTTTTCTTTTTGGTACTGACGAAGTTCCTTACTGTCCAATGTGTTAAGATAATCTATTTTTTCTCTGATAGGTTTTTCATTGTGGATCTTAATTTCATTTCCGGTCATGATGAAATATGTTTTTTCTTTGTGACCCAACAGCATCGCTCCTGTCGGGACTTTATCAACGTCATCATTGCCGAACTTCTCTTTTCCTGTTGAATACATCAGCATATTTGTCACCTGTTCAACAAAAACGGAAAATATTGCTTTTGCGATCGTATTTGACAATTCATCGTGATGCAGGCTGGTCCTTACCATTTCCGCAATACCTTTTACTCCATCTTCCCACATCGGCCCGGTATAGCAGATGCTAATGTTCAGATTATTTAGCCTGTTACTGTGTTCTCTGAGGTCGAATATCATGTTTTTCCTCCTTATGATACTAAAACTCTATAAACGTATATTGGTTTCGTCCATTTTGTTTTGATTGATAAAGCGCTTTATCGGCTTTTCGAATATAATCGTTTCCTTCCAGTGAGTTATCCGGTGTATGTGATGTTATTCCTATAGAAATCGTAACAAATTCCGAAGCGTCATTTTTTTCATGCGGAATCTTTTTGGCCCTTACATTTTCAAGGATTTTTTGCGCAACATACTCGGCTCCAACCCTGTCTGTACCGGGTAATAAAACCGCAAACTCTTCGCCGCCGTATCTAACGGCAAAATCATTGGCTCTTGACAAACTGTTTTTTATTGTCTCTGCTATTGTTTTGAGACATTCGTCACCTTCGCTATGACCGTAAGTGTCATTGTATTTTTTGAAAAAATCTACGTCCATCATCAGAACACTTAGTATATCTCCGGATCGTGAAAGAGATTTAATTATTCGTTTTAAACTGTCTTCCATAAATCGTCTGTTATATATTCCGGTAAGCGCATCAAAATGTACCTTATCGAGCAGATCATGTTTACTGTCATTAAGGGTACCGGTTGCTCTGTCAGAAATTTTTGTAACCCTTCGGAGCTGCTTTAATAATCTGCGATACTCATTGATCAATAAGTGGAATTTTTCAATATCAAATTCTTCTCCCTGCTGGAGCTTTATTAGATAAATAATGGCTTCATCGTGAATTCTTTGTTCCTCTTCAAAAATATCTTTCATAATTAAATCTCCGGTTTCATTGGTTTAAATGTGATCAATTCCACATCATCACGTCGGGGTTGCAAGCTTTGGTATTCTGTAAAAGCCTTCCATATCTTTTTGGAAATTACAGATTGGGGCTCATTGTGATTGTCGAGGATTATTTGCTCCAGAGCTTTATATCCAAAATGCTTTTCCCGATCGCCGCCTATTTGAGCGGTCAGACCGTCAGATGCGATATAAAACTTGTTGTCGGGATTTGCTTCTATGTTATGGATATTTACTTCATCTTTTGATTTTAGCTTCCCTTCACCGATAAAAACAGGCTGCCCTTTGTATCTTTTTACTTCTGTGCCGTTACAAACGAACACATTTATATTGCCGGCAGAGATGGAAACGCTTCCATCTTTTTTTATAAAAAGAATTGCAAGGTCGCAGCCGTCATTAACATCGCAGATGCCATAACTGTCATTACTTTCGGTGTTAACATTCATAACTGATGCCAGCCTTTGATCAAGCAAGTACAATATTTCAGCGGTATCGTTATGTCTGGTTTCTTTGATAATGGATTCAAATGCACTGACAACAAGCATGGTTAGTAAGGCTCCGGGAGTACCGTGTCCGGTGCAGTCACTAACGCACAAAACGGTGCCGTCTTCAAAGTTTTTCGCCCAATAAATATCTCCGCCGACAATGTCACGAGGCTCCCAAATAATGGAGTAATCGGAAAATGCCGCATCAAACACGCTTTTATCCGGCAGTAAGTTCTGTTGGATTTTACTTGCATAGTTGATACTTTCCATAATCGTTTTTGAGGATTCTTCCGCTTCAACGATTTTATTTTTTAGCCTTGATACCATTTCACGCAATGAATCTGCTAAAGTACCGATTTCATCGGTACGTTTTACGGAAAGTTCGGTTTCCAAATTACCGGTTGATACCTTGTCGGCATAACGAATGGTTGTACTTAATGATTTTGTTACACCTCTTACTGCGATCCATGTGATTATAGTAACAAACAAAATAACAGATGATACCAGGATAACTGTTGTCCACGCCAGCTCACTTGCTTCTTTGTAAAAGTCGTCGACCGGACATATGACTACGGCATACCAGTCGGTATAGTTACTAAGTTCGGCAAAAGCTTTGAATTTTACTCCATCCCGCGATGTTTCAAATATCAAGCTGCCACCGCCTTCGGTTAAACTAAGCAGATTGTTTATTGTAATTTCGGAAGCTATACCGTCCGTTTCTGCTCGATCTTCATTGTCAGGTGCAAAAATCATACTTTCATTTCTGTGAGCAATAATTTCGCCGCTGCCGGATACAATCAGAGCATAACCGTGGTCACCCAACAGATAGACCGGCACAACATAACGTGTATTGAGTTCGTCCAGTCTTATAACTGTCAATGCTGCGCCGATTATGGCATTTGTATCTGTATCGCGTATCGGGATAGATATGAATGTAACAAGTCTGCCTGTTTGACGGCTGAGTTCAACACCGGATATATGAGACAAACCTTTCATATTGTCTTTAAAATACTCCCTGTCAGATCTGTCACCGCCCGTGCTGCCGGACGTGCTTGCAACAATGATTCCATCGGTGTTAAGTATTGTGATGCTGTTGTAGATAGTATGTTGATCTACTAAAGCCATGATGTATCCTTCGACATGTTCTTCGGATGCTTCATCTCCCATCAAAAGATACTTTACAGACGGAGCAACAGAAAGTGCAGATAGATCAAGCTTTGCTTTTGAAATGACCATGTCTATATTTTCCCGTAAGTAAGTCACGCTGCGCATTCCATCTTCTTCAAATGCGCTAATAACAATGTTTGCTGCAAGCCTGTATCCCATGACCCCGATGATCAAACTACCCGATACAATAGCGCATATAATTGGAATCAATAATTTTGCATGGACAGTTTTTAGCATAATATCCCCTTCATTTTTTAGATAAAAAGAAACAAGGCAGTAAACACACAAAACATAAAAATGTTTCGATTGCGTGTATTACCCCCTTGTAATTACATACAACAAAATATTAAGTTTTACTTTATAAACGTAATGAAATGAGCAACATTGACTTTTTCATTGTTCATATTATTTATTTCGATACATCGTTTATTATACACAAAAATGCTTGTTATGTCAACTATATATGCTAGTTGTATATCTTATGATGTACAAAATATGGTGTATAATTAATTATAGCCCGGACTTGTGTTCCGGGCTTTTCAGTGGTGGAGCAGGTGATGTACCCAAAGGCGAACCCTGTTTTCGTTTTACCCTACGGGTTTGCGGTGGTTGTGGTGCTTTGAGTACATCTTGTCCTTTCAAATAAATTAACTAAAAATAAATGCAATAATAGAATATATAATTAAGACAACAATCAACATAGTTGTCGCACACCCTTGGGGTGTTTGTGGGACTTTTGTATTACCCCCAATCATACCAAAATGTTTGAATGCATTAATTATATCTTGTTGCTTATCTGGAGGACAAGGGTTCGTTCTTGAATTTGAACTATAACGATTATGTGATTGCTTTGGATTAAGTCCACATACTTCTTTCATATGTGCTATCCAACATGATTTACAGGAGTAACCATGCTTTCGCTTTATGTAATCTTGAATATCTGAATATTTTGCCATGGATAAACCTCCATTTATACAACAAGTTTTAGTAATTGAAATGAAAATACAAACTTAATTGAGCTCTATATTATACGTGGAAATGTTACAAGAATCTGCGAGTATTAGCCATTTATAATGCAATAACATTAATTATACATCCGGTTACTGCCGATAGCGTTTGATTACAGACTATTTTAAGAATTTATTTATAAGTTCTTTAATTTCCTGTGAATTGATGCTTTTATCTGGTTTATCATAGCTGATTATAAGGTTTTTTCCTTCAATTATACCATGTTTTTCATATAGTTCTTTCTTAGCTTCCCAACGTCGTCTATAATCAGCATTGCTCATCATGCCGCAATGTTCCCAATAGTAAACTGTTCCACTTTCCGGATCATCAATTGTAAAGTCCGGGCTTCTTCGGCCATCTTCACCAAGGTCAAGCTCTTTTTCATATTTATAATCAATTCCTGCATAAAATAGAGAATCTGCAACAATAACTTCCGATTTCGATCTCACTAGTTCACCGCGAGCGGTTTTATGAATGAGATTTGATTCATATAATCCACCTTTAAACTCAATGATTTCCGGCTTTTCAAATAAATTTGTAAATCTGCGTGCAATATCAGAATGTTCCATTGATGAATAGTTCATCAGGTGATATACATCTGTGTTATATAAAATAACAAGCTTTTTCTTTTGTCGAGTTAAAGCTGTATATAACATTTCTCTCGAAAGCATTCCTGAAGGTTCACCAATAACTAATATGACTTTATCAAACTCACTGCCTTGCGATTTGTGTATTGTTAATGCATAAGCAAGCTCCATATATACTGCTTTATCGTCATTTGATGTTGAATACCAATTATAATTATGATTAGGTTGAGAACTGAATCGAATAAGATGCTTATATGGTTTTTTTTGATGCCATAACTGTTCTACTATTCCAACTTCTCCATTTGCCACGAAATTATGGCAGTCTTCCTTCGGAAAACCATCTTTCTTTTGGTTTCTAATATTAATTACCTTATCTCCATACAAAATGCCATCAGTACCAAGCGCTTTCCTTGTGGTCTTTTTTCTGTATGAACTAATAGCAGTAGTGTGTTTTGAACGGTATCGTTCATGTATATATCTGTTAATAGTTGCACTACCCATTATCGGATTGTTTCTATATGCTGACAGCACCTGCCAGTTCTCTATTTTTTCTGGATAATCACCGAAATTCATCCACTCTCCATTAACTTTTCCACCGATTGACAAATCAAATCCATCAATGTCATCGACATTTTTCATATCTGTTTCTTCACATATGGTTTCAAAAATCAATTCCTCAAGATCATCTGCAGTTGACCATGTTTTTAATGAAATGTTCTCTCCACATTTACCGGATTGCAATCTCGCATATATATCTGAGTCTAATTCCAAATCCGTCCCTGCATACCACTCCGATAGTATTGTATCGTCTCTATCTGTACCATTTTCATTCTGTTGACGCCGAGTTATTGTAAGCTCTCCATAACTTTTGCAAACACGCGGAAAATCTGGTAATCCGTCATTTTTTAAGTAGTTTACTAAATCAACAAACGGTCTTCCTGCTCCTATTGGAGGTAATTGTTTAGGGTCACCTACCATTATAATTCGTATTGCAGGTTTTAATGCTTGCATCAATGCACCAAACATTTCTTCTGTTAGCATAGAACACTCATCAATAATAACAGTCTGCGGTACATCGTCTGCACTTGTATATGACAAACGATACCTGCCTGTATATGTGTCATAACGCCCATTTCTTAGGAGAAACTGTGCTACTGTCAACGCTTCTGCCTTTATATCACGTTGTCTCATTGCTTGACTCATTCTGACGCGAGCTTTTCCGGTTGGTGCAAGCAGTAGTACTCTGCCGTCACTTATTTTTTCAGATTGGCATAATAAAGCAAGCAACGTTGTTTTTCCTGTACCCGCACCGCCTGTTAGTACAGAGAAACGAGCCTCTGCCAGCTCTTTCAAAATGGCAACTTTTTCTTGTCTTGCTAATTTCTCTGATTCAGTTAACTCCGATGTTTTAAATGCATTGCTTACTATTTGTACCCAATCAGAGTTTATAACATGCCTGTTTTCTGATTCAACTCGTTTAATTACCGATGAACGAATAACATCATCAATCTGTTGCATTCTATCTAGCTGTAGTGCAAGACTGCCATCTTTCATTTCATCAGCAATAATTTCACTTTTGAAAAAAGAAAGCACGCCATTAATGATATCATTTGTGACTATGCAGCCGGGATCAAGCGGAAGTTCATTTATTGCCTTTACTAACCCATACATAGGATATATGGTATGTCCATTATTTGCCTGTCGTTCAAGGACACTTACTGCTAAAGCACGTAATCTGCGTTCATCATTATCTGAATCGACTCGTGTTGGTTCAGGCAATGGATCATTATTCTTGATTTCATCAGAAGGATATACTGCCATGTCTACACTACGAACCGGTATTTGCATTTCTTCATCAAGAAGTCGCATTCTTTCATATAGTAAGTATGGGTTTTCCAGAATCTGAGCATCAGTACACCCTATATCAACTTGGATAAATTTCCTGTTTCCCTTTTTATCTATAATATTAAAACCACCGTTAAATAATACATTTGCTTGTTTCTCTGTTAATGACATGCGAGACAGTAGCCAAAACATTTTCTTACGTTCGCTTGACAATCCGTTAAACGCATTAAGTACAGTTTTATTTATAGTTGCAATAATATCTCTTGATAAATGCTTATCCGGTTCAACAAGAGCCGACATTAGTTTATTTACAAAACTTTCACCATCAGATAAAGATTTTTTTATTTCTTCTGCAATTAATAATCCGCTATTAAAACCCATCGTGTAAAGCATCATTCCGGCACCCGGGAATGCACCGCGGTCTTTCCACACTTCGGATAGTCTTGCTTTTGTCCATTCAATACATTCATTCCAATTCCCGGGAATACAATCTTTTATTATTTCCAGTGCTTTTATACATTGTAATAACACGCTTATTGTTGCATCATATGACACATGCTCTGTAGCAAATGAAAACTCCCAAATATACTCATTATCAGCAGTTACTGTAATAGAGTCTATATCAAATTCTGGATGTTGCTCTGCGTATGCCATCATCTCCCGATATGGCAACAGATAACCGTCTTTCATATCGTCACGAATACTATGTCCCACCATTGTTTCCCATAATATCGAACGCAGACCTTCATTTTTTGATCGATTATGCTCAGGAGGTGGAACAATGTTATCAACAAAACCGACCCCCATTATAATACGTGTTGCACTCTCTGAAAATGGTACTTGTTTTGCATATGGTATAACTAACGACTTACGTGGTAAAACTGATTTATAGAAACCGTCGAAAATTGCACGTTGATTTTCTGCATCTTGCACCCAGTTTGTTTTGAAATTAAGGTTTGGTTCACGGTTTTGCTTGTAGTCAATACTATACATATCTGCAAGCTTTGTAATGTTGTCGCCTTTTTGATCATTACCTTTGTTCAACATAGTCCATCCAAATGGTCTTGCAGGGAAAGAAAACGGAGGGAAAATAAGGTCTGTTTCCATAAAATGACCATGAGAGCCTTCATTATTTTTTCCTTTATATGGATGAATCTCAACTGTTTTATGGCTGTTGGGAGACATAAACGTAGCTCCTTCGGAAATACATGGAAGTTCATTTTCATGACCACTCATAACCTGTCCAGCCAGCTCAATTTCGCGTTCATCATTTCTATTAAGTGCAATATTGGCTAACCTCAAACAAGCATTATTTAAACAAGGTTTATCACAAACAAACCCATTATAGCCATTATCTTTCCACGGTACTCGAACCGATATATGCTGAGCCATAACATATAAACCTCCTACAAATTTTTATGATGCCGCAATGGGTAAAGTCTATTGGTTATTAATTACTCCGGAAACAACCATTCGCCCACCAAAATTGCTAATATTAAACTCCGGTGTGTTATGCAGCCATTCAAGTGTCACTTCATAATCAAACGGAAAAAACGCCGGTACTTGAGTAAGATCAGATAATTCGTAGTATGCCTTATCTTCAAGAGTAAGCAGGGTAAGTAA
>Ga0123356_10006309_pt1 | contig 11975 bp, 8 predicted proteins | sample TergutEmb28metaG_2_FD_92546 | JGI IMG/M metagenome (GOLD analysis project Ga0123356, IMG submission 92546) | Embiratermes neotenicus P3 segment gut microbial communities from Petit-Saut dam, French Guiana - Emb289 P3 | ecosystem: Host-associated > Arthropoda: Insects > Digestive system > Gut ... | reverse complement strand
GGTCAGGCCTGGGCCAGCCGCGTCGCTTAAGTAAACCGATGCCGGCCCGCACCGTTGTGACTAGGGGCGAGGGCCGGCATCGGACACTCAAGCCTTAGCGCCAAGCCAAGGCGATTAACAGACTCAGGCTTTGGCAGCCTCCAGGCGCTTGCGGAGGTCAGCCAGCTGCGCCGTCATGGCCGGCGGCAAGTGGTCGCCAAACATCTCGAAGTACTCTTCGGTCAGATCGCATTCCGTTAGCCAAGCATCCGGATTGACCGAGAAGAGCTGATCGAGCTGCTCGTCAGTCACATCAAGGCCAGCAACGTTGAACTCGGCGCGCAGCGGCAGGTTGCCGATGGCGGTCTCTTCGGCGCCAGCGGTGCCCTGAACGCGGCCCACGGCCCAGGCCAGAACACGCGAGTTGTCGCCGAAGCCCGGCCACAGGAACTTGCCAGCGGCGTTCTTGCGGAACCAGTTGACCTGGTAAATGCGAGGTGCCTTGTCGCCCAGCTTCTTGCCCATGTTGAGCCAATGGCCCCAATAGTCGGCCATGTTGTAGCCGCAGAACGGCAGCATGGCGAACGGGTCGCGGCGCAGTGAGCCGACGGCGCCTTCAGCAGCGGCGGTCTGTTCTGATGAGACCGAGGCGCCCACGAAGACGCCATGCTCCCAGTCGCGAGCCTCGTTGACAACCGGCACGTTCGAAGCGCGGCGGCCGCCAAACAGCATGATGTCAACCGGCAGACCGTCCGGGTCTTCGAACTCGGGCGCAATGATTGGGCACTGGCCGGCCGGCGCGGTGAAGCGAGCGTTGGGATGGCTGGACGGGGCCTCACTAGCCGGAGTCCAGTCGTTACCCTGCCAATCGATCAGGTGATCTGGCGCATCGTCGGTCATGCCCTCCCACCAGACATCGCCATCGTCGGTCATGGCGACGTTGGTGAAGATCGAGTTTTCGGTCATGGACAACATGGCGTTCTTGTTGGTGAACATCGACGTGCCCGGGGCCACTCCGAAGAAGCCAGCCTCCGGGTTGATGGCATAGAGCCGACCGTCGGGGCCTTGGCGCATCCAGGCGATGTCGTCGCCCACGCATTCGACCTTCCAACCAGGAATGGTCGGCTCGAGCATGGCCAGGTTGGTCTTGCCACAAGCGCTGGGGAAAGCAGCGGTGACAACAGAGGTCTTGCCCTCTGGGCCGGTCAGCTTGAGGATGAGCATATGCTCGGCCATCCAGCCCTCGTCCTTGGCCATAACCGAGGCGATGCGCAGCGCGAAGCACTTCTTGCCCAGCAGCGCGTTGCCGCCGTAGCCCGACCCGTAAGACCAGATCTCGCGGGTCTCTGGGAAATGAGTGATGTACTTCTCGTCGTTGCAGGGCCAGGTGGTATCCGGCCGGGCATTACCGGCAGCGTCAATCAGCGGATAGCCAACTGTGTGGACGCAAGGCACAAAGTCGACGTCCTCAGTGATCAGATCCAGGGCGGCCGTGCCCATGCGGGTCATGATCTTCATTGAGACAACAACGTACGGCGAGTCAGTCACCTCAACGCCCAGCTGAGAAATCGCGCCGCCCAGCGGGCCCATCGAGAACGGCACCACAAACATGGTCCTACCGGCCATGGCGCCATCAAACAGTCCGTCGAGGATGCCACGCATCTCGGTTGGGTCCATCCAGTTGTTGGTTGGGCCGGTGTCGATTTCCTTCTTTGAGCAAATGTAGGTACGCGACTCGACCCGAGCGGTGTCGGAAGGCAAGGACCGGGCCAGGAATGAGTTGGGGCGCTTGGCTGGGTTGAGCCTGATCATCTGACCGGATGCGACCATCTCGTCGGTCAAACGGGTCCATTCTTCTTCCGAGCCGTCCGCCCAGACGATCTCAGCGGGCTTGGTCTTGGACGCAATGTCAGAGACCCACTTGATGAGCTTGGCATTCTTAGTTGGAGCTGTCGCGGCAATGGCGGCAACTGAGGTGTCAGCAACGGTCATTTCCCATAAACCTTCCGTCGGTTGTTCAGATGCGGCGCTGGCCAAGTCGACACCGGGGAGCGCGCCGTCGTTAAAACAGGGCGCTGCGTCCGTAGCCGACCAAGGCCGCGCCCTAGGGCGCCTATCGCCTCCATACAGCCTAGTCCGCTTGCGCTCTGCCGAACGGGTCAGCTTGAAAAATGGTCAAGATGTCCAGTGCTTTGTGGCCAAGCGCCTAGGCTCGAAGCGATGCAGCCAACGCCTTTGTCCGCCCCTTGGTGGCACAACGCCGTGGTTTATCAGGTCTACCTTCGATCCTTTAGGGACTCCGACGGAGACGGGATTGGCGATCTTGAAGGATTGCGTCAAGGGCTGGAAACCATCGCTGACCCGGGCGTTGACGCGATCTGGATCAACCCCTGTTACGTCTCTCCTCAACACGACCACGGCTATGACGTGGCCAACTATCGCCAGGTTGACCCGGCTTACGGCACCAACGACGACCTGAGGGCCGTCATCGGGCAAGCCCACCAGCTGGGCCTGAAAGTGCTTCTCGACCTTGTGCCAAACCACTGTTCCGATCAGCACGTTTGGTTTCAGCAGGCCATCAACTCGCCGGCCGGTTCGCCGGAGCGGGCCCGGTTCCACTTCCGTGACCAGCCGAACAACTGGCAGTCGGTCTTTGGCGGGCCGGCTTGGTCGCGGGCCGCGGCCGACCCCACCGGCCAGTGGTACCTACATCTTTTCGACTCAACTCAGCCCGATTTCAATTGGGCTAATCCGGAGGTGGCCAGGGAATTTGCGGATGTGCTCGGTTTTTGGTTCGACGCCGGCGCCGACGGTTTCCGCATTGACGTGGCCCACGGCCTGGCAAAGGCCTCGGGCCTGCCGGATTGGCCCTGTTCCGGTGGCCATCCCGGTGCTCCGGATGCCCACCAGGTGGCTTGGGATCAACCGCCGGTCCACGCGATTTACACAGGCTGGCGCCAAATCGCTCGCCGCTACCGGCCCGAACGCTACTTGGTCGGTGAAGTCTGGGTCACCAGCTACCAGGCCCAGGCTGCCTACACGCGGCGGGACGAGCTGCACCAGACCTTCGACTTTGACCTGCTGATCAAGCCCTGGGATGCCGCCGAGGTGCGAGACGGCATTGGGCAGTATTTGGCCAAAGGCGAGGCCGCGGCTTTGGTCGCCTCAAACCACGATGTTCACCGGCCGGCCACCCGTTTTGGCTTGCTCGACCAGACGGCTGGGCCACCCTCCTGGGACTTGGCGGCCGGCGCACGGCGGGTTGGACCGGTTGACCAGGCGCTGGGTCGGCGCCGAGCCCTGGCCATGACCGGGTTGCTGCTGGCCCTGCCCGGCACGATCTACCTCTACCAGGGCGATGAACTTGGCTTGCCGGAGGTGCTCGACCTACCGCCGGCGGCCCGGCAAGATCCGATTTGGCGGCGTTCGGGCGGCGCGGACCTGGGCCGCGACGGCTGCCGGGTCCCCTTGCCGTGGACTGCGAAGGGAACCAACTTTGGCTTTTCCCCCAGCGGTGGGCTGGCTCCGTGGCTGCCTCAGCCTGCCAGTTTTGGGGCGCTGGCGCGCGATGTCCAGGAGGCTGACCCGGAGTCGCATCTTGGGATTAACCGCCGGTTGCTGCGCTGCCGCCGCATCGTGTTTGGCGCTGAGCGGTCGATTGGTTGGCTTGAGTCGCCCGATGCCGGCCTCCTCGCTTTCACCCGGGGCGCCGGGGTTTGCGTGGTGAACTTTGGCGATGAGCCGGTGCGGTTGCCGCATCAATGGCCGTTGGGCGAGGTGGCGGTGGCGACGGACAGCGCGAACACCGCGACGGTCGTGGCGGCGAACTCCGCCACCTGGTTTGGGCTTGTGCAGTAGCTCGGTGTCGCTGCAATTGGGGGCCTGGACTGCACCCATGCGGCGAGACCGAGGTTTCGCCGGTCGCCTGTGTGCACTAGCTCGGTGTCGCTGCAATTGGGGGTCTGGACTGCACCTATGCGGCGAGACCGAGGTTTCGCCGGTTGCCTGTGTGCACTGGCTCGGTGTCGCTGCAATTGAGGGTCTGGACTGCACCCATGCGGCGAGACCGAGGTTTCGCCGGTTGCCTGTGTGCACTGGCTCGGTGTCGCTGCAAAGGGAAGGCGTGCAGTAGCTCGGTGTCGCTGCGATTGGGGTTTGGGTGACTAGTCCGTCAGCGAGTGGCGCTGGATGATCGCATCGCGAGCGGCGCCCACACCAACCACCGAAACGCGCACGCCAGCCAGATCCTGGATCGCCAGAATGTAGTCCTGAGCGTTGGCCGGTAGTGCTGCGTACGACCGAGCTCTGGAAATGTCCTGGTCCCAGCCGGGCAGTTGTTCGTAGATCGGCTCGGCGTGGTGAATGTCACTTTGCGAAACCGGCAACTCGTCATAGACCCGGTCACCTATTCGGTAGCCAACACAGACCGGAATCGACTCCCAGCCAGTCAAGACGTCCAGCTTAGTTAGAACGAAATCGGTCACCCCGTTGATGCGGGCGGTGTGGCGGGCGACCAGGGCATCGAACCAGCCGCAGCGCCTAGGCCGGCCCGTGGTGACCCCATACTCGCGGCCGATGTCGCGTAAACGCTCGCCGTCGGCATCGTGCAACTCGGTCACAAACGGACCGGCGCCCACTCGGGTTGAATAGGCCTTTATCACCGCGATCACCCGGTCGATTCGAGTCGGGCCAATGCCCGAGCCAGTGCAAGCCCCGCCAGCGGTGGCGTTCGATGAGGTGACGAAGGGATATGTGCCGTGGTCAACGTCCAGCATGGTGGCCTGGCCGCCTTCGAGGAGAACCGTCTTGCCCTGGTCAAGAGCCTGATTGAGCAAAAGTGCCGTGTCTGCCACCATTGGGCGCAATCGCTCGGCCAGGCTTTCGAGCTCTTCAACAACCTCGGTCACAGCCACGGCACGGCGGTTGTAGACCTTGACCAGCAGGTGGTTCTTTTGCATTAGGGCGCCTTCAACCTTCTGGCGCAAAATCCCGTGGTCGAACAGGTCCTGGACGCGAATGCCGACCCGCGAGATCTTGTCGGCATAGGTCGGGCCAATGCCGCGACCAGTAGTGCCGATCCGCCGCTGTCCCAGAAACCGCTCGGTGACCTTGTCCATTGTGCGGTTAAAGGAGGCGATGACATGGGCATTTGCGCTGACAAGCAGGCGGGAAGTGTCAACGCCGCGTTGGTCCAGATCGTCTAGTTCGTGGAACAACACTTCAAGGTCAACCACCACGCCGTTGCCGATCACCGGCACCACGCCCGGAGTCAAAATGCCACTTGGCAGCAGATGCAAAGCGTAGCTTTGCCCGCCCACGACAACCGTATGACCTGCGTTGTTACCACCGTTGAACTTGACAACATAGTCGACTTTTGAGCCCAGTAAGTCGGTCGCCTTGCCCTTGCCTTCGTCGCCCCATTGGGCTCCAACTAGCACGATCGCCGGCATTGGGTTCTCCCATCTGGCGCCTGACGTCAGGTTTGGCGCCAACACCGCCCTAGAGATTACCGGACCTGAGCCTGCGGCCCGGCCTTTGGCGGTCAATCCGTGGGAAGATGCGGCTGTGCACGCCGTTCCAACCCCACCGGTCGAGCCTTCCAAGGCCTGGTGCGTGCGTGGCCGGGCGGTCACCGACACTGGGCTGGTTGAAGACGCCATTGTCAAGGTTCGTGGACAACGATTTGTCTCAGTTGACGAGGCTGACAGGTTCCCACCGACCGACGTCGCCACGGCCTTCACCTGGGATGGCCTGATCCTTCCTGGCCTGGTCGACATCCACTGTCACGGGGGTGGCGGCGTGTCCTTCCCTGATGCAGCCTCAAGCTCCGCGGCCCAAATCGCCGTCGACGAGCACCGCCGGCACGGCACTACCACGCAGGTCGCTTCGCTTGTCACCAATCACCCGTCTGAGCTGCTGCGACGTCTCGAGATTCTGAGCCCGCTGGCCGCCACAGGCGAGGTCGCCGGATTCCATCTTGAGGGACCGTTCCTCAACGCCGCGCGCTGCGGCGCGCAAAACCCGGCCCTGATGACCCGACCCGATGCCGACCTGATCGCCCAGGTCAGCCGCCTAGCTGGCGAACACTTTGTCTCGATGACCCTGGCGCCGGAGCTGCCAGGTGCGGTTGGACCGGGCGGAGTGGTTGAGGCCATCGCTCAGGCCGGTGCGGTGCCGTCGTTTGGACACTCCGATGCCTCCGCCAAGGAAATGAACTTGTCCGTGGCCGATGCCGGAGCGCAACTCAGGCGATCGACTTGCGCCAGGAGCTCCAGGCCCACGGCGACCCACCTCTTCAATGGCATGCGTCCAATCCATCACCGCGATCCGGGGCCGGCAATGGCGTGCCTGGCCGCCGCTGTCCGCCGCGAGATGGCGGTTGAGCTGGTGGCAGATGGCGTTCACCTTGATCCGCTGACGGTGGCTTTCGTTTTTGACCTGGTTGGTTCAGGCCAGGTTGCGCTGGTCACCGATGCGATGGCTGCAACCGGCATGGCCGACGGCATCTACCAACTGGGCACCCAAACCGTCCAGGTCAATGGTGGTGTTGCCAGGCTGGCTGAGGGCAATTCAATCGCTGGTTCGACTGCCCACCTATTGGATGTGCTGCGCTGCACCGTGACTCAATCCGGAGTCGACCTATGTGACTCGGTCCGGGCGGCCTCAGCGACGCCGGCCGCGATCATTGGACTTGGCGACGAGGTGGGCCAGCTGGCCCGTGGCCTGCGGGCCGATCTCGTTTTGACCGACAATGACCTTGAGGTACAGGCCGTTTTCCGGGCTGGCCAATTGGTCTGAACTGGCACACTTACCCCCGGGCGGGCCTGTGCCGACAATCGACTTCGCCGGAAAGCATGGGTTATCGCTGGGACCGGCGGCGTCTGGGCTGACTCTTGGGCTTGTGGTGTGTGTGGCGATGCCACCAGCGCGGTTTTGGCAGCTGAATGCTGTCTAGGTCCGCCAAGTGGGCTGGTTTGGCAGCTGGGTAGAGGAACTCGACCAGCTTTTCGATCGTGGCCGGCTTGTTGTACATCACCTCGATTGCGGTCAAACGCAGCACGTCAAAGCCAGCTTCTCGAAGCAGACGATCACGTCGCTCGTCCTTGCCGCCGAGGCCAGGTTGATGGTAGGCCGCTCCGTCTATCTCGACTATCTTGCCCAACTCCTCGACCAGCACGTCAACGCAGAAAGCCTCACCACTGAGCGCCCTGACCAGCTTGTTGGGACTCCATCCGGTTGGCATTGCCAGCGATTGGCGCAGGATGTCGTGGCAGTCCAGTTCCGGGATTGAAGCCGCGTTTGATAGCACCTCGTCCTTGAAATAGTTCAGCCTCAGAGCCCCGCGCCAACCCTTGCGCCTCGACGCTACCTTCACGAACGCATGCCGGATTATGTGCCCGCGGGTCAGAAGCCAGGCAAACAACTCCTTGGCTTGTTCGAGCGGCAGGTCGCGCAGTGTGTCAACTATGGCGGACTGGAGCTCTTGGACCCTAATGCCGCCTAGCCCGGTGATTTCCTCGGGAAGCAGCCTGGTGTGGTGAGGGCGCAGCCCAACCTGAGCACGGCGGTAGATAGTTATGGCCACCGTCAAATTGTCTTGTTTGGGTACAGGCGCGTCCGGGATCCACAGCTGGAGGGCAGACGGCCCCCAGATCACGCCATCGGCCCAGGTCAAGACGGCAGCTTTGGCCGCTGCGGCGTGGTTGATTCGGGTCTGGCTTAGGCACCAAGCCTTGCCCGCGACCGGTTGCCAAGAGCCGTGTTTGGCCTGGTAGGCCACCTGGCATCGCGACCATCCGGCCTGGCGTAACTGCCGACGCGTGAAGACCCCAGACAGCAGGTGTTCCACAGTCTGATTGGTTGTGTCCATCGTGGTTTGACAGTCGTTGTCCACTTGCCCCGTTGTCATTGATCCAGTGTCCAACACACCACCGACATCGATCCCATCCGGCGTGCCAAATAGAGGGGTAAAAGTCCTGGTCACAGGCGTAATTGAGCGTTATCCACAGGGGTCGGGCAACAGAGTGCGCTGAAGCTCGGTGTCGCTGCGGAAAGGAGCGTGGCCAAAGCTCGGTGTCGCTGCGGAAAAGCTGGCTGGGGCCCCAATTTGCGGCGAGACCGAGGCTTTGCCGGAGGGGTGACGGCTGAAGCTCGGTGTCGCCGCGGAAAAGGGGGTGTGGGCCAAAGCTCGGTGTCGCTGCGGAAAGGGGGTGTGGGCAGAAGCTCGGTGTCGCCGCGGAAAAGAGCGTGGGCCAACTCGGTGTCGCTGCGGAAAGGCTGGCCGGGGCCCCAATTTGCGGCGAGACCGAGGTTTTGCCGGAGGGGTGACGGCTGAAGCTCGGTGTCGCTGCGGAAAGGGGGTGTGGGCAGAAGCTCGGTGTCGCTGCGGAAAGGGGGTGTGGGTCAAAGCTCGGTGTCGCTGCGGGCGGGGGGCAGGGTCGCGGGGGCGAGGGGCGAAGTGACCGCCTAGGTTCGACGTGGCCAGGGATCATCTTGTAATCTACTGGCCATACGATCATGCCGGAAATCCGGGGCCGCTCATACGAGCCTGCCACGACACTAAGCGTTAAAGGGGGTCACGCACATGGGGCGCGGCCGTCAGAAGGCGAAGCAGACTAAGGTCGCTCGCCGGCTCAAGTACTACACTCCGGACACCGACTACCGAGCCTTGGAGCGCGAACTATCAGGGTCGGTGGGCGACAAAGACGAAGAGCAATACTCTGAACTGGCCCAACGCTACGGCGCAGAAGACGAACCGTGGGATCCGGAAACCAAAGAAGCCTGACAGCCAAACGCAGGGGCCTCGATGGGCCCAACGCTACGGCGCAGAAGACGAACCGTGGGATCCGGAAACCAAAGAAGCCTGACAGCCAAACGCAAGGGCCCCCATGGGCCCAACGCTACGGCGCAGAAGACGAACCGTGGGATCCGGAAACCAAAGAAGCCTGACAGCCAAACGCAAGGGCCGGCATCGGCCAATCGCTGCTAGCCCGCGGAGTAGACATCGACCATTAGCACCTGGCCGCCCTGGACCCCTTTGGCGCCTCCGGTTAGATCGGCCGGGACCGACCGGCGCGCCTGATACTCCTGGTCAAGGGCGGCGAACGCAAGCACATGGCCAATAGGTGCGGCCAGTTGGCCTGACTCGGCCAACAACTCGAGCGCAGCCCCAGCGGCCGATTCGGCCACCACGGCCAACATGCCAACACCCAGGTTCCAGGCTGGTTCCAGATCAGACCAAGACAGTCCGCCCGCCTGGCGCAACACATCAAACACCGGCGGCACTGTCCAAGCCGCCCGTGAGACCTCGGCGCCCAAGCCCCGGGGGATGACGCGGGCCAGGTTGGCGGCCAATCCCCCGCCGGTGACATGGGACAACGCGTGCAGTCCGCCGTCTGGACCGGAGCCCAGCGCGGCCGCCAGCCGCAGGCATGGCCGGGTGTAGAGACGGGTTGGTTCGAGTAGCTCCTCACCCAGGCTGCGGCCAAACTCGGACACCTGACGGTCATAGGTCCAACCCAGTCTGGCCACCACCGAACGGACCAGCGAATAGCCATTCGAGTGCAGCCCGGAGCTGGCCAGGCCAATCACCACATCGCCCTGAGTGACATTGCGGGCACCCAGCAGATCGGCTTTTTCGACCACCCCGACCCCCGCGCCGGCAAGGTCGTATTCGTTGGCCGCCATGGTGCCGGGGTGCTCGGCCGTTTCGCCGCCAATCAAGGCCGTGCCGGTTTCGGCGCATCCGGCGGCAATACCTCCCACCAGAGTGGCGATTATTTCCGGGCGGACCTTGCCGGTGGCAATGTAGTCGGTCATGAATAGCGGCCGCGCACCGCACACCACCACGTCGTCAACGACCATGCCAACCAGGTCGCGGCCAACGGTGTCGTGGACATCCATGGACTGGGCGATGGCCAGTTTGGTGCCCACCCCATCGGTTGAGGTTGCCAAGATGGGATGGTCGTAGTTCCGCAGGTCACAAGCGTCCCAGAGTCCGGCAAAACCGCCAACTTGGCCCATCACCTCACTACCATGAGTCCGTCCAACGGCGGCCTTCATCAAATCAACGGCGCGGTCGCCAGCCTCGGTGTCAACACCAGCACGGGCGTATGCCGAAGGCGAGGCCAACACCCCTGGGCGGGAGCCGTCATCGGGCAATGAAACAGCGCCACTGGCAGGTTTCGTCACGGGTGGTCCAGGGCTTCCCCCGCACCACCGCCGGGCGTCGATTGGGCCAGGCCATCTGGGCGTTGGGCAGACGTTTCGAGCACGGCACCGTCCTGAAGCTCTTTGCCTTCATCCAAGGCCCAAGGCGGGATTCTGATGGGATAGCGGCCGGTGAAGCAGGCGGCACACTGCTCACCACCTGGCAAACCCGTCGCTTCTACCAGGCCTTTGATCGAGATATAACCCAGCGAATCGGCCTCAATCGACTTGCAGATCTCATCAACGCCCAGGCCAGGGGCGATCAGCTCGGCCCGGGTGGCAAAGTCGATGCCGTAGAAACACGGCCAAATCACCGGTGGCGAGGAAATCCGGACATGGACTTCCGCAGCGCCGGCTTGGCGCAACATGCGGATGACGGCGCGCTGGGTGTTGCCGCGAACAATCGAGTCATCCACGACGATCAGGCGTTTGCCTTTGACGACCGCGCCCAGGGGGTTTAGTTTGAGGCGAATACCCAGCTGGCGGATGGTTTGGGACGGCCGGATAAACGTCCGGCCAACGTAGGCATTCTTGGTCAAGCCTTGTGCGAATTCGATGCCGGATTGCGCAGCGTAGCCAATCGCAGCCGGTGTGCCCGAGGACGGCACCGGGATCACTAAATCAGCCTCAACCGGGTGCTCTTTGGCCAGTGTCCGGCCCATGGCCAGGCGCGACTGGTTGATCAGCTGGCCAGCAATAATTGTGTCTGGCCTGGAAAGATAGACAAACTCGAAAATGCAGCCGGAGGGCTTGGCGGCGGCGAATCTTGACGACCTTAAGCCCTTAGAGTCGATCGCGACCATTTCGCCGGGCAGGATGTCACGAACATAAGTGGCGCCCACAATGTCCAAGGCCGCCGTTTCGGAAGCCACCACCCAGCCTTTTTCCAGTCGTCCTAGGGACAACGGCCTGACGCCGTGTCGGTCGCGGGCAGCGTAAAGCGTGTTCTCGTCCATGAAAACCAACGAAAAGGCGCCTTCGACATTTGCCAGTAGGCTGCGCGCGGTTTGTTCGAGCGAATGCTCTAAGTCGCCGGCTAAGAGACCGGTCAAAATGCCGGTGTCGCTGGTTGAGACACTGGCTCCGTTGGTGCCGCTGGGGCTGGCGTTGGCTGGTTTCTGTTTCGACTTAGTGGGCTTGGATTCTGTCTTGGCACGAGCCCTGTGCTGGCGCGCGGCCAACTCCTTGGCCAGCTCGTCGGTGTTGGTTATGTTGCCGTTGTGGGCTAGGGCGACGGTGTCACCGCCCACGGTTGGCCCAAGAGTGGGTTGAGCGTTTTCCCAGGTAGAGCGCCCGCTGGTGGAGTAGCGGGTATGCCCGATGGCGATATGCCCCGTTAGTGAGGTAAGGGCCGCCTCGTCGAAGACTTGCGAAACCAAGCCCATGTCCTTGAAGACCAGGATCTTTTCGCCGTCTGATGTGGCGATACCGGCTGATTCCTGGCCTCTGTGTTGTAGGGCGTACAGTCCAAAGTAGGTCAGTTTGGCGACCTCTTCACCTGGAGCCCAAACCCCAAACACGCCGCAAGCGTCTTGAGGTGCCTTTTCACCGGGAATTAGGTCGTGGCCCAAACGGCCGTCCGCGCGTGGCACGTGCTCTATGGTCGCACACATTCGCTGCCGACCGTTTGCCCCCCTTTGCGGCGAGACCGAGGTTTTGCCGGCGGTCGGTGGGCTGAAGCTCGGTGTCGCTGCAAATTGGGGGGTTGTTAGCCGAGGGGCAGGTTGGGGGGAGTGGGCTGAAGCTCGGTGTCGCCGCAAATTGGGGGGTTGTTAGCCGAGGGGCAG
>Ga0123356_10006308_pt1 | contig 11976 bp, 17 predicted proteins | sample TergutEmb28metaG_2_FD_92546 | JGI IMG/M metagenome (GOLD analysis project Ga0123356, IMG submission 92546) | Embiratermes neotenicus P3 segment gut microbial communities from Petit-Saut dam, French Guiana - Emb289 P3 | ecosystem: Host-associated > Arthropoda: Insects > Digestive system > Gut ... | reverse complement strand
CCCTTCAGAAGAAGGGCAGCTCAATTATATAAATTCGTTAACAACAAGATATTTTTGATTGTGATTTTGATTGTCGCTGCCCTTCAGAAGAAGGGCAGCTCAATTATATAAATTCGTTAACAAAAACAAACCTAAAAAAGAAAAAATTAAGCATACCAACAACTCACCAACCGCAGTAAATCGCAATCAGCCACACATAGGAAGTATATGAACCTACTAGCACCATTAACATAACCATCACCCAACACCACAAACACACTTTGCACCTCCACACAATAAACTTGACGCCCACCAACTCATTGCTATACTGCTCAATGTTTTCCCCATGTTCAAGGAGGATTTTTGAGCGGCCTTTAGATAGAGCGGCATACCCAGGTAAAGGCGGAACAGAAATTGTCTAAGCCCTCAAAGCATTTTTTACTCCAAAATCCGCCATCAATAACTAGTTTAGAGTCATTTATACCCATCATTTTTGCGTTTTCGACAACATTTAGCGGATTAATTTTATCGGTTACGCGGCAGTTGTAGCGGTTGTAGTAGAGGCAAGTTTTGGTGGCTTCATCACAAAACATACCCAAACTGTATTGGTCTAGGTTTTCTCGCCGTCGCGGTTGTAGCCAATCATTTTTTGTTTTTTGCTATTTCTAAGCTTATGTCAAGTGCTTTTACACTGTTGGTTAGTCCGCCTATGCTGATAATGTTGATGTCTGGGGTGGCATATTCGAGGATGTTTTGAGGGGTTATACCTCCGCTAACCTCTATTAGAACCTGGGCATATCCTGCTTGGCGCAGTGTTTGGGCGGTTTTTTTTGCTTGTTTGGGGGAGAAGTTGTCTAGCATTATAATGTCTGCACCGCCTTCTGCGGCTTTTAGGGCGTCTTGGGGGGTTGTGACTTCAATTTCGATTTTTTTGGTGAAGGAGGTGTTGGCTTTTGCTGTTTTTATGGCGTTTTCTACGTTGCCGGTGAGGGTTATGTGGTTGTCTTTTATCAGTATCATGTCGTCTAGGTGTAGTCGGTGGGGGTCGCCTCCGCCTATGAGGACGGCTTTTTTGTCGAAGTAGAGTAGGCCGGGGGCGGTTTTGCGTGTGGCGGCTATTTTGATGTTGGGGTTGTTGGTGGTAGTTTGGAGTTGTTTTGTGAGGTTGTGGGTTTGGGTTGCGATGCCGCTCATGCGTGAGAGTAGGTTTAGTAGGGTGCGTTCGGCGGTGAGGATGGTTTGGGCGTTGCCTGAGAGGGTGAGGAGGGTTTGGTTGGGTTTTATGGTTTGGCCGTCGGTGACTTGGGGTTGGGTTTTTAGGTTTAGGGCTTGGGTGAGTGTGGTGGTTTCTTGGATGCCGGCTATGGTGCCGTTTTCTTTGGCGATGATTTGTGCTGTGGTGGTTAGGTTGGGGGGGATAAGGGTGGTGGCTGTGATGTCGCCTTGGCCTATGTCTTCGGTTAGGAATTTGAGGAGTTTTTGTTCTAAGATGTGTTGGGGCATAAACATGGGTTTTATGTGGTTGTTTGGGTTTAAAATTCTTCTGGGCGGGGTTGGGGGGTGATTATTCAAATATGGGTGTACTTATTATGGTTGTATGCGGCTGTTGTTGTGCTGTTCTGAGTTGGGGTTGGGGCATGTTTCGCGTCTTATTGCTTTAGGTAAGCGGCTTGAGTGTCGGGGGCATGAGTTGTTTTTTTTTAGTGGAGGTCGGGCTTATGAGTTGCTTACAAGGGAGTTTGTTAATGTTGGGCGGGTTACGCCGGTTTCGTGGTATGAGAATGCTTATGGGATTTTGACGTCTGCGTCGTTGCTTAATTTGTTTTTGCCTTTGCCGCTTTTTAATGTTGATCGGGGGCGCTTGGAGTTGAAGAATTCTAATGCTTATGAGACGGTTCATAGGTATTATGATTTGCGTGAGAATATTTGTCGGATTGCGCCTGATGTTCTTGTTGCTGATGGCGATATTAATGCGTTGCGTTTAGCTGGGCGGTGGAAGATTCCTGCGGTGTATGTGGAGAATTTGATTCGGCCTAGTTGCGGTTTTGCGTCGTTTCTAAGTCCGGGGGAGCGCTTTATTGAGCGGTATTATCGGGTGTGTCAGAAGGTGATAATTCCCGATAATCCTTCGCCCTACACAATATCTGAGTATAGTATTGGTGATATTGCTCAGTTGGGAATAGAAGATAGAACGGAATATGTGGGGTCTTTTTTTAACACTCAACCCGTTGTGGGTGCGCAGGAGCATATTTTTGTGCCTATAAGTGGACCGATTGGTACGCGTAGTCGGTTGCTAAAGGCACTGCAGCCTATGTTGGAGAAAGTAAAATGCAGAGTTATTATCAGTTTGGGCATACCGGGTAAGCAGGCAACGGCCAAGATTGGCAATTGTGAACTATACACTTGGCTCACTGCTCAGGAGCGGGCTGAGGCTATGCGAAATGCTAGATTTGTGATTTTTAGCGGGGGCCATGCTACCTGTTTTGAAACTGTCAAGTATGGCAAACCCTCTATCTGTATTCCCACCCAACCAGAACAGTTAGGTAATGCAACAAAGCTAGAAAATATGAACTGTGGCATAGTGGCTAAAACCCCAAATCAAGTTCAAAAGGCAGTTAACAGATTAGAAAGTGAATTAGATCGCTACACCAAAAATGTTGAAACCCTCTCCAAGTTCTCAGGTCGCTACCAGGGGTTAGATCGAGCGGTGGAAATCATTGAGGCTGTGCGGGATTAGCAGTTAGATTTGCGTTTGATGATTCCGTTGGGGGTTTGTTCTTCAAATATTAAGGCGTGGAATTTATAGAGTTTAGTGTCTTTGATAAGCCAGCTATTTGGGGGCAGGCCGGCTTTGATACAGCATTGGCAGAGAAATTCCGTTGCACTCCAGCCCCACTCAAGGGGGACTTGGGGTAATAGTAGGCCTTTGTGCCAGCTGTGTTCGATGATTAGGCCATCTTGGCCTACTTTGATTTTTTGGGGGTAGTCTTTGGGGTGGGGGGTTTGAATCAGCTCAGGAGGGGTTAGAACGCTTAGTTCAAAAACCACTTGATTTAGCTCATTTGCGCTTAGGGGTTCAAAGCGGGGGTCTTCTGTGGCGGCGTTTAGAGCTGAGTCGATGACGGCCTCTATTAGAGGGCTTGTGGGATAGGGGTAGCCGATGCAGCCGCGTAAGTGTTTTTTGGCGGCTTTGAGGGTGCTAATTGTGACAAATACACCGCATTTTTCAAGTAATTTAGAAGAAGGAGGCGTAGTTGGGGATTGGGGGTGTTTGGCTGTTTCTAGGTATTGCTTAACGGTGCTTCGGGCTAGCTGGACTAGAAATTCACCTTCGATTTGGGAGAGTTCAAACGACATAGATAAGCCTCTATCTATGGCGGTTGTGGTTTAAATAAAGAAGAAGGTTAGAATTTTGTGGATTCTTCGGTGATGCCGTCTTTTGTGATGATGACAAAGTCTAGGCCATCTCCGCTCATGGCATCTCGGTTGATGGCGGCTTTGACTGCGCGGGTAACTAGAGTTTTTGCTTCTTCTAAGGTGAGGTTGTCTTTGAATCCTTCTTCGATGACGCCCATGGCTATTTCGGTGCCTGAACCTACGGCGGCGTATTTGTCAGGGATTAGAGAACCTAAGACGTCAAGGACATAGATAGAGGAGCCTTCTTCATCTAAGCCGCCTACGATGGTTTGAGTGATAAGGGGGGCGTAGCGGCGGTTGAAGAGTACGTTTGCTAAGAGTTTAGCAGAACTGCGCACACTTATGGGTCGGCCAACGTCCATGCTATAGAGACTTGCTTGGGCAGCCATTTCACGGGCCAAGATTTGCATATCACCCATAAGACCTGCACAGGCAACACCGATAGAGTCGGTGACTTTGAAGACTTTTCTGCCGCCTCGGCTCATAATAAAATTACCGTAGGTAACGCGTTTCTCAGCTGCCAGGAGCACTCCGCCTTGGAAGACAATCCCGACGGTGGTAGCGCCTGGCATCCATCCGCCTCCCTGGGGGGCTTGATTGCTCTGCGGTTGTTGCTCGGGAGCTTGTACCAGCGGCATAAGTGGAATTTGTGGAATTTGGGGTAACTGGGGGAATTGTGATCCATATCCGTCCATAATTATCGCCTTTTCGAGTTTAATACACAAGACAATCTATTAAGGTTACTTATATCTATTAATCAAGTGGGAACAAAGACCCAAGTAAGGAAACCCCAAAATACAAAGTAGGGATCTTCGCCGTTTAGTGGATATGTTGGGCAGTATAGAACAAATAGGCTTGTTTGTCGGGGAAAACTGTCTAAAAACTCAGAGTTTAACCAACCTTACAGCTCAGCGTATGAAAAAATGTGTTGCCTACATATAGTGCATTTCAGTTGGCGACAACTATTTTTGGACAGTCTGGGGTGGGTCATATCCTTTTTGCTTTATCGAGTTTGTTGACGGCTATTTTGGCGGATTTGAGTGGAGATTAGTTGACAGGCGATTAGTTTTTGGGGGTTAGCTTGACGGTTTTGTGTGTGGAGGGGTTTTTTTAGCCCAACAACATTGCCCCAACCCCCAAAGGAAAGGCTCTGCTCTACATGGAAGCCACAAATATCGGGGGCACAATTTTTCATCAAATAGTTGCAATCTAACCCTACTCCAAACCAAAATGGACATCCCACTCACCCAAGCAACAATATACCGCGTAATCTTTGGCATCATTGCTATAATCACAAGTTTTACCCTATACCCAATACGAGCAAAACCCTAACCCAAAACAAAACTACCCTCAAACTAAAATCAGCCACTAATAACCTTGAGTGGGCGAGTTAGCGTATCCATTGGAATTTAATTTTTTCCTGTTTTTCAACAATATCTAATTCATGATGATCAGCAGTTAACAGTTGCCCTCCACAAACAGAGGTTTCCCCAAGAGCAATCGAATCCGCAAGCGAGACTCTATAAGACGCTTTAAACCGGCCCGCTTCATTGAAAACCTTATCTGACAAAGTACACTCTATCACAATAGGCAATTTTTTAATCATTGATAGCTCTTGTCAGCCTTTGTTTTCCCTACAGTGCGATAAATGTCATAGTAAACCTCAAGCAGATTAATGATGTTCATGCGAATTTCTGCTTTGCCCGTTTTCGCATATTCCAAAACGGATGTAACCGCTTCTGCGCCTTGTTCGGCACATAAAAACGCAATCAAAGCACAAGCATCCATGATATAGAGAGGGGCAGTCATTCTTCGAGTTCCTTATCGGCGTGTTTACGCTCTAAGAAGTTATCAACCGACATCGCAGGATAGTTGGCAAGTGAGCCACGTAATTTGCGGATATAGTCAATCGGTTCTTTTATGGGTATGAGGTGGATTTCTCCATCGGTTTCACGCACCACTACTTTTTCAGTTTTAATTAACTTGGATAAAGCCTTGGGTAAGGTTTTGGTATTTAATACAGTTTCAGTCACGCACAATCACCCTTCCAAAGAGGTTATTTAAGAATATACTTATCACCATAGCACACCCGCTTATTTTTGCTAATATTGATGTTTGATGCAGATATATATTTGCTCTGGGTGCGATTATAAATGAATTGTGCTCAACTCTGCTTTGTTGGTTTGGATAGTTTGTGTTTTTTGTTTTTAAATTGGCGGGTTCTTTTTTGTGGTGTAGTAGTTGTAGTTTCAGTTCGGGCATGATAATTGGAGCTTTAAAAAATTTCAAGAAATGATTGCCGATTAGCGACTACTCGTGCTTTGCTTGGAGTGGACACAGATATTCTAATAGTCTTTTTCACAATTATTATGCTTTTTGTTTATCTTGCGACGCCTGTGATTATGTCTATACACTTTTCGATATCATAATTGGTGGTCCTGAGGAATCTATTCCTAACTTCTTGAGCTATCCCTGATTTCTACGCCAGGCAGTGGGCAATGTCATCAGCCTATCTTGTAGGTGATGTGGGGGTATGTGTGTGTTTTTGCTGTGTTGGGTTCAAAGGTTAGAAAGGGCAGCTAAGCTATGCATGGCTGAGTTTGGGGGATCTCTCCAAGCTGTAGAGGGGAAAACAACTATTTGCAACTGAGTTTGGGTTTCTAAAGCGCGTTAGAAAAACTTACAGGTGTGCGCAGGGTAACCGCTAATTGCTCAGTTAATCAAGAGCTTAGAGCGCGGATTTATTGTTGAGGTGATACTTGGCAGATTTATGCCCAACCGTATGCTCAAAACAGCGCCCCGGACGAGTTGTTTAACACATCAACAAAAGCTATGCCCTGCGCTTGGGGGGCTGGTTCGCCATTGGTTTTTTAGGTGCCAAAGTAGGTTACGCCTGGGGACGTTGAGACTGAGCCATCGATGAGTCGGTAGTTTTCAAAGTTTTGGTATTCTCCGTTTAGGCAGGCGTATTTTGGGAGAAGGTGGTTGTTGTTTAGGGCTATAGATGCGGTGTGGGAGAATTTTTCTCTTGTTTCAAATAGGTTTTGTTTGTCGGGGGAGACTACTCAAAAACTCAGATTTTAACCAACCTTACCGCTGCAGGCAGCGTATGAAAAAATGTGTTACCTGCATATAGTGCATTTCAGTTGGCGCCAACTATTTTTGGACAGTCTGGGGGTGTTTGGATGGTTTTTTCGGTGTTGTATAGGAGGGTGCGTAGGAGACTGTCTAAAAACTCAGATTTTAACTAACTTGACCACTGCAGGTAGCGTATAAAAAAATGTACTGTCTGCGTATAGCGTATTTCAGTTGGCGGCGGCTAGTTTTTGGACAGTCTGGTAGGGGTTTGGTTGTTGTGTTGGGGTTTGTTTTGTGTTTTGTGGGATAGTGTGTTTTTTAAGCGAGAGGTCGAATATTTGCATTGTCATATTTGAATATGTATCTAGTTAATCAAATTTATTTGTCAAATCTAGCGATATGCTAGACTGCATTGTATTGTTTTATAGTTATTTTTGGATGTTTTTGTATGTGCGTGGTTGGTTGTTTGTTTGGGTTTTGTTGAGGTAAATTGAAGTCAGCCGCCAAGTTCAAACGTAAAGCAAATCACAGCATTTACTAAACCAATAATCGTCAACAAGCATCACCATATTCAGTTAGCCTAACAACCTTGAAGTAAGGGGGCTAAAAATAGCATGCTTAGACAGTATTGAAACATGTTAAAGCATTGGTTGGTCGCTTTGTTTTGGTGTTGCAGGGGTTGGGCAGGGTTTTTGGGAAACTTTAACTTGGCCATTGCAGATCATTGTTGTGGTTTGTGTGATAAGGGTTTATGTTCAAGAGATTGGGGGGGTTTGGTTTTCAGTGGCGCTTAGAGATGGCGGCGTTTTGGGTGTGAATTTTGGCGGTGATAAAAAGACTGTTGGAGATATTCTGCGGGGTAGTTTTGTAGATAGGGGGCCGGTTGAGGTGTTTATGGAGCCGCCTCAACAGTTTGATGCTTTGTTTGTTGCGTTAAGAGGGCTCTATGATGGGAAGGATGTGTCGTATTGTTTTATTTTAGCTGATTTTGATTTGCCAGTTTATAGTCAGAGGGTGTTGAGGGCAGTTTCAGCCATACCTGTGGGTTATGTTGCTTCTTATGGCGGTGTTGCTTGGGCTGTGGGGGGTGGTGCTAGGGCGGTGGGAAATGTTATGGCGGCAAATTTTTTGCCGCTTATTATACCGTGTCATCGGGTGGTAAAGTCAGATTTGGGGTTGGGGGGTTATGGTGTGGGGGGTTTGGGGGTGAAGCTTGAGCTTCTAAAACGTGAGCAACGCGGCTATGGTGAGGTTAGAGAGATTGAGCGGGGCAGGGGTGTGCTTAGAGTTTTTCCAACTGAAGCGGTTGTTAAAAAGTATGTGTGATGGGCAGAAGTTGGTGCCAGGGATTTTGTTAGTTTTTTGTGGGGTTGTTTTGTTGTTCTTTTGGGTTTTTCGGTGTTTATTGTTAGTTTTTTTGTTAGAGATATTGGATGTTTTTTGTGAGTTTATTTTTGTTTATAAAGTTTTTGTTGGGAATTTATGGCGTGTTAATTAATTTTGATAGGTTCATTTCAGAAATATGTCAAGACTTATTGTGCGCTTGAAAAGGAAATAATTCTTTTAAATTTCAAACAACACCCCGATTCAGGGGTCAACAAAATAAAAATATGACCCAGCGAGGTGAAGAATAAAAATAATGAGCGTGAAGAGGATTAAAAAAATTCTTGTGCACGTTCCGGCAGATTTCTTAGAGGACTTTGATCAAGAAATATCCGGACTATATGCAAGCAGAAACGAAGCAATACGAGCAGGCATGAATTTAGTGCTAGACGCTGGAGAAAAAAGAAGACAAATGCAGAAAAAACAAGAGACAAAAAACACATAAACTACATCAACCCCCATTTTATTTTTTAGCTATTTAGGAACCAATGTCAACAGGTTAACACTACAACGAACGTGCAGTACGTAACTTCCTTTGGTTCTGTGACTTATAGGCCACGTCATTGTGACGAAGTCTATGGATAACCATTATATTATTCATATTCACAATCCCCAGTTTTGTATTTTCCCCAAAAACAAATCAACTGAACAAACTGTGACCTAGCACAAACAAGCGTTAAATGGGCGCACGGTTGGCAAAATTATCGTGTTTAGGTTGTTTGTGTCTACGACTTTTATTTCCCATATTGACGAATACTGTAATTGCTAATAAGAGTGCACCCACACCAACCATTGTTAGCGAAGTCATTAACAGATCTTTTTCAAAACCCGAAAAGGTAAAAATCACCTTAATAACTGTAATACCATCTTGCGGCAAATAAACTAAAACAGCATAACCACCCCGACCCCTAGACCGCTCACTAAACCTCCCTTCAACAACATCCTCATATGACCAAGCCGCATTAACAGTCTTGTTAACATTCCACTGCTTTACCGCAGTTTCATCTAAAATATACACACTAACAGTATTATTAGCCCTAACACTAACACTAAAATCCCTATCAAACATCAAAAACTCTGAATACAAAACCCAGCCACAAGTAACACCTTCAGCCTCATTACCAAAATTCAAAAGACGCGGAACCGAATTAGTTCTAATCACCGTAACAGCCAAAAGAGAAAAACCAATTAAAAGAACCGCTAAACATAACCTCACACCATGCCACAACATTATGCCCCCGTTAATCAATCTCCATTTTACGCGTAAAGTAGACATATGAAAAAACAAACAACAAAAATGAAACCCCCAACACAACAAAAGTACTAACCAACACATCACTCACAGATACAGAATACAAATCACCATAAACACATTGACGAACAAAATTAAATCCTATGGTAAATCTACCTGTAAAAGTAACAAAACTGCCACCATACGCCATACTCTCAATACCCAAGAGCAAAAGTGCAGAAGCTAAAATTGAGAGCACCTGATTTTTGGTAACCAACGATAAAGCAGTAGATATAGTACAAACCAGAAAAAGTTGAAGCAACACAATCAACACCGAAACATACATCATGGGCTCAAAAAAATTGAGAGATAAAAGAGGGATCTGCACCATAAATACAATGCCGTATACTATTGAAAGTATTGTGAATAAAGTAATAAATTTGGCCAAAAATAGTTCACTTCTATGCACAGGATACGAAAGAATCATCTTCAGCGCCCCTTTAGAAATACTGCCCGCATAACTATGACAAAACAGCACACTGGCAACAAAAATAAGAAAAAGAAAAATTGTTTGAACCCCCGAAAGAAGATTAACATAACTAAACACGGGTAAAGTCTCAATAATGACGGGTGTTAAAACAGTCAAAACCGCAACCATTACAATAATCTCCAACATAGGAAATGCAAAATATTCTTCAAATTCCCAAACTAAAAGCTTACGTAACTGACTTCCAGACTGCGAACTATTTAAAACCGATACAGATTTAGAAATACCTGATGGCGATTCTTCTATCGATGAAAAATCTGCGGCTAGTTTTTTTAGCTTAACAGCAACAGATTGCCTCTCTTTGCGTGCAAATATTAACTTAGAAGCTACAGTAATACCAAACCCTGCAACTAAGGATGTTATCGAAAAAAATAATAAATCATACTCACAACCATACAAACGCATAGCCAACTCCCCAGTTATGAAAAAATTTTCAGAATTAATCAATAATATACCATAATTATCTCTGCTAGGAAGTTTTGCAGAGAAAATCTCCGTGGATGAAACATTTTTAGCAGAGAAAACAGACTTAATTAAGCCCTCAGAAGTCCAATGTTTCACCCCATTAGAATCCAAAATATACACATCCACAGGTACACTTAACCCCACGTCTATAACGCATGCACGCGGTGGCAACGTCTCAGTTATAAACAATCTATAACCGCTATTTTCTGACTCTAGTGCCCCAAAAACGGCCGTATAATCCTCGAAGCTTCGATAAATTACACCCACTAAAAAAGAGGCCCCAATTACCAAAAGAATAATACCAACAGTTGTAAGTAACGAGACTTTATTTCTCATTAATCAACCTCCAGTGTACGTGTAAAATAGATAAGACTAGCAAGTAGCACAACCACAGCAATAACAAAAGGCACAATCATAGAAACCAACACTTGCTCCAAAGTAACAGGGTCTACAAAAAACCAAGAATCTATTCGAGTTATTTGTTCGAAATAACCAAAAATATATCTAAACCGACCCTCAGAGGAGAAAACCCCATAAAAGATGCTAGTGTAATCAAGCGCATTATCGAGACCCAAAAACAGTAGAAAAGTCGCGAAAATAGAAATTAATTCACTTTTAGTTATCATAGAAACACCCACTGAAACAGTACTCACCATCAATAGTTGTAAAAATATTACAAAAAGCGATACATAAAAGAGAGGTTCTGTTAAACTAATTGGATTTAGATAAAAATTTAGTGCATACACAACTGCATATATGCTAAAAAGGATTATATTCAGAGCCATCACTTTTGAGAGAAAAACTTGCCACCGTTTAACGGGGTATGATAACATTCGTTTTAATTCACCTCGCCCAAAACTGCCTGCAAAACTATGTGAAAATAAAATACACGCGACAAATGTTAAAAAAAATGTTAGGTTGATTGCCCCAAAATATAGATTGACGTAGCTTAACTGGTCGGGATAGGGGCTTTGTTGGCTTAGAACAGCGATTATTGCTGAGGCAATAATTAAGGACAGAAATGGTGGAGTTAGGTTTCCTTCAAGTTCCCAAAGCAATAGTCGCGAAAATATTTTGGGTTTGGTTTTATTCATCTTGTTTTTCCAACAGTTTGAGCATAAATTTCTTCAAGAGTTCCCCGAGTTTGTTGAAAATTTTTTAATTGAAGTTTTAATTCGAAGACTACTTTGGGAATTGTTTCACAAAATATTTCAGGATTGCTCACTTTACAAAATACTCGATTATTTTCAACCCAAACTTTATCAACCGCACTCATTTTTTGGATTGTTTCTGTGAAAAGTTGAGGATTTGATACATCAACTTTGTAAATGTTGGCAGAATATTTTTCTATTAAATCATCCAAGCAGTTTTGGTCTATGACTTTTCCTTGATCAATTATGACAAGGTAGGTGCATATTTTTTCTAGGTCACTTAGTATGTGAGTAGATATGAGAAAATTTGTGCCATGTTTTACATGCATTTCACTAATTTTTTCTAGAAGGGTGATGCGCCCCAATGGATCGATGTTTGCAGTAGGTTCATCCAGTATTGCTAGTTCCGGATTGCCTATTAATGCTTGGGCCAAACCTAATCGCTTAAGCATTCCTGCAGAGTAGGTTTTTATAGGTTTATCTTGAGCATAGGCTAAACCTACGTCATTGAGTAATTCATCAACCGTTTGATTGGTCTGAGATACACCATAGAGTTTTGCGACATGTGTTAGAAATCGTCGGCCACTAAAGTTACCCGGATATGGGCTTTGGGACAAAACTCTTTGGAACCATTTGCATGGTTTCCCTTTGAATATGCACTCATTTAGACCAAATATATGTTACTAAATCTAGTTTCTTACTAGAACATATTGTAATATATTTAT
>Ga0123356_10006306_pt1 | contig 11977 bp, 6 predicted proteins | sample TergutEmb28metaG_2_FD_92546 | JGI IMG/M metagenome (GOLD analysis project Ga0123356, IMG submission 92546) | Embiratermes neotenicus P3 segment gut microbial communities from Petit-Saut dam, French Guiana - Emb289 P3 | ecosystem: Host-associated > Arthropoda: Insects > Digestive system > Gut ... | reverse complement strand
GAGCGACAACTCAATCATTCGCTCCGCCAGCTGCTCGGCTGGGATACCCGCAAAGTTCTTGAGTACCAGCTCCTTTATATAAAGTCGAACCAAGTAGCGGAGCTGGAGCGCGCGGCTGCGCGTGGCGAACACAAAATCGCGATGTCCGCTGTTCACAAGAATCAGGTTGCGCTCGACGTCGAATCGTGACCGCCACAACTCCCCGGCTGCGCGTTCAAAGGTATAGCCCGGTAAGCCGCGTGCGTTCACCATACTCGCGCCCATGCCTGCCTCCAGGCTATCGGTTACCGTGATCAAAGCCTCAGCGTTACAGTGCACCTCGCGCTGGGAGGCGGTAACCGACAACCGGACCAGGCCGGGCGAGGACGGCGCCCGGAAGATGACCTCCTGGTCGGAGGTCGAGGAGAGGGTGCCCTCCCCCTCGGTAATCTGCCAACTAAATACCAAGTCCTCGTCGACCCGCCGGCGCGAGCGGTCGCGCGGCAGCGCACGAAAACGCCGACTATCGTTCACCGCTACGGTGCTCGCCGCCGGGGAGATAAGAACACTGTGCATGGGTCCGGCATAGTCAAAGAATTGCCGTTGGGCGGCTTCGCCGCCGCCCGGTTCCGGAATGCCTGTCCCGTACCCCTCTTCCTCCGAGCTAAGGGCTTCCCCACCACGCTCCGCCGGTGCCGCGCCGCCTGCGTGCGGCGAGCGCGCCTGGATATCAAACCAGTCATATTCCTCGCGGGGCAGAATTAGCATCGCCTCCCGAAAAGCGCGCTGGATGGCGCGCAAGGATTCCCGGTTTGCCTGCTCTTCCTCGGCGCGCTGCTGGGCCTCAATCAGATTATTGAGGTGGGCCTCGAGGGGCGCCAGGGCGTCCAGGAAGGCCGCGTATCGATCATCGTGAACGATTCCCGAACGCGTGCCCGGCGTGAGGTTAAGGTAGGGTACGTCGATCAGGCCCTGCAGGTAGTGCGAGTTCCAGGGAAGCCGTTCGAGACCGGCGAGGGTGGCCATATCCTCGATGACCCGCGTGCCCCCTCGCGTGAGCGCAACCCGGGAGCCCTCGGCCGGCTCGGTAAAATACAGCTCGGCATACGCCTCGCCGAATTGCGAGCGGACCGCGGGCAATTGATGCAGGAGGCGGCCTTCGAACTGCCGCGGCTCCACCTGATACTGCTTACGCGCCAGTTTGTCGATCACCGTGACGCGAACTTCGGCATTGCGGATGCGATCCCGCAGTTCCGAGGCCAGATACCATTGAATTTTCTCGCCACTCAGGCTGCGGATGCCCTCCAGTAAAGGACTGATCTTGAGCTCGGTACCTTGGTCGCCGAATAGGACGCGCCGCGGGCTTACGGTATAGCGGGGGTCGCCTTTATTCATCCTCATCTGATAGGCCCGCTGGTCGGCGCCGGTCGAAGTCAGCGTGAGGGTGTCGCCCACCGTCCAGAAGCTCAAAAGGCCGATGCCGAACTCCCCTTGTAACCCGCCGCCAGCGCCGTCTTCCTTCAATCGTCGCTTGATGGAGTCACAGATGTGAGTCGCGACATAGCGGAAATCAGGCAGCCCATCCGCGTCGCGCGGGATGCCGTCGCCATCGTCTTTGACCGTCAAATAAGGCTCGCCGTGCTCGCGCCCGCGCGTGATGACAATGGTCTTCGAATGTGCGTCAATGCTGTTCTCGACGAACTCCGCGATGGCCTTTAGCGGGTTGCTTTGCGAGAGCGCGATGATGCGGATGGCATTCCAATCATCGCCAATCCGCAGTTTACCGCCCTCGGTTTCTTTCGATCTGGCTGTGCTTGGGTTGGGCATGCTGGGTGAACTCCTGACCATACCTCCAGCCCTCCTGCCCATCACCGACGAAGCCGCTCAGTCCTGTCAGCCCGTGGTGCGGACCGGGGAGGAGACGCCATTTTACTGCTCATTCCGGGCGACGCGACCTGCAAAACCATTTCCGTCGCTGCTTAATTTAAATTTAGTAGCCGCCCGGCCATGAAACAGGCTCCCCCGGGCCGCTTCCGCTTTGATTCCCGCTCACTCCGAGGTTTGCCCGCCGCCTGCTCATCCGTCGTGCTCATCCGAGGACGTAGAGTTGCTTCGAGGCTGTGGCGGTATGGACCGATAGCCTTTTCGTTTTGCTGGCACGGAAGACGTGGGGCTGGGTCAGGGAAGACACGCCAGCGCGTTTTCACGCACGCCGCGCCGGTTCGCGCAGCGCGGGGATCAGACCCTGCTTGCGGACTTCCGAGACTGACAGCTCGATCTTTGGCCCGCTCGCGGCCGCGATCACTTCCGGTTCGAGATTGATGACAAATTGTGACGGTAATGCAGTTGGGGTTTCCGGTTTTTGCGCTTCGCCGGCAGTAGAATTTTTCCCAACCAGCGAGGCCGGCGCCCTAAAACCAATCAGGGGTTCGAAAACAACAATCGGAACCCGCCGCGCGAGCTCAGCCTCTGTAGTTGAGTGCCTCTAACCCCAGGAACCTCGCGCCGCTCCCTAGTTCTTCCTCAATTCTCAGCAACTGGTTGTATTTTGCGACGCGGTCGGTGCGGGAGGCGGAACCGGTCTTGATTTGCCCCACCCCGGTTGCCACCGCGAAATCAGCGATGAAGGTGTCTTCCGATTCGCCGGAGCGATGCGAGATAACCGAGGTGTACCCGTTGCGCCGGGCCAGGTCGATAGCATCGAGGGTTTCACTGACCGTGCCGATCTGGTTCAGCTTGATCAGGATCGAGTTGGCAACTGCTTTGACGATGCCCTCCTGAAGGATGGTGGTGTTGGTCACGAAGAGGTCGTCGCCGACGAGCTGAATTTTGCCGCCGAGTTCCTTGGTCAGATTAGCCCAGCCCTCCCAATCGTTTTCGGCGAGTCCGTCCTCGAGCGAGACGATGGGATAGTTACTGGCCCACTTGGCCCAGTAGCGGACCATGTCATCCGAGCTCTTGGCCGACTTGTCCGATTTCTTGAAGACGTACTTGCCGTCCTGATAGAACTCGCTGGCCGCGGGATCGAGGGCGATTGCGATTTCTTCGCCGGGCTTGTATCCCGCCTGCTCGATCGCCTCAATCACGAGCTCGATCGCTTCGACGTTCGACTTCACCGACGGCGCGAAGCCGCCTTCGTCTCCCACCGCGGTGTTATAACCGCGTTTCTTCAGCACGGATTTGAGGGTGTGAAAAACTTCCACCCCCCAGCGCAGTGCCTCGGAAAACGACTCCGCGCCGGCGGGCACGATCATGAATTCCTGGAAGTCCACGTTGTTATCGGCGTGCGCGCCGCCGTTGAGGATGTTCATCATCGGCGTGGGCAGAAGGCTTTGGCCGGCGCCGCCAAGATAGCGGTAGAGAGGCATCTGGAAAGCATTCGCCGCCGCCCGGGCCGCCGCCATCGATACCGAAAGAATCGCGTTGGCGCCGAGGCGGCCTTTGTTTTCCGTGCCGTCGAGCTCAATCATCTTCTGATCGAGCGTGCGCTGGTCGGCGGCATCGAAATTCGCCAGGGCGTCGGCAATTTCGCCGTTCACGTTCTCTACGGCTCCGAGGACGCTCTTGCCCTGATAACTCTGTGCGTCGCCGTCGCGGAGCTCGATGGCTTCACGCTCGCCGGTCGAGGCTCCGCTCGGGACAATTGCCCGCCCGAGAGAGCCGTCCTCTAACCACACCTCTGCTTCAACTGTGGGATTGCCGCGCGAGTCAAGCACCTGCCGCCCGCGAATTTCTGCAATATTGCTCATGACCTTCCTCTCGATTCTTGGCTCTTCGGTTTTTGACTCTGGAATTTCCCCGACGCCGCCCATAAAATTCAAGCGTCTCCCCGTCAGGGATCCCACTCCGGCATAAGATTTTTTCATGATGGAAAGCTGCGATTATAAATGATGCAGTCCGGCGAGCCTGGTTGCGAGAACCGGAGATGAGACCCGAAACCGAGACCCTGTGCGTCGGCCAGCTTGCGCCCAGATTCCAGCTGCCTGCGGCGAATCGCGAGGGCGATTTTTGTCTGTCGGATCTGGTTTCCGAAGGCGCGGTCTTGATGGAATTTCTGCGGGGCACCTGGTGACCAAACTGCCGCAGGCGTATGGCTCAGTTCGAGCCGCACAAAGACGAAATCGAGAGACTTGGCGCGAGCCTGATTTACATCGCCGCCGAGAAGAGACGAGGATGGTGGAGGCCCGACCAATATTTGCAGCGGCATCCGGTCTCGTTTCCCTTTCTGCTCGATGAGAGTCGATCGGTGACAAAAACCTACGGGCTCTATCATGCGCTGGCGAGCGATGCCATCCGGATAGCGCATCCAGCGACCCTGATCGTGGATGGCGGCGGAATCATCCGCTATCTCTATCGGGGAGAGAATCAGATGGATCGGGCGCGGGTCGAAGAAGTGATGGCGGAGCTCGGGCGAATCAGCGGCAGGGGGTAAAAAAGCAGGTTGCGATCAGATTCCATGAACGCCCCACCCGGTCGAAACCATCGTAGATCCCGCGAGTGGACTTTGGTGCTGGTTATTGCGCCAAGGCCAGCATTTCCTCTTCGGCGAGGAGGCCGAGCTCCATCCAGCCCTCGACGGGAAGCGCGTCGAGGGGCAGCCGATTCTGCCAGATGCTGAAGCGCAGCCGGATTTTGGTGGCCACCGGACTGGAGCCGCGGGTTGATGCCGGCGGCAGGGCATAAACCAACGCTAAGGGAAATTGGAACTCGAAATTACGCCCCAGCGCGACGCGCACGCCGTCCTCGCTCAGCCGATCCCCGTTAGCCGAAACGTTCCAGTTCGCGATCTTGGATCCGATAACGTCAAGGTTCAGCCGCACGGCGCGGCGCGGGCGGCTCGAGTTTTCGGCCCAGGATTCCAGGTTAACCGTGATTTCAAAATCTCCTCCCGGCAGCTGGCCGGCAAAGTCGATGCGGCCATAGACGTTTTCGTCGTCAATGCCGGCGTAAATCGAGTCGAGCAAAAAGACTTTTCCGTGCATGGCTCCGGAGCGCCGGTCGGCGGCGTAGTGGGCTGCGCCCATCCATTCGAAGTAGCGGACCATATCTCCGGTGATGCGGGGATGAATGTAGTGGGTTTGCGGGAGGATCGAGGGACTGACGGCGCCGCCCGCAATCGGCTGCGCCAGATAATCGGGCGGCGTGGCTCCGAGCGCCTGATAGACATTCGAGAGGTGCTTGCGATAGAGCTCGTCGAACTCGCGGTCGTTTGCCGAATGGTGCTCGGGACCGTACCACCAGTTCCAGTCGCTGCCTTCGGCGATGAACAGTTCTTCGAGCGCCAGCTTGCGCTGTGGTTCGGAAACCTGCCCCGAGGCCTGCCGATAAAAGTTGCGCGCGTCATGAAGATAGTCCCAGGATTTGTTGTCCTCCGGCGCGCCGATCCACACGTTGAAGTTGGCGTGGATCCATGAGCCGGGCACGAGCGAGCGCAGAGTACCGAACTCACGGTGCCGCCCGATGGCTTCGGAAACGGTAAGCGCTTCGATCGAGCTGTCCCGTTCGAGCGCATCGTAAAAACGCCGCAGGAATTCGCGACCCGATTCGGGATAGTACTCCCAGGCGTTTTCGCCGTCGAGGATGATGGAAACCACCGCGTCGCGGCCTTGTGCGAGGACAGGCCGCGCCGCTTCGCGGATGTTTTCTAATAAGTGGGCGGCGGCGTCTTGGGCGGGCATGCCTGAGTAGGCGAACCCGATCAGGTCCGAAAGCGCGTGGTCGCGGAAGATCAGGTGCATGCGCGTCTCGCGGTTTTCGTAGCGATGGATGTTGTAGAGGCTTTCTGCGGTAGCCTGGGGCAATCGGCCGCGGCCGTCGCGCTCTAACGACAGGCCGGTGGTGCGCGCGAGAACGCCTTCGTCGGTGGCCATCCAATTCACGCCGAGCTCGCAGCCGACGGCGAGCACCTCTTCTGAGACGCTGCCCTCCGAGGGCCAGACCCCCCGCGGACGCACACCAAAGACGCTTTCGTGCAGGTCAAGCCCGCGCTTGAGCTGCTCGCGGGCGTCTTCGGGATGGCGGAAGCGATTTTGCGGAAGCGGCAATCCCGGACTTGACGCCGCGCCTTGATGGGTGTCGCAGAGAAGGGGAAGAATCGGGTGATAAAAAGGCGAGGTGGAAATTTCGATGCTGGCGCGCTCGAGAGCTTCCCTGTGCGCCGGCAGGACCCGCGCCATCATCTCTCGCTGGCGGCGAAAAACGAACATTTGATCTGCAAGAGAAAAGCCGCGGCCCTTCCTGACGAGTTCAGCCACGTCAGGTTCTTCGAGGAAAAATTCGTCGAACCAGGCAATCTGCGAGAGCACCTGTAAATCGGTAAAATCCTGCGGCGCGAAGTATTTTTCCGCGCACTCGGGCGATGAACCCGCGTTCAGGAATCGGTCCCAGAGCTCGGCGTAGCGCGGGTACCGGCGGATCAAACGGTCGGGATTTGCCTGAAACAGGTAAGCGAGAGCGAAGCGGCGCTCTTCAGGCGTGAGGTCGCGCGCCTGGCGCGCGGTCACCTGCCAGAAGGGATCTTGGGCGGTCCCCTGCGCGTATTCCTGAATCTGAGAGATGAGCGACGGGACGAGGTTAAAAGTCTGATGGACGCGGGGAAACTCTTCGAGAAGTTTCACCATCCCGTAGTAGTCTTTGAGGGCGTGGAGGCGCACCCACGGCAGGCGATACTCGCCCGTGACCAGGTCTTTATAGTAGGGCTGATGCTGGTGCCACACAACAACCACGCGAAGAACAGGCATCGGCGGCACGGGATTCCTGATTAGAATGAAAGCTAGCAGGCAGTGTAGCATGCGGATTTGGTCTCCCGTCCGGGCGGGTTAAGTCCGGAAGATTCCGCTTAAGACTTCTCGATCAACTATGAGCACCAGGAACAGGTTATCGCAGCCGGTCCGCCACGATTCGACCCTTTTTTCTGCCGACGATTTGTATCTGTTCAACGAGGGGCGGAATTATCGCGCCTACAACCAGCTGGGCGCCCATCCTACGACCGTCGGCGGCGAAGCCGGGACCGCGTTCAGCGTGTGGGCGCCGAATGCGCGAAAGGTTTCGGTCATCGGAAACTTCAACCGATGGGACACCGATTCCGACCCGCTGCTGCCGCGAAACTCGTCGGGCATCTGGGAAGGATTCATCCCCGGACTAGGCAAGGGATCGCTCTACAAATTTCATATCGTCTCCCATCACCATGGCTACCAGACCGACAAAGCCGACCCCTTCGGGTTCTATCACGAAGAGCCTCCGCGAACCGCCTCGGTGGTGTGGGACCTTGACTATCCCTGGGCGGACCATGCGTGGATGAGTTCGCGGGCCGGCCGGCAATCGCTGCAGTCGCCAATTTCGATCTATGAAGTCCATCTCGGTTCCTGGATGCGGGTGCCCGAAGACGCCGGCCGCTGGCTGACCTATCGCGAAATTGCGCCCAAGCTTGCCGACTACGTAAACCGCATGAACTTCACCCACGTCGAACTGCTTCCCATCATGGAGCATCCCTTCTACGCCTCGTGGGGATACCAGACCACCGGCTACTTTGCGCCCACCGCCCGCTACGGGACGCCCCAGGATTTCATGTTTTTCATCGACTACCTGCATCGCCAGGGAATCGGTGTGATCCTCGACTGGGTGCCTTCGCATTTTCCCTCCGACGCCCACGGGCTGGCATATTTCGACGGCACGCATTTATACGAGCACGCCGACTGGCGCAGCGGCTTCCATCCGGATTGGAATACCTACATCTACAACTACGGGCGGAGCGAGGTGCGGAGCTTTCTGATGTCGAGCGCCATGTTCTGGCTCGACAAATACCACGCCGACGGATTGCGCGTGGACGCCGTAGCCTCGATGCTCTATCTCGACTACTCCCGGCGGGAAGGCGAGTGGATTCCGAATAAATACGGCGGGCGCGAGAACCTGGATGCGATTGAGTTCTTGAGGCAGATGACGGTCGAGGTTTTCAAGGAGTATCCGGGCATTCAGACCTATGCGGAAGAGTCCACCGCCTGGCCCATGGTCTCAAAGCCGGTTTATCTCGGCGGGCTGGGCTTTGGCATGAAATGGGACATGGGCTGGATGCACGATACGCTCGCGTATTTCTCGCACGACCCGATTCATCGCCGCTACCACCACAATCTGCTGACCTTCCGCATGCTGTACGGTTTCAGCGAAAACTTCGTGCTCCCGCTCTCGCATGATGAAGTGGTGCACGGCAAGGGGTCGCTCGTCGGCAAGATGCCCGGAGATGAGTGGCAGAAATTCGCCAACCTGCGCCTGCTTTACGGCTACATGTTTGCGCAGCCGGGGAAGAAGCTGCTCTTCATGGGCGATGAATTCGGCCAGGTGAGGGAATGGGGACACGACATGAGCCTGGAATGGCATGTGCTCGAGTATCCGGTGCATGCCGGGGTGCAGAGGTGGGTGGCCGAGCTGAACCGCATCCTGCGCGACGAGCCGGCCCTCTACGAGCTCGATACCGATCCTCGAGGCTTTGACTGGGTCGACTGCAATGACAGCGCCACGAGCGTCGTCTCGTTGCTGCGAAAGGGAAAGCGGCCTGAGGACGTGATCCTGGTGGTCCTGAATTTTACCCCCGTGCCCCGCCTGGAATATCGCGTGGGTGTTCCCTTCGACGGCTACTGGCGCGAGCTCCTGAACAGCGACTCCGTTGACTATGCCGGCAGCAATATGGGGAATGACGGAGGGAGAATGGCCGAAGCGACGCCCGCTCACGGGCGGCCATTTTCGCTTTCGCTGACCCTGCCGCCGCTGGCCGCCCTGTTCCTCAAGCGGGGCTGATGTTTGTAGGGCATCGTACCCTCCTCGTGAAGTCCCAGATATCGGGGGCCCCCCACGGTTGGCAGAGCCGCAATCCCGGCTCCCGCATTACTGTGCGCATCCACTGAACGACTGCGAAGCTTGTCTTCCACCACTCCAGCTTGAGCCTTGATGACGTCCTTCTACCCAAATCAACGATTCGGCACATCTGGATTGGCCTCATTCTTCCGCATCTCACCACCAGAAGTTCCCTGATCGATTTTTGTTCGTAGCCGACGGTAATAAGAGCCCGGGTCATCGGGGCCGCCTTGATCGTCATCGTCAGCCATCTCTTTTAGCTTCTCCTCTATTTGGTATTCGATGGATGGCCTGGCAGTGGCCTGGAGCTGTTGCAGCGCATTCCCAACAGAACTGCCCGCCCAATAAATACGGCGACGCTTCCCAAACCAAACTCGTCCAATTACAACGTAGAGGAGAATGCAGACTGTTCCTATTGCTAAGCCGATTTGCACCATGCGGTTTAAAGAGTTCGCGAGAGAGTCCACGAGCAACCCCTTTCTGCTGTGTTCACATGAGCAGTAAAAGCACATCACGAGCGGCGCAAAGCGCATTCTCGGACATGCTGGACACTTGCTTGAAATTGACTTCAGGGGCTACAGAGTCACAGGAGGCGGGCGATCAAAGAGCTCAGGAAGGTAGCAGGATTTTCGGAATTGGGCGCGAGAGAATGACAACCGGCGTCGGGGTATGGAAACGAGAACGCACCCGAGAAGCGTTTCCAGCACTGGGAGAAATAAGACAACCTGGCCGAACATTCCAGCGAAAAGCACCACTGGAATCAAAATGACTTACGCCAATAACCAGGCCTGTGCTCAACCCGGATTGGTATCTTGTCTGCATTCCAATATTGAAAACATACCACGCCTAAGCTTTCGGGTTGTCGTGGGTTCCTCTGACGCTTACGTTTGTAGTCATCTGTTCGTGCCCGCGGCAGAGGAAGTCTCGATCGAAGCTCGTTTTCTCTATATATTCACCTCGACCACAGGGAAGAGGCCAGGATGTGGCGGCTTTCGCAGCAGCTCGGTTGACAGGCGGATCCCTACGTGTCACATTGTGCATGTGACACTGCTTCGATTCCAGCTCAAACCCGGGCAATCCATCTTTGACCAGTTGGTCTTCGCTGCCAAGAAGGCCTTTATTAGCGGGGACTTTCAGCCGGGTCAGTCCTTTCCCTCGGTGCGCACGCTCGCGGCGGAGTTAAAAATCCATCCCAACACAGCGCACAAAGTGGTGCAGTACCTGATCCAGGAGGGCTGGCTGGAATCAAGGCCTGGCATCGGCACGGTGGTCGGGGAGCCGCCCGCGGCGCGTGCCGGGGAGCGGCGCCAGATCCTCGAGCAAGAAGTTGAGCAATTGGTGGTGGAAGCCAAGCGGGTTGGGCTGGACTTGGAAGAGATCATCGAGGCCGTCGAATCGCAATGGACGCGGCTCGAAAGGCCGGTGGAGGCGGGCCAAAAATGATTCTGGTTAACAAGCTATCGAAAAGATTTGGACGCATGGACGCATTGCAAAACCTGAGCTTTGCCGTCCCCGAAGGCAGCGCATTTGCGCTGATCGGCGCCAACGGCGCGGGCAAGACCACCACCATCAAAGTCCTGATGAACATCCTCGAACCCACCAGCGGCCATGCGAATGTGTTGGGTGTGGATTCACGCAAGATTTCGCCGCGCGAGCTGGCCGAGATCGGCTATGTATCGGAGAACCAGGACATGCCTGCGAGGCTCACGGTGTCGCAATTTCTCGCCTACCTGCGGCCTTTCTACCCAACCTGGGATAGGGCGCTAGAAAAATCGCTCTTGCGTCAGTTACGGCTGCCGGCCGATCGCAAGATCGCTGATCTCTCGCACGGCATGCGGCTGAAGATGGCGCTGGCTTGCGCGCTGCCATTTCGGCCCCGTTTGCTGGTGCTCGACGAGCCGTTCAGCGGGCTCGACCCCCTCGTGCGCGACGAGTTCATGGAAGGCCTCCTCGAACACTCACGCGAAATATGACCGAAGCCGTGATCGGCGCGATGGTGATTCTGGTTACTCTCACGTCATTAGTCGAGGTACTGTTTGTTGGCCTGTCGAAACCAACGACCCTGCAAACCGGAGTGGCATGGATTGCGCATTTCGCTTTTATTGCCGTGCTCTTGCTGGGAGCAACCATCATCTTCACGTTGCAGTATTTCCGAAGAAAGACAATCTTGTCTCGCTGGCTCACGGTCGGAGTGGCCCTTCTCGGTTGTTTAGCCCTATTCATACCCTGGAAACTCGCTTTCGCTTTCGAAGAAAAGCTCTCGCCGGCTGCTGGTGCTGCCCGTCCGATCCTTGCCATATACGAGCCCAGGCTGGGCAAGTTTCGTTTTCCTGAAGGGATGGTTCGCAATCCAGACGCAAAGGACGAAGTTTCCACCATATATTTGCCGTTGCATATGGTCGGCCTTTCCGACGATGGCGTCCTGAATGCAAATAGGTCGTCCCAAGTTCGTCTCCTGGCGGCGGACGGCAAGGTTCTCTATCACGGTTTTGGGGACGATCTTCTGATTCGGAGGCAAGGCCACCGGGGGCCGGTCTACTTCACCATCGGCTCTCGCGATTTTGGTTTCGTGCGAGAGGTCAAGACCAGCGATCTTTCTGTGCCACAAGATGGCGAGGCCTGGATTTACCAGGGCATCGCCTTTCCTCGCGGTCTCTACGGGCGCGTAAAAAATCAGTCGCTGCGACTGGAAGTTGATTATTCTTTGACCTTGCTTGAGGGAAGCGCCTATACGATCCCAACCATCGGTGGTCACCAGATGCTGCCCGGGCTTGGGAGGTGCAGCACGAAGATGGATGATGATGGAGATGAAATCGAACTCCATTGCATCGAGGCCGGCCTGCAATTGTCTTGCGGTGCGGCTTTTCTGGAACATGTGCCCAGCGGGCAAAGAAACCCGGCGGCGTTTGGCTGCCGGCCAAATTACGCGCCGTTCTTGGATCAATTGGTTCCCGATGGCTTGAGCCGCTTCGAGACGGAAATCCCATTCCATGACCTCTCCGGCTTGACGAAGTATCCCGTCGATGCGGCTCAGCTCCCGGAATCACGAGTGGTAGTCCGCGTTTATCAAGCTCAGGACCATTTCACCCGACAATTGGTCATTCCTGAGATTCGTTTGAGCGACTGGGAATCCATCGAGCACAATGAGGTG
>Ga0123356_10006305_pt1 | contig 11978 bp, 11 predicted proteins | sample TergutEmb28metaG_2_FD_92546 | JGI IMG/M metagenome (GOLD analysis project Ga0123356, IMG submission 92546) | Embiratermes neotenicus P3 segment gut microbial communities from Petit-Saut dam, French Guiana - Emb289 P3 | ecosystem: Host-associated > Arthropoda: Insects > Digestive system > Gut ... | reverse complement strand
TAAAAAAAGTCAAGATGCCTCTATAAAATGTTTATTTTAATGAACATAACAACTATTTTTTGCCCGCGCCGGACGCATGGTTTACCCCATAAAATCAGCAGCAAATCGGGAATTTAAAGGGACATATAAATTCCCAACCCCCCTTCCCTCTTCTTCCTCTCCGCGTCCTCCGCGCCCCTGCGCCTCCGCGTGAGTCCTTGCCAACTCTCCCCCCTCTTCCCCTTCCCTCTTCCGTTCGTGTCCGTTCGTGCGGTTCGTGGTAAAAATTCTTCCCTCTTCTTCCTCTCCGCGTCCTCCTTCAAACCTTCGGTTTGCGGTCTGCGCCTCTGCGTGAGTCCTTGCCAATCTTCCCCCTCTTCCTCTCTCCCCGTGTCTTTGTGCCCTTTGTGCCTTTGTGTGAGTCCCTTGCAAGTAAAACACTCTAAAAAAACACTTGTATAGCACTTTTCACAAAAAATTTTCAAAAAAATCAAAAAAAATCGAATCTCAGTCAAGCACCACGCATCTGCGCGCCATTAATAGCTATAACTTTTTTCAAAGTTAAATCTATTTTTTATCACAGAGCGACAGTTGCCGCTCTGTGAGGAGGCTTTATGAAACCTAACAAGAAACACAAAGATAGTGTTTTCTCGACTCTCTTCAATAACCCGGAGGCTTTAAGGGAGCTCTACTCGGCTATTGAAGGTGTCCACATCCCGCAGGATGTGCAGATTGACATCAATACCCTTTCAGATGTACTTATCAGAGGGCAGATTAATGACTTGTCGTTTACTATCGACAATCGGCTTGTAGTGCTTATTGAGCATCAAAGCACTATAAGTGAAAATCTGCCTCTGCGCTTACTGGAGTATATCGGGAAGGTGTACGAAAGAACGGTAAAATACGAAAGACGTTTTCAGAAAAATCTTACTAAAATCCCCAAGCCTGAGTTTATCGTATTGTACAATGGTAATGAGGCGTTTCCTGACCACAAAGAGCTGCGGCTTTCCGATGCTTTCATGGATGTACAAGGGTTGAAACTTTCTGATACTAACGAGCTGCCGCTGGAACTGGTTGTACAGGTTTACAATATCAATCAGGGACATAACTCGGAGATGCTTAAAAAAAGCGTTACCCTTAACAGCTACAGTTTTTTGATAAGCAAGATTTGGGAATACCGGAACAGTAAATTTACACTTGAAGAATCCTTAAGATATGCGATACAATACTGTATAGACAATAATGTATTAAGGGATTTTCTAAGAAAACATGGTTCGGAGGTGTATAGTATGCTGTACGGTGAATATAGGATAGAGGACGAGATTGCGGTTGTAAAAGAGGAAGTTCGGGAAGAAGTTCGGAAAGAAACCTGGAAAGAAGCCTGGGAAAAATGCAGCAAACATGAAAAAATTACAATTGCCCGAAAATCACTGGAAAAAGGCTCAACCCTTGAATTTGTACAGGAAATAACCGGACTTGATCTGGATATTATAAGAGAGCTGCAAAGATAGATGCACAAAGACGTAGGGGCGGGACACCGTTTAATATCTCCCGCCTCTGCCGCTGAAACTTCCGCCTGAAGAACTGGTGAAACCTCCCCTGCTTCCGCCGGAAGATGATGAGTCGGACTGACGTTTTGTTTTTGTAACTGTGCTGTACAGGAATTGATCTTTCTTTTCTTTAAAAACAAGGCTGCCTGCAACTACATATTCGCAGGCATTGGTTCTGGCAATAGCATTGTCCATTGCTCTTCTCCAGCCAAGAACAATAATAACTCCGATTGCTATGGATAAAAACCATGCGATGGACAGTAAAATAATATTCCACTGATGAAAGAAATTGTAACTTCTGCCTTTGGCTTCCAGCTCCAGAAATTTTTCCCATGTAGATAAATACGCGCTGTAAGCCTGATAATAATTATTCGCTCTTAAATGCCTTAAAGTATCTGCGTGAAGTTTGTTCTCTGCTGTTTCATTCCTTGTTATTCTTGAGCCTCTTCCTGCAGCGATAATTTCGTAATCTCTTGTGTCTGTTATCTGAAGTAAAAGACTTCCGTTGCTGCTAAAACCATTATCATCGTAAAAATTGGCAGCGTAGCTTCTTGGGATCTCAAAACCTATGGATCTCTCTGTTACAATAACCAAATCAAAATTGTATTTTTCGGAAATAGAATTAGCTAGTGATTGCAGCGTTTCTTTTTGCGAGTTTGTTAAAAGCCCCGCGTTATCAAATACCCTTTGCGCAAAAATCGAAACAGGGAGCGTCAAAAAAAATAAAAAAAGTATACTTAATAAAAAAAGTTTTGTTTTCATGTTATTCTCCTAAAGAAAAATCCTTAAAGCCTGCAGGATGGCAGTTAAAACAGCTCCTATAATGCCTGAATAAAGAATGGTGTATTTCCATGCTTTGCCGTTATCTACAGGGAGCCTTCCAACAAGGCGGCCAGACTGGCCATTCATCATAAATTGATAATTTTCTTTTTTGTATTTTGTATTAAGTATCCAAACAGGGAAAAGACTGTATGTCACCTTGCCGTCTTTTACATTGACTGTGGAACTTTCTACAGAAACGGAAGAATAACCTGTAACAGATTTTCTGAATTCGTTTTCTACCGATGTTTTCATTCTTTTTGCAGCCCTTTCCATGCACTGTTTGGAATCAACATCGTATTTTTCCGCAAGATAACCGGAAAGAAAAGCGCTCTTAAAATCTTTTATTTTTGAATAATCAAAAGGTTCCATCGCGTCCATATATTTGTCGTCCATTCTTTCGGAAGCATCTACAGGAACTTTTTCAAAACCCAAAGTGCCGTCGCGGATTACGGAGAAAAAGTCAGTTTTGGTGTAGTTGTACTGTGAATCGCTCCATGCTTTCATCCTAGTCGCTTTATAGCGGACATGACCGTCGGTCTGCGAATCATAGAGCCAGAAAGGAACATAAACACCCTGTATGCAGTTGATATGATTTTCCTTTACAAAGAAATTGGGAAGAAGCTTTTTGCCCTTGCAGAATTCTTTAAGCGCATCCACTGCGGCTTTTTTCTCCAGATGAAACGGAATAACACAATCCGGTTTTAAAACACCTGTAAGTCTTTTTGTAACAATTTGAGTATTGCCGCAGCAGGGACACACTGTAGCGATAGTATTACTGTCGCCTATAAGTTCCGCGCCGCATGAAGGGCAGCTTCCCGTGCTAAGATCATCCTGTAGAAGAGGTTCCCAGCTTTTTTCTTCGCAGTCAAAACTATCTTCTTTTGCAAGCGCAAGTTCTTTGTTGTAATCGTCCAGAGCGGAGATTTCAAATTCCGCGTCACAATAGGGACATTTCATATTTTGAATTGTGCTGTCAAACTTTACGGCGCCGCCGCAGTTGGGACATTTATATTCTTTAATTTCCATTATCTTGACTTCCCGCACTCTGCGCAAAACTTGCCGGTGTTTGCTTTATGTCCGCATGAACAATCCCATTCGCCGGATGCAGCAGGTTGAGGTTTGCCGCATTCAGCACAGAACTTTCCATTGTTGCCGGAATGTCCGCATGAACAAGCCCATCCGCTTGCAGGCTGAGGCGCTCCGCATTCAGCGCAGAACTTTCCGGTGTTGGCTTTATGTCCGCATGAACAAGCCCAGCCTGCAGGCGCCGCCGGAGCTGCTGCCGCTTGCTGCTGCTGTTGTTGCTGCCCCATCGCAAACAATGCCTGCGGATTCATTCCGCCTGCCTGACTTGCCATACCCATGCCCATAAATCCTGTCATTGCTCCCGCGGTATTTCCGGCGGCAGTGCGCATTGCGTCAGCCTGAGCTCCTACCATCGTAGCAGCAGCCATGGTCGGATCCCTGTTTATGGCTGCCATCTGAGCCGCTTTAATCGCTTTTTCATCTTCCGGAGACGCTGTACAGGTAATTCCAAAATGTACGATCTCTATGCCTCTGTGTTCTCTCCATTTATCGCTTAAAGCTTCGTTAAGAAGCTTGGAAAGTTTTTCCGTATGGAAAGAAATTTCATGATACTCACCCAAACCAAGCTTACCCAGAGAAGGACCCAAAACAGTAAGTATCTCGCTTTTTAACTGGCTTTCGATTTTATCTCGGGTATAATTTTCTTCTACGTTACCGCATACATTGGCGTAAAACGCTGTGGGGTTAATAATGCGGAAAGAATATTCACCGTTTGCCCTAAGACTTACGGTTAAACGCAGGTTGATGTTGGGATCAATTACAAGATACGGTATTGGATTGGGAGTGCCGTATTTATTCCCGATAATTTCTTTTGTGTTTAAGTAGTAAATCCTCTGATCTTTTCCAGGGCTTCCGCCGTATTTAAAACGCTGCCCCATGCTTTTTAATGTACCTACGATAGATTTATCAAGTCCGCCGTAAAAAATACTCGGTTCTGAAGATTTATCAAAAGTATAATGTCCTTCTTCCGCGCAGAATTCAACAACAATTCCATTTTCTACGATGATTGCAGCCTGCCCCTTGTTTACAACAATACCTGACCCTTGAGAGATAATATTGTCCTCTCCTTTGGTATTGCTGCTTCTCTTGCTGACACGTTTTTGCCCTTTCGCAGCCAATACATTGGCATCCATGCTTTCACAAACAAAGAAATCCAGCCATTGATCGGCAAGAACTCCGCCCACCGCTCCGGTTAATGCTTTAATTAAACCCATCTTATACCTCCAAAAATACCAGTCTTTATTTATTATTGCATAATGTTAATATTTAAGCAATAAAGTATTTTCATTTTGATATTCGGGTGTTTTTTACCAAGAATTAGCAAGGACTCTAGCAGAGACGCAGAGGACGCGGAGAGCGCGGAGGAAGATAAGAGAATTTTTAACAACGAACCGCACGAACGGGTTTTAAAGAGGTGATTTTTATTGTAAAATGATGTTAAAAGCGGAGAAACTTTTAAATATGTAAATATAATTATAAAAAAAGATGTGATTTCTGTTTGTTAACCGGTTTTATATTCAGGTTAACGCAATATTATCAATTTTTATTTAAGTTTGAAAAATCGCAAAGGTGCTTTTATATCAGAATATGATACTTCTTGATTCTTATTACTTTTTTTTATATGTTTTATATATGATGTGAATAGTATTTCATTTTAAAGGAGTTTTATTGTGATTGTTAAAATCTCATCAAAAGACGGTTTTATCTGGGATGACAGCTATCTGCTTGGTAATGAACAGGTGGATGCACAGCACCATCAATTATTTGACCTTGTTAACTCTCTTGTCCGCTCCTGCGACAATGGCTCTGAAAAAGAAACAGTAAGAAATGCCCTTGATTTTCTTGTTAATTATACCGTCCAGCACTTTGATGACGAAGAAGCTCTGCAAATAAAATACGGTTACCCGGAATACGAAAGCCACAAAAAATTGCACGAAGATTTTAAACTTACCGTAGTTGAACTTGTAGAACGTTTTTACACTTCAGGCTCATCTTTCGATCTTGGCAACGACATAAAAACAATTGTGTTAAAATGGCTCGTGGAGCACATTCTTTACGAAGATAAAAAAATCGGCGTTCATCTGGCTGCGGCTTAGGAATTTTACTGCTTGACGGCGGTTTTGGTTTTGTTTATACTATTTTAATGAATGTACGATTTTCTATTGGCGCAAAGTTAATACTTTTAATTTCAATTATTGTAATTTTGTCTCTGGGCTCCATTACGGCGCTTGTTTCATGGCTTGTTCATGGGGATTTACGGATTTCCGCCGAAGAAAACAACTTTGAAACCAACCGCAGATCCGCCATGGAAGCGGAAATAACCCTGACCAATGTGCTCTCTCATTCACGAATTTTGATTAGAAACATAACTAACTCCGCTGATATGTCAGGTGTTGATTTCTTTTTTACGGAGAACCCTCAAATTGCTTCTGTTTTTTTTATCGCCCAGGGAAGACCTGCGCAATTGCTGGTTAACAGACGGTTTTTTGTTTCGCGGGAAATAGAAGCGGAACTTGCGGATTCTTACTTTGAAAATCAAAGAAACGCTTTGGGACGCGCTGTCAGGGGAGAAACCTTAATTTTAAACGCCGCCTCTCATTTTTCAAGACCTGTTCTTGCCATATTTTTTCCATGGGCAGACGGAAGCGCTGCCGGCTTGCTTTTTTCTTCTGAAAACCTAAACCAGAATTTCGGTTTTGGCACCAATCAATCTTATATGATAAATAGCGAAGGTGATATTTTATCACATTCCGATTTTTCTCTTGTTCTAGCCGATATCAATCTTTCAAGCGAGGATTTTATTCAGTCAATTCTGGAAAGTCCGCAAAGAAGCAGGCAGGATTTGATAGAATCCGATTTTAAAAATTTACAAACCGGCGATAAAGTAATAAGAAAATTTGTCGCGTTTACAAGATTAAGTACCGCAGGATGTATAGTTATAACAAGTATAGAATATGACAAGGTGTTTGAAGGAATAGCGGCGACTACACGGCGCAATATTTATCTTACAATTGCTGTTTTATGTATATCCGTTATTTTTATCTGGATATTCTCCAAAACAATCTCTGTTCCTCTAAAAGCGCTTACTATTGTAGCACATAACATAGAAGGCGGCATTTTTGACATGAACCTTAAGCCCAAAGGCAATGATGAGATCGGAGTATTAACAAACAGTTTTCAGAAAATGTGCGCTGCTTTGAATATATTCGGAAGGTTTACTAACAGGGAAATTGCGGTAAGAGCGATGCGCGGAGAAATAAAACCCGGAGGGCTTCCCAAGCACGCAACGGTTTTCTTTTCTGACATAAGGGATTTTACCGCTAAATCAGAAAACTTTACAAAGGTTTTTAAGGAAGACGCAAGCGATCGCATTGTTTTCTGGCTTAACCAGTATTTTACCCAGATGGTTGATTGCGTGGAAAAAACAAACGGCGTAGTAGACAAGTTTATAGGAGACGCTGTTATGGCTCACTGGGGCACAGCATACACTGCCGGAAGCCCGCAGCAAGATGCATACAATTGCGTAAAAGCAGCCCTTTTAATGCGCAATGCTTTACACGAAATGAATAATGAGCGTAAAAAAGATGACCCCGGCGATCCTTATATTAAAATAGGATGCGGCATAAACTCCGGTTTTGTTACTGCAGGTCAATTGGGCAGTGATATGAGAATGGAATACACCGTAATAGGCGATCCTGTTAATCTCGCTTCCCGTATAGAAGCTCTTACAAAACCTCTTGGCGCGGATATTATAATCTCTGAAGATAAATGGCTTTTAACAGGAGAAAAATTCATAACAGAAGAAATGCCTTCTGTAACAGTAAAAGGCAAAGAAAAACCGGTGCGTATTTTTGCCGTTGTAAATTTTAAAGAAAGCGGCGAAGGTCCAAAAACAATTACAGAAGTTAGAAAGCTTCTTGGTATAGAAGCGCCAGATATTAAAAAGGCAGATGTTAACGCTGATGAAAAAAAGTATAATATCAACCAGGGCTAATTCCTCCGGCTACATGGCAGCGGATTTTATTGTTATTTTTATACTTCTTGTTATTGCCGCGTTTTGCATCAATATGTTCAGGCTGGATTTACAACAAACCATCAATTTAAGAAATGTTGAACCTGTTGGTTTTGTTATCATAAGAAAAAATATAGTTCAGCGCAGAATCTCAGATCGCGTGCTTTGGGACAGGTTATCATCTGAATCTCCTGTATATGTAGGAGATTTAATCCGCGTCGCGGATCTTTCTGCCGCGACATTGCACATAGAAGGCAACAGTATAGAATTACGTGAAAATACCCTTATCCGCATAACGCGCTCCGCGGACGGCAGAAGTCTTCAGATTATAATGGACGAAGGAAATTTGACCCTTTCTTCCGCAGCAAACAGCACAAGAATAATATTGGACATTCATGGAAAGCAGGTTCAGCCAATCTCAGAAACTTCTCTTAATGTTACTGCCTCGGAAAACGAAGTTATATTACAGGTAAACGAAGGCACCGCTCAATTTATCGAAGAAGATCAATCGCAGGAAATCCAGGCAGGTACCAGGCTTACTGTTACAGAAAATATAATTGAACAGGAACAAATTACAGTAACAGTAAATCAGTCTGTACCTCAAACAGAAATAAATTTAAAAAGCCCAAGTGCAAGCAGTGTATTCAAATATACCGATGTTTTACCTGTTATTAATTTTCAGTGGGAAGAAGCTGAAAACGCATCTGCCTACATTCTTGAAATTTGCAGCTCTTTAGAATTTTTATCACCTGTAATACAAAGACAAAGCCAGATAACTTTTTTTACAGCATCCAATCTGCAGGAAGGAACATGGTACTGGCGTGTAAAACCTGTTTACCCTTCCGTAAATTCTTCGTTTTCTCAGGTTTCATTTTTTAATATAGAAAAAATCACCCCGATGGAGACAACTGCCCAAACAGAACCTCTTACTCTTGAACAGTGGATAGTAAATGAAATTCCACCTGTTTTATTACAGCCAGTTGTTCAACCGCAGGAAGATTTACCTCCCCCTCCTCTACCCGCTCCCGCAAACCTGCGTCCTCTAAGAGGACGTCGTTTTACAATGAGCGATTTACAAACACAAAGAAACATTAGTTTTTCATGGCAAACTGTCCGAGGCGCAAACGCCTACATTCTTTCTATCTACCGTCAGACACGCCAGGTTTTTCAGACACAGCCCATAACGCGTAACAGTTATGTACTTGAAGACCTGCGTTTCCTTGACATAGGTACATTCACCTGGCAAGTAGAAGCCGTTAACAGAGATCGCGATGGCACAATTAACAGAAGAGGCAACATTGCGGAAAGCAGTTTTATAATGGATATTGTTTTACCGGGGCAAATACAGATTGAGGGAACAGGGGTTATTGATGATGAACAATAATTATTTTACCGCGAACCAACACGAACGCTTGGAGAAGATTTTTACCACGAACCACACGAAAGGACACGAACGGAAGAATAAGATTAATTATATTGTTCGTGTTTGTTTGTTGTTAATATTCTTTTCTCTGATACCGGCGTTTCTTTTTGCGCAAACAACTGATGAGCAGCGTTTTCCGCGCAGGATTGTCTGGAGAGGCGGAGAACATGCTCTTCGTTATGCTGTCCAAATAGAAAGATCTGCAAACGGCCGTTATCAAAATTATTTGCGCGAATTCACCTCTTCACTTTATATAAATGTTTCCCTGCCAGCCGGTGAATACCGTTTCCGCATTTACCCCCACGATATTCTTGACCGTCCCGGCGACCCCACTCATTGGGTTTATTTTGAAATCAAACCAGAACCAATAACAGAACCTTCCGACATTCTGGCAGAAGAGCCCGCGCCCATACAACCCATAATAATCATCGCAGACGATCGCGTAACAGATCCGGAAGAAAAACAGGAAGAACTTGTTACTACACCCGAAGAAAAACAAAAATTACCAGCCCGCTACAATACACTGGGCGCTTCTGTAGGCACTTCTTTTACAGACCCATTAATTATCGCCACCCTGCACGGCAGCTACGCTTTCTTTGACCATTTCTTCGCAGAAGTTGGCTGCGACTTTGGGTTTCTAAGCATATACGACGACGTAGAAAGATTCTTCTGCCTCTACCCTTTCGTTAACGCCGGATTTTTTATGCCAATCAACAGAGTATTTGCAGTTTACGCAAGCATCGGCGCGGGTTATATGTTCGGCAGTTATACTTTCTCCTACGGTAAAGTTGACGTTAATATTTTCGCGATTAATTTTACAGCAGGAGTTAATCTTTTTAATTTTCTTAATATTTCATATACGCTCAGGACTAATTTTAATAAATCAAGTAATAAATTCGCGATTGGGTATGTTTACAGGACTAATTAGGGGGTAAAAAAATTCGCCCGCCTTCGGCGGGAACGATTTTTTTTTGCTGCTTTTAATTATTTCTGTAATTCCACCGAAGGGCACACACTACGTGCTCGCCGCCTGCTGAGGCAGGCTGCGGCACTGCGCTTGTTGCCCTTCGAAGCAGAACTCAGGGGCGCACCAGCCGGAAGCCAAGATTGTAGGACCTGTGGACCGGGTAGTTGTAGTAGTCCCGGTAGGCCGAACGAGTGTTCGTCGCCGAATGGAACCAGCCGCCGCCGCGTTCCACGCGGTAAGTGCCAGAGACCGCTCCCTTGGGGTCTGCCTCATTTATATTTTGGTAGTACCCCCACCAGTCCCAGCACCACTCAAATACATTTCCGTGCATATCATATAATCCCCATTGATTAGGTTTTAATAATCCTACCTGGTGCGTTATATTATTGGAGTTAGCTAAGTACCATGCGTATTCCTCCAGTTCACTTTCATCATCTCCAAAATGCCAATCTGTTGTTGTTCCTGCTCTGCAGGCATATTCCCATTGCGCCTCTGTGGGTAATCTATAACCTGTTTTATCTTCTAAAATTATTACTGCATCCCAAATATCTCTTAATGGATCATCCCATGCCGTTGGAATAGGTCCCCAAGCTTTAGGATCAGTACTTTCGGCTATACTATATACAGGTAATAACCCTTCCTTTATGCTTAACAGGTTGCAGAAAACTATCGCATCATACCAGCTTACTTGTTCCACAGGGCGTTTATTTTGGATTTCATCCGCATCCGGTTCTCTGCCGTTTCCTCCGTTAAAATAACTGGGATTTATTCCCATAACAGCCTGATAAAGTTCCTGTGTTACTGTGTATTTACTCATGCTAAAAGATGTTAATGTAACTTCCCTTGTTGGAGTTGCAATACCGTTTTGTCCCATTGTAAATATTCCGCCTGTTATTTCCAGCATATCAAAATCAAAACATAATACTGTGCAATCCCTGCCATTAAAATAGTGTCCATGCGCAGCAGTACCAATACGTTCATTAATCTCTTCACATCCAGGATTGTTACATGTCGCTGTATCTTTTCCTGCTACTTCACAAGTTGGCGGTTCTGCATCTATTATCCATTCCCAGTCATGCTCAAGCGCGTCTGAACCTACACGTTCATCAATTTCTTCACATCCAGGATTGTTACATGTCGCTGTATCTTTTCCTGCTACTTCACAAGTTGGCGGTTCTGCATCTATTATCCATTCCCAGTCATGCGCGGCAGGGTTTACGGGCATTATTTCGCCTGTTAAAACTTCAAAACAGCGAGTGCATGTTCCCGCTCCCGTATTACCCGGTGTTTGGCAAGTAGGCAGAATTGCATTTACACCTTCGTGTCCAAGCGCTAAAATATTGCCGTTGCGAATATTTGTCGCAACGCAGCCTGAGTTTACGCAAATCGCAGTGTCTTTGCTTGTTTCTGTACATTTTGCCGGTATTGCATTTAATGTCCAGTCCCAGTTGTGATTTATGCATAAGCCGCCTGCTTGTATACGCAGTTCGTTTATGTCCCAGAGTTCGCAGGTAGAAAGTGAAAAGGTAAGCAAGATTAGGGTAATTATAATATTCCTGAACAATTGCATTGTAATATTTTACCAGTTATCTAAAAACTAGGCAAGTGTTTTGAGAAAGTAGCTGCTATAGTTTTTTATGAAGAGGCAACCACTACCTGGTTTGGAAAATTATTAGCCACCTACCTGTGTACAGCCACGGCGGGCTGCGGGGCTGCGAGTCGCAAAAACAATCTTTTGCCGTTCTCTGCCGGAGAGACTGCGTAGCAGGCTCTATGCAAAAGTTTTTGCGGTACGCAGACCCGCAGACCGCAATGCTTGTACGGAGAGGAACTGATGTATGTATGGCAGCAACCACAATTCACGGAGAGGAAGACAATTTCTGTATAATCTCCATATCAAGACCAGTAATTTTTTGCACAAACTCTGGCGGTGAACCTTCTGCAAATGCTTTTTTTGCGATTTCTATTTTACTATCTTCTTTTATCTGCTCATGAAGCATCCGCTCGTCTGTTTTAGCAAGCCCTCTATGAAACTGGATATCACGCCATTTATCCAGCCACGACATCTTTCTGGCGCTACGGATCGGATTTTCCAGTTCAGGGTATTTCTTAGCCAACATATTATATTCCTCCTTATTT
>Ga0123356_10006304_pt1 | contig 11980 bp, 8 predicted proteins | sample TergutEmb28metaG_2_FD_92546 | JGI IMG/M metagenome (GOLD analysis project Ga0123356, IMG submission 92546) | Embiratermes neotenicus P3 segment gut microbial communities from Petit-Saut dam, French Guiana - Emb289 P3 | ecosystem: Host-associated > Arthropoda: Insects > Digestive system > Gut ... | reverse complement strand
TTCGGCGGAAGATTTTCTGGCTGCAGCAAATGATCCGGACATTATAAGTCATTACGGAATACTGAATGATTCAATGGAAGGGTATCTTTTTCCGGATACATATTTTTTTCCAGGCGGATTCACGGCGAATCAGATAGTAAGAAAAATGGCAGATACTTTTTTTGCTATATTAGAAAGTATTAGTCCTGATTTCCGCGAGATGAATATGCAGGAATTAAACGATAAAGTTATACTTGCATCCATAGTAGAAAGAGAATACAGAATCCCGGAAGAAGCTCCTGTTATGGCCGGAGTATTTTATAACCGTATCAGAATCAGAATGGCGCTTCAATCATGCGCTACAGTAGAATATATTATTACAGAAATACAGGGTAAACCGCATCCGAATGTTCTTTTATACCGGGATTTGGAAATCCGCAATCCATACAACACATATATTTATTCCGGTCTTCCGCCAGGGCCTATATCTGCGCCCGGAATTGTTTCTCTTAGGGCTGTAATGAATCCGGCAACTACGGATTACCTTTATTTCCGCCTGACAGACCCCGCAAGCGGCAGACATTATTTTTCCCGGACTCATGATGAACATATAAGAGCTGGTCAGCTTATCACAAAACCAACATGGCCCTAATATCAAAATCCACTATTCAGGAAGTTAATGACAGACTGGACGCAGTTGCTGTTGTAGGTGATTATGTCAGTCTGGAAAAAAAAAGCGGGCGCTGGTGGGGAAGATGTCCTTTTCATGGAGGAGGACAGGAAAAAACCCCTTCTTTTAAAATAGATCCGGATTTAAAAATGTACCACTGTTTCGGCTGCGGCAAAGGCGGAAGTATAATTGGTTTTGTCATGGAGATGGACAAGCTAACATATCCTGAAACAATAAAGATGCTTGCCAAAAAAATGAATATCGATATTGTTTATGAAGAAGGCGGTCCGGATGATTCAAAATATGATAATTCCGTAAAAGATGAACTTTATGAATTGTACCGGAGAACAACCGGAACATTTCAGCATTTTCTGCGGAAAACCGAAGAAGGGCAGAATGCATTAATGTATATCTTAAACAGGAAAATCAGCGAAGAGATGATTGAACTGTTTAAACTTGGTTATGCGCCCAAAGACCGTTTTTTTTTACATGGATTTTTAAAACAAAAAGGATATTCTGATGATTTTCTTGATAAATCCGGGTTGTTTTCAGCTAATTATAAAAAAATACCTCTTTTTAGCGGCAGACTGATTTTCCCAATAACTGACAGACAGGGAAAAACTGTCGCTTTTGGAGGCAGAGCTTTACCGGGTATTGTTCAATCAGACGGTAAAGAACCTCCAAAATACATCAATTCACCGGAAACAGAAATATACAGGAAAGGACAGACTTTATTTGCAATTGATCTTGCCAAACAGAAAATGCGCCAGAGTAAAAGCGTATATATCGCCGAAGGTTATATCGATGTTATCGCTTTGCATCAGGCAGGAATAACAAACTCTGTAGCCCCTCTTGGAACAGCATTTACAGATGAACAGGCAAGCTGGCTTAGGCGTTGGGTAGAAAAAGTCATTTTAATTTTTGATAATGACGAGGCTGGCCAAAAAGCAGCTTATAAGGCAATAATTACATGCAGAAAAAACGGTCTTTCATGTGCGCTTGCCGACTTGCAGGAAGGGTTAAAATCAGAAACAGGAAGTTATGAAACAGTAAATATAAAGGATCCTGCGGATATTTTATCAAAATTTAGCCCTGAGATATTGAAAAATATTTTAAAATTCATTATAAATGATTTTGAGTACTTAATATCCTGGGGAAAATCCCGGTTTATTGAGACAGAAGGAGATATTAACAAAGCGACGGAATTTATTTTTCCTTATCTGGATGTTTTGAATTCCGAAGTTGACAGGTCGGATTATATAACCAGGCTTGCCGATTTTTACAAAATTGAGCGAAGCGCTGTACAAAAGGATTATTTACAATGGAAATCAGGAGGTTCTTCAAGGAATTATCATGAAAAGCCGGTAAATGTAAAAGAAAATCTGCAAATAACCCGTCTTAAAGTGACGAGAAATGCCGAGCTTAGCCTTCTTACAGTTGTAGCTGTAAATATGGAACTTTATCCGGTTTTCCGTTCGGCATTGGAAATTAAGGATATTGATGACAATGCTGCCAAAGAGCTGTTTATCGCATTGGAAGAATGTTTTAAGCATGATGAAAGCGATATAAATTCCTTACTGGCAAGGATTAATGATGAATCCTTGCGTAATTATGTTGCGGACAGGGGAACTTCCGGAGAGTTTAGGGGTGATTCGCAAAAGTATATGGAGGATGGGATTAATAAAATAAGAAAGAAGAAACTGGAAAAAAGACTTACAGAAATAAATGCCCTGATGAGGGAAAGCGAACGCAGACAGGAAAGTTTTATAAATATCGATGAATTACTGACGGAAAAAAAGATAATTGACTCACAAATCCGAAAACTCGAAGGAAGATAATAAATGTTTAAATTTTTGCGGTTAAAGAATAAGAAAATTTCGCCTCTTATAAATTACTTTAGTAAAAAACCAACACGTAAAATATATACGAGAAAACAGCCGGAAATTACAGAAACCGTAAGTGATGATGTATTAACAATATCTCAGGATCAGGCTGTTTCAGACCCGGCAATTCTAAAATTACTGGAATACGCCAAAGTAAAAAAGACATTATCATACGAAGAACTTTCTGATTTTCTTCCGGAGTATATTACAAACTCGGATAAAATTGAACAGGTTCTTGCTCTGCTGGAAGCAAATGCTGTCCAGTTGGTAGAAGAAGAAAATGCCTCTGAAGAGGATGAAAGCGATAATCGCAAAGAACAGGGAACGGCGAAGAAAAAATCCGCCGCAGCAGGAGATAAAGACTCTTCGCTTGTTGATGATCCAATCAGGCTATATTTACGCGAAATAGGAAGAGAACATCTTTTAACAGCTGAGCAGGAAATTGAACTTTCCAAACAAATGGAAGAGGGTGAAAAAGAAGTAATAGAAGTTATTAAAAAGTCAGGCATGGTAATACCGGAATTTTACCTGATAGCTCAGAAAGCGTTTTCTAAAAAAGACATGCGTGAATTAAATCTTTCAAAAAAAGAAATAACAGAACATATGACAGAATACCGCAGATTGAATCAATTTTATAAGGATACTTTGCGCTTAATTCACCTGGATTTAAGAAATTACATGGATTTAAAAAAACAATTAATCGCAAAAGATGAAGATTATAAAGAAGATAAAGATTGTTCTGTTATTCGCAAACGTATAATGAAAGCCGTAAAAAACACACAGATACACCAGGATGAGATCCAGTCTTTTTCCGATAAATTTATTCAGGCTTCCAAGAAAATCAGGCGTTACAATAGGGAAAAAGAAAGGCTTGAGAAACACTTAAAGGTAGGTTCACAAAAAGAACTGCGCACACTGGGAAGATACCTTACAATTAAGGATGAAAGGGAAAAACTGGAAAAAGAACTTGGACTTTCGTCAGATGAAATTAAAGAAAAAATCAGGCTTGTTCAGGTAACAGAAAAAAAACTCAGGACTCTGGAAACAGAATTTGAAGAATCAATAGAAAATATTATACAGATGGCAAGTGAGATTTACAACGGCCGTATTAAAATGAAAAATGCAAAGGACAGATTAATACGCGCCAACCTTCGCCTTGTAGTCTCAATTGCGAAAAAATATACAAACAGGGGACTTCATTTCTTTGACCTTGTACAGGAAGGAAATATAGGCCTTATAAAAGCAGTAGAAAAATTTGAATATCAAAAAGGTTTTAAGTTTTCAACTTATGCTACATGGTGGATTAGGCAGGCAATTACCCGTTCAATTTCTGATCAGGCAAGAACCATAAGAGTTCCGGTACACATGATCGAACAGATAAATAAGGTAGTGCGGGAATCAAGACAATTATTACAAACTCTCGGAAGAGAACCAACCGATGAAGAAATTGCAGAAAAACTCGGCGGGAGCTGGACTGCTCTAAGGGTAAAATCCGTAAAAAATGTAGCGAGGGAACCAATCAGTCTTGAAACACCGATAGGTGAAGAAGAAGATTCACTATTAGGTGACTTTATCGAAGACAAAGATGTGGAAAATCCGGCAAATCAGACAGCATTTAAAGTACTGCAGGAACAGCTTGGAGGAGTTCTTTCTACGCTTCCGGCACGTGAACAGGAAGTATTAAAAATGCGTTTTGGGCTTGACGACGGTTATTCGCTTACACTGGAAGAAGTTGGTTTATATTTTAATGTAACAAGAGAACGAATAAGGCAGATAGAAGCGAAAGCGCTACGCCGCCTGAGGCATCCAAAGAGAAGCCGCAGGTTAAAAGATTACTTAGATCATTAATGATCAATATGTGCTCAATACTGAGCATAAACCTTTAGGAGGGAAGAGGGACTATGGTAACTGAAAACGATTTAGACAAACTAAGGACATTGCAGGAAATCATCTATGAAAAAATAGGCCTGGAAAAAAGCATTCAGGAAATACCCAAATTACTTGGAACACAGGAAGAACTCCTGACAAGGCTTAAAAAAACTTTTATAGAAAAAAATGCCGATTATGAAAAAGTTAAAGCTGAAGAAGCAGATTTGAAAAATAAACTTTTTGAGGCTGAATCATCCAGGGAAAAATCCGAAAAAAACATGGACAGTGTAAATACGCAAAGGGAATATGAAGCGCTGGACAAGGAAATTAAGGATGCTTCCGAAAGAGAACAGCAATACCGCAAGGATCTTCAGCAAAAAGAAAGAATACTTTCCGAGCTGGATGAACAGATAAAACAACAGACTTCATTAATTGACAGCCAGGAAAAAGATCTGGAAGAACGCAGAAAAAAAATTGAAGCGGAAATAAGCGACAAGCAAAAACAGATTGATAATCTGCGCAAAAAAGAAAATAAATTAACCGAAAATCTTGATACGGAAGTTGTCTTTAAGTTTGAAAGGATCATAAAAAACAAGATGGGAATAGGTATTGTCGCAATTAAGGGTAATGTCTGTATGGGCTGTCATATGATTCTGCCTGTTCAGTTTGCGAATGAAGTCCGTATCGGTGAAGAATTTGTTTTTTGTCCGTATTGTTCACGTATTCTTTTTTACGAAGAATCTGCCGAAGGCGAAGAAGATTACTTTAATACAGAAGATACAGGGGCGTTATCAGATCTTGATGACATGGAAGAAGACGAATATGAAGATGATGAGGAAGAAGAAGATATAATTAATATCGATTCTGAAGAATAAAAAGTGATGAACCGTAAGCCGGGTTCTGTAACCCGGCCAGCGGCCGGGATGCTGCCATCTGTCTAAAAAAGCCCTTAAAGACTCTTTTTAGCAGTCTACCCGCGCTAAACCGGCGGGAAGCCGGCATAACAGTTTTACTCTGGAGTAAAACTGTTACAGGCGCTGTTTGACTTTGCTCCTGATGAGGCTTGCCAATTTTCCAGCGAATCTGAGAGAACTGCTGGAATCTTTCCGGCATTGTTGCCAATACCGAGGTGGGCTCTTACCCCGCCTTTTCACCCTTACCCGACCACTTAAAATGTCAAATATTTTGATAATAAAACAAAAATTAACATTTTAGGTGGTCGGGCGGTATATTTTCTGTGGCGCTGTCTGTCTCTGACCGCCTGACCACTTAAAATACCTTATTATTTTCATTATTAAGCTAATAATAACAAGTATATTTTAAGCGGTCAGGTAATCAGATCCCGGGAATTACCCGGCATCATACCCTGCGGAGCCCGGACTTTCCTCCCGACCACTTAAAATGTCTAATATCACCTCTAAAATTGGGTAACTTACCGGCATTTTAAGCGGTCAGGCGGCAGCCTGGTTCATCACATTATCAATATAATCTCTAATTAAAGTGTTTTCAAGGCATTTTTACTGAAATTCTAATAAAAATTGTTAATATAATTGACAGTTTATCGATATTTATATAGAATTCCCTACAAGATAAAGCGATGAACAGCAGTAAAAACTGGTCCAGATACGGGCGGCATATATATCTTCTCAAGAAAATAAGGCTGGCAGGTATTGTGTTTTTTTCTGTTTTAATAGTTATCGTTTCAATATTTATGTTTTTACAGCTAAAAAGCAATGTAAAAAATGAAAGACGTGAACTTTTACAGATTTGGAATGAAGAAAATTATGAGCAGGCATATGAAATAACAAAGAATGCTTTAAAAGATAAACCTACAGATTATTTTTTATTAACGATAAACGGTTTCTCCGCATATCAATTGGGAATTTCTCAGATTAATAATCAAAATACGCTTAAGTATATTAATGAGTGTATTTTTTCTTTAAGAAAAGCGATTATACATAAAGATGCTAAAAGAGACGGACGTCTGTATTATGTTTTAGGTAAAGCATATGGTTATAAAGGCGCAGAATATGCGGATTTAGCAGTTAAATATCTTGAAATGGCCAATAATCTTTCGTATAACGCAGCGGACATACCTGAATATCTAGGGCTTGCATACGCTGCATACGGAGATTATAGAAGCAGCGTAGAAGCATTTTCAAAAAGTTTTGTTCCCGGTAAACAACCGTCAGATAATTTATTACTGTCTATTGCCCGTTCATATATAGCGATGAATGAATATAATATGGCTCTTGGTTATTTGCATCAATGTGTAGATAATTCTCCTGATTCCAAATCTGTTGTTATGTCCCGTATGTTGTTAGCAGAAATATACAGAAACATTAACGATTATGAAAAAGCTGAGTATCATTATATCAGTATTTTAAATGATTCGGGTGAAAACGCAGAAGTCCGTTTTCAGTTAGGTGAACTTTACAACCAAAAAGGTGATACAACAAGAGCGCGTTTTGAATGGAGAATGGCAAATAGGCAGGATCCGACTCATGCAAGAGCAAGAGCGCGGCTCAATATATAAATGGAGGTAACCCATGTTTGGCAGCTTTTCGTCTGATTTTGGAATTGATTTAGGGACTTGTAATACTCTTATCTATATAAAAGGGAAGGGTATAGTATTAAATGAACCATCTGTTGTTGCAGTAGAACGCGGTACAAAAAAAATTGTTGCAGTTGGTTCAGATGCAAAAAGAATGTTATGGAAAACTCCGGAAAATATAATTGCCATAAGGCCAATGCGTGACGGAGTTATTGCAGATATAGAATCAACAGAAAAAATGATACGTTGTTTTATAGATCGTGTTTTTCCGCGTTATCGTTTTATTAAACCAAGAATGGTAATAGGTGTTCCGTCCTGCATAACAGAAGTAGAAAGACGCGCAGTGGAAGAAAGCGCTTATAAATCAGGCGCCAGAGAAGTACGGGTTATAGAAGAAAGCCTTGCAGCTGCAATTGGCGCTGATATTCCCATAAGAGAGCCTGCAGGACATATGTTATTGGACATTGGCGGAGGTACTACGGAGATTTCGGTTATTTCGCTTGGCGGTATGGTTGTAACAAGCGCGATACGCGTTGGAGGAGATGAATTCGACGATTCAATAATCAAACACATAAGAAGCGTTCATAATCTTATAATCGGCGAACAAATGGCAGAGAGATTAAAAATTGAAATAGGAAACGCTTCTCCAGATAAAATAATTGACAAGATGGAAGTAAAGGGCAATGATGCGATAACAGGGCTTCCGCGCCGACTTGAAGTCGATTCTGTAGAAGTAAGAGAAGCTCTAAAAGATCCAATTACGCAAATTATAGACGAAATGAAAACAGTACTTGGAAAGACTCCTCCGGAACTAGCTGCGGATATTGTAGATCGCGGAATTGTAATGACAGGCGGCGGTTCTCTTTTAAAAGGTCTTGATAAACTTATTCAAAAGGAAACAGGTGTTCCTGCAATTATCGCAGAACAGCCTGAAATCTGTGTCGCTCTTGGCGCTGGAAAATATTACGATTATATAAAAGGTGCTGATCTTACAAGGAATGTCTATGATAGGCTAAACGGTTAATAATATGGGGCGTGGAATATTTGGTTTTAGATCGCGCAGAAAAAGCGATAGATTGCCAGACGCTCAGATTAATTCATCTGTTTTTGTATTTGTAATTTTAGTTATAATTTCATCAGTATTGCTGCTGCTGTCAAGCAGAGATTTTATTAGTAATATAAAAAACGCAGGAATGTCTGTTTTTTCAGGGATTAGAGGCGGTATTCACGAGATAGGATCATTCTTTTCGAGAACAGTGCTATCTATAAGTGAACTTTCAAATTTAAGAAAAGAACATGCAGATCTTTTAAGGCAGCTAGATCGTTTTGAAGAACTTGAACGCAGTAATGCAGAGATTTATCAGGAGAATGTCCGTCTAAAGGAACAATTGGGATTCTCAAAAACACTCAGATATCGCCGTATCCCAGCGCAGATATCGGGAAAGGATCCTGATAATCTTTTTTCTGCAGTTGTAATTAATAAAGGAAGCTTATCCGGAGTTTCAAATAATATGACTGTTGTTGCCTGGCAAAACGGTACACAGGCTCTTGTCGGTAAGGTTATTCAGACAGGTATTTTGGAAAGTCTTGTAATGCCGGTTTTTGACATTAACTCGCAAGTTTCGTCACGTTTATCAGTATCGCGTTTTGAGGGTATTATAGAGGGGCAGGGAAATTCAGAAGCTCCGCTATTGCTGCATTTTGTTCCAAGACGCGCAAGGGATGAAATTAATACAGGAGATGTTGTTGTAACAAGCGGAATGGGCGGAATATTCCCTGCCGGAATAAATATAGGACGTGTGAACAAGGTAACTATTCCAGAATACGAAACTACTCTGGAAATTGAAGTTATTCCAATGGTTGATTTTTCAAGACTTGAATATGTCTTTGTAATTGAATCTGAAAGTTTTGAATATGATGAAAAAGATATATCAGATTATAACAATGCAGGATTAGAAGATGACTAGAAGCATTATATGGACAGTTATATTCAGTATAGTTGCCGCTATTTTACAGTCTACAGTGTTCGGGATGATTGCAATTTTTAAGTATGTTCCCGATCTTGCTCTTTGTGTTTTGGTATTTTCTGCATATGTAAACGGAATTATGACAGGACAGGTATCAGGTTTTTTCTCAGGTCTTTTTTATGATTTTCTTTCAGCAGCTCCTCTTGGCATGAATTGCCTTATCCGTACGATAATCGGCGCTTTAACAGGAATATTTAAAGGTTCATTTTTTCTTGATATTATTTTTCTGCCGGCTATTCTCTGCGCACTCGCGACAATAGTAAAGGCAGTAATTATTTTTTTACTTCACCTTATAATGGGATCGGCAATTCCGGTATATTCATTTACCACTTCGGTTATTTGGATAGAATTAGGACTTAATGCTTTCAGCGCGCCTTTATTATTCTTTCTGTTAAAACAATTCAAACCGATTTTAAAAGACAGGAGATAACAAATGAATGACAGTAACGGACACAGGATTAATATATTTCTTATTCTTATTATTTTAATATTTTTAACTTATTCCGCTCAGCTTTTTAGCATGCAAATTCTTTCAGGAGATATTTATCTTATGCGGGCAATGGATATATCCCGCAGAACATACTCTATACCGACACAAAGAGGAGAAATATACGATCGTAATTATACACGTCCTTTTGTTATAAACAGAGATTCATTCGCTGTCAGTATTACTCCTGCGGAAGTTCCTCGCGGCGAAATGGAAGATGTTCTGGAAGCTGTAGCTTCCATACTGAATGTAAGAACTGAAGAAATAAGATCAAGGCTTCCAAGTCAGTATTTACAGCTTTATCAGCCTGTAGAAATTGCGGCTAATATTCCGTTTTCTGTAATTTCCGCTCTTGCAGAAAGAAAAGAGACACTGCCCGGAGTTTCCTGGCATATAAAGTCCGTACGGAATTATGTTAATGTAGGAAGCCTTTCCCATATATTGGGATATGTCGGAGATATTACCCGTGAAGAATTAACAACACATTATAATCTTGGATATCAGCTGGGAGATGTAATCGGTAAATTGGGAATTGAAAGACAGTATGACGAACTATTGCGCGGGAAACCCGGCTGGGAAACCAGAACTGTAGATTCAAGAGGCAGGCGCATAACAAACAGGGATAATATTGTCCGTGTACCTCCTGAAATGGGAAAAAATCTTGTACTAACAATTGATGCCGATTTACAAACATTGGTAGAAAAAGCAATTGGACCGCAAAACGGAGCCGCTGTTGTTTTAAAACCGTCTACCGGTGAAGTTCTCGCCATGGTATCTCATCCATGGTATGATTCCAATATTTTTACAGATGGTTTAATTTCTGATTACAGAGCGCTTGTTGATGATCCCAATAAACCATTTTTAAACAGAGCTATACAATCAAGTTATCCTCCGGCATCTACTTTTAAAATAATAATGTCTACAGCAATTTATGGAGATAATGTAATTTCTACAGAACAAACAGTAAATTGCACCGGTATGATTAATTATGGTAATCGTAATTGGCACTGCTGGAACAGGACTCCGGGACACGGCAGGGTTAATGTAAGGCGCGCGTTAAATCATTCATGCAATATTTATTACATGACGACAGGAAGGGATAATGTCGGCGTTGACAGAATTGTAAACTATTCCAGAAGTTACGGTTATGGCTCAATTACAGGTATAGATTTACCTGGTGAAATTGCCGGATTGGTTCCAACACCGCAATGGAAAGAAAACCGTTTCCATGAAAGATGGCATCTTGGCGATACAATGAATATGTCAATAGGCCAGGGGTATACCCTTGTTACACCTCTTCAAATGTGCAATATGGTTAGTATGATTGTTAATAACGGTAAAATTTACAAACCTCATATTTTAAAGGAAGTCCGTGATCCTGTAACAAATGCAATAGAAACAATTGTAGTACCTGAATTATTGCATCAAAGTACTATTAGTCCATCTGTTTATGAATCTGTTCGTCAGGATATGCGAGGCGTTATTACTCAGGGAACTGCAACTATGTTAAACAATATAAGATCTGTTCAAATTGCCGGAAAAACAGGTACCGCGGAAATTGGTCTTGCGGACAGATGGCATTCCTGGTTTACAGCATACGGGCCTTATAATACAACAAATCCGGATGAACAAATTGTAGTTGCAGTAATTATAGAAGCTACCACTTCCCAAATATGGAGTTCATCATCAGCATCTGCGATTATTTTCCAGGGATATTTTGCCAAACAGGATTACAATACCGCAGTGCGTACTTTGGGATATCATCACATGATTCAGCTGGAGCAGTAATGATAAAATTAAGTGATATCCTTAGAATTGATTATCTTTTATTGCTTCCCATAATTGTTCTTTTAATTTTAGGCGTTCTTTTTATTTATTCTTCCGGAGTGACTCACGAAGGTATTCAGGTTTCAAACGAATATATAAGGCAAATAGTATGGGCATCTGCCGGACTTATGTTTGCTATTGTACTTTCATTATTAAATTACAGGATGTTTTATAATTTTTCTATTTACATATATGTTCTTTCATTATTGCCGCTTCTATATACATTGCTTTTTGGTCATGTTATTTATAATGCTTCCCGCTGGTTAAGAATAGGTTCATTTGGTTTACAAATGTCTGAATTCGTTAAAATATCAGTTATAATAATGCTTGCACGGTATCTTGCGGATACAGATCGAAATAAAGAATCGTTTCCGCGTTTTATGATAAGCTGCATTATAGTTTTTATTCCAATGGGTATTGTCCTGCTTCAGCCAGATCTGGGAACTGCTTTGGTTTATATGGCAATACTTATAACCATGATATTTATGGCCGGAGTAAAAATGCGTTATGTAGCATTTATGATATCCTGCATTGCATTAACCGGAATACTGCTTGTATTGCCGCTTTGGCAGGTTTTTATATTCCAAAGGACAATTCCTTTTATTGTTATTCTTACTAACTTAAGAATTCTCTTTTTTGTAGTTCTGTTTTTTATGTTAATAGCAGGTATTGCTGTTTTTGGAT
>Ga0123356_10006303_pt1 | contig 11980 bp, 6 predicted proteins | sample TergutEmb28metaG_2_FD_92546 | JGI IMG/M metagenome (GOLD analysis project Ga0123356, IMG submission 92546) | Embiratermes neotenicus P3 segment gut microbial communities from Petit-Saut dam, French Guiana - Emb289 P3 | ecosystem: Host-associated > Arthropoda: Insects > Digestive system > Gut ... | reverse complement strand
TTATTCTTTATTTTCTTATTCACCTTTACTTTCACACTTTCGCTTTCGCTTTCACCTTCAATGAACCGCATGCCATCGCGATAGCCAAGCTCTATTTTTTCTGCGCAATTATCCGGTTCAAACAGCATGATGCTTCCCAGATCATCCTGCGGGACGATGAGCTTCACTCTTGGGTCTTTTACCTTTGGAAACACGCCGCGGGCGTTTGTCCTGACGGCAATGACTTCATCGTAACCCTTTTCAAGCAGAAGGTTGAACGGACAGTTGTTGTAGAATGCGCCATCCAGGAATATTTTTTCCTCAATGAGTTCCGGACGGAACCCCGGAAAAGACGCGCTCGCCATAACATAATGAAAAAGCTGCCCGTGCGGGATGTCTTCAAGCATCAATTCAAGTGGCTTAAGATCGCTGATCGAGATCGTCACCAATCCAAAATCCCTGCCGGACTCCCGGATTTTTTCTTCGTCTATGTATCTTTCCAGGAGGCTTCTCATTTTTTCCGTGTCTACGCCTCTGTTGTGGATGATTTTCAGAAGCGCTTTTTGTGTAGCAAGAGAAGCTTTCAGAGACAACTCCGCTTTCAGGCCCCTCACGTCCGCAAGCCGGATCAGCGGTTGTTCATCTTCATCAAAAATCTTTTCCACGGAAATGTTTGTCCACAATTCCAACGCTTTGTCAACATCACCCTGCGCCAAAATCGCCGCGTTGATTGCCCCGATCGATGTGCCCACGACTCCGTCGAACACATACCCGTTCTCAACAAGCGCTTTCACCACGCCAATCTGATACGCTCCCCTCGCGCCGCCGCCTTCTAACGCCAAACCACGCACAAAAAACCCTCCTGTTTTGCAAACAGTATAACTGAATATTCCGACAAAAGCAAGCGGTTTGCGGAATCAAAACTTTTCTGTGAGGGAGATGCGATTCCCTTGATTTTATATATAAATAAGTATATACTGTTGATACCATTTGTTGACGGAATAATACAATGGTGGGGGAGCATTATTATATGCAACTACGAAAAGCGTGGGCACGGTTTTTTGTTTGTGTACTGTTGATTATCGGAATGCTTTCCATAATCATGATGATCGTGTTTTACAATGTATCATCGCATCAGGAAGCGATCAGAAGAGAAAGCATCGAAAATTTTGTGCACCAACAAAAGTTGGAATCCATAACCAATATTGTCAATAACATGGTCACAGAAATCAATATTCAGGCAACGACTGCCGAAGAAAACGCGGCGCTGGACTTGGAGCGCGCGTTTTATTCGTTCAGCATCGCAAACGTACAGTCGTATCCGAATGACAGCAGCATAAACGAGCTGATCCGGACGGTTGGAGCGCTTAACAAAAACGTAGACATCCTTGCCTATAATATGGGAACAGGGCGAATACTTGGCTTGTTCGGCGGAGAGCCGGTTGAGACTGCCGGCTCGCGGCATGTTTTTGATCATTTTTTTGATGACTGGGCCGCGATGGAACTCTATGAATTTGACAACCGCTATCTGATCGGGTTCGGCGTTAAAAAGCATGCGGTTCATGACGCTTTGTTAGATTCCATGCAGAAGTATGTGGACAGTCAGGTCCCGCTGGGCGACGTGGAAATACGAATCGACGCGCTGCACAATTACTACGGGCATGACGATTTTGCGACGCGGATCATCGTTCCGTTTTTTCAAAGGAGCGGTAAAGAAACCGTTATCCATGCCGGCAACGCGGATTATTTTGATACCCTTGAACTACTTGTCCGCAACGGGAGTTCGGTCACGGAGTTTATGCCGGAAGGCGAACTCGACCGGCTGATCTACGCCAGGCTTTACAGGCCTTATGATTGGGTGGTTTCCGCAAGCATCAGCGCAAAGGACATACAGCAACTGACACATCTGCTTGCTGCACAATTCATGGAACAGCAGAGAAGCACCATGCTCATACTCGCGGTGACATGCCTGCCGTTCATTGCGGCGGCGCTGTGGAGTTTTGTGATGCTTGGGCAGGTGTTTTTTCAGCGCACTGACAACGAATTCAAAATCATCGATAACCTGGCTCAGATCGACGCGTTAACGGGGATTTATAACAGACGGTTTATGGAAAGCGAGCTGAATAGCGTCCTGGAACTGTTATCGCGCTCAAACGGGACGCTCAGCATACTCATGATTGATATCGATCACTTCAAGCTGTACAATGACACGTACGGGCATCAGCAGGGGGATGTTTGTTTAAAGAACGTCGCGCAAGCGCTCTCGGAAACCATTTCGAGGACGAACGATTTCGTTGCCCGTTATGGCGGAGAAGAGTTTATCGCCGTGCTTCCCAATACCGGCGAATTCGGCGCGCGCCTGATCGCCGAAAAGTTACTGGAAAACATAATCGCCTTGAATATTCCGCATGAAAAGAGTTCCGTCGCGCCGTATGTCACGATTTCCATCGGCGCCGCTTCGGGAATCGTCGAACATACGCAGCGTTGGGAAGACTACGTGAAGCGGGCGGATGAAGCGGTGTACAAGTCAAAAAAGGACGGAAGAAACCGATACACCTATGTGGCGTATCGTCCGTATCCTCAGGAAGTTGTGATAACGATGGAGGTTATTTAAGAATGAAAGTAAAATTGATGATCAGCAGCGTGTTTGCTTTGCTGTTGTCCGCCTTGCTGCTGACAGGCTGCACCGCCGCGCCGGAACCCTCAGAAACCGTGCGGGAGGTAAGGGTGATCGCGCTGGTCGATTCTCTCGGCGATCTTGCCTACAACGACGGCATCGCACGGGAATTGCTTTTGGCGGAAGACCGGTTTCGCGGCTCTTCCGAAATCGCACTGACGATCGATGTGTTTGAAACGCATGTAGACGGCGAATTGGATATGGCAAAAATGGAATTGGCTTTTGAGGAATACAGCGACTTGGTATTCGTTTTGTCCTATGCGATATTGCCGTATATCGAACCTGCGGCGGCCTTTTTCCCGGACAAGAATTTTATTCTTTTGGATGTGGAAGCGACAGGCCCGAACATTTACTCCGCCTTGTTCAAAGCCAACGAATCTTCCTTTCTTTGCGGAGCGCTTGCCGCCAAAATGTCCTCTTCAGGCGTGATCGGCATTGTCATCGGAATGGATATCCCTGCGCTGCACGATTTCAGCGTAGGTTATATTTCGGGGGCGTTGTCGGTGAACCCTGATATTAAGGTGATCGTTTCCACGGTCGGGAATTTTTATGACGCTGAAATCGGCTACGAATTGGCGGCACGGCAATTCGAGCGTGGCGCGGATGTGTGCTTCAGCGCGGCAGGCGGCGCGGGGATGGGCAGCATCATTGCGGCAAACGAATTCGGGCGTTACGCGATCGGCGTTGACATAGACCAGGCTGCGCATGTGGAACCGGAACTCAGGGGGGCGATCCTGACTTCAGGCCTCAAAAACTTTGATTCACTGGTCGCTGTTCTTTTGGATGATTATTTGGCCGGTTCGCTCAATTTTGGCGAAACGGGGCGTTTTGGACTGAAAGAAGGCGCGGTCGGCATTGCCCGCAACCAATTCTATATGAGCATGACGACGCAGGAAATTCGGGACGGAATCGATGCGATCGAAGAAAAAATCATCTCGGGCGACATACACGTACCGTCGGCTTTTGAAATGACGCAAGCGGAAATCGAAGAACTCGTCAGGTCAGTCAGGCCCTGATCGCACATTTTTGTCATCTATTTGATGCACGGATGCAAAATCATGGTTTACATTCCATATATTATCTTATATAATTAAATAAAGATGTCCCCCGCCTCTTCAGGCGGCTGGTACACTTTATTTTTTCAGCGGCGAGTGCAATCTCCCGCTGAAAACATTGCAACGTTGTGAAGCAATCATGAAATGATTGCTTGATGTTGAATCGACTGTGTCTGATATCATCGTATCTTGGTTTACAACTGATGCAATTTTAGCGCGGCAAAATCGACATTTACCGGGGAGGTATTCATATGCAAAAAACCATTTTTGTAGTCGACGACAGCCTGTCAAATCTTTCGCTGGCGGAAGAGGTGCTTGAAAAGAAATATCGGGTGGTGACACTGTCATCCGCGAAAAAATTGTTCATGGCGTTGGAAAAGCAGATTCCTGATTTGATCCTGCTGGACATCGCAATGCCGGATATGAGCGGGTTTGACGCGATCAAACAATTGAAAAACAACGGGGCTTATGCACAGATCCCCGTCATATTTCTGACCGCCCTGACCGACTCATTCAACGAAGCGTTGGGCATTCAACTGGGTGCGGTGGATTTCATCACAAAACCGTTTTCCGAGCCGGTGCTCATGAACCGAATCAAGAACCATATCCTGATCGAAGAACTGATCGGCGAAAAAACCGCGCAGCTTACGCAACTGAAAAATGGCATTGTGTTCACCATGGCGGACATTGTCGAAAGCCGCGATAAAAATACCGGCGGACATATCAAACGGCTGCAACACTATCTGAAAGTCTTATTGAGCGCGATGACCATGCAAAATGCATATGCTGATGAAATCAGCAAGTGGGACATCGACGCGTTCATTTCATCGGCAGACCTGCACGATTTGGGTAAAATTTGTGTTCCGGATTCCATCCTGAACAAACCCGGGGCATTAACGGAGCAGGAATTCGATACGATCAAATCCCACGCGGCGGAAGGCGAAAAAATCATCAGCCAAATGATCGGCCGGACAGATGAAACGGAATTCCTGCATAACGCAAAGCTGATTGCGGCTCACCACCACGAGCGCTGGGACGGCGCCGGGTATCCGCGCGCCCTGACGGATACAGACATCCCGCTCCAGGGACGTATCGTGGCGCTCGCCGATGCATATGACGCACTTGTTTCCGAGCGGCCTTACAAAAAAGCCGTCTCCCATGAAGAAGCGGTCGATACGATCATGAAAGACGCCGGTCAGCACTTTGACCCGCTGATCGCCGAGGTTTTTTACAAGGTAAACGACCAATTCAAATTGTAGGATTAAATGAAATTGTTTTCCCTTAGAAAGCTTTCCGCAACATCCCGCGGAGATTCTTCGTATACAGCGACTCTGTAATTGAGGTTGCGCATGGTATCGTCGGATATTGCGCCAATGAGCACTCCGAGAACGTCTGACAGCTCGGGGTGTTTTTTTATGATTTCCTCACGGATGATGATCGTCCCGTGGTATGGAGGAAAGAAATATTTATCGTCTTCCAGCACGACAAGGTCATGCTCCATGAGCAACCCGTCGGTGGCGAAAGCTTCGGCTACCTGAATTTCATCGTTCGCGATGGCAAGGTAACGCGACTCATTATGAATCTCCCGTTCTTCTTTGAAGCTCATGTCATACAATCTTTTCAGGTTCGGAAGACCGTCGTTCCTGTTGGCGATTTCCGTGCTGCCGCCAAAAATGAAATCGGACGACACATTTGCCAGATCGGAAAAGGTTTTAAGACCGTATTCGGCGGCGGTCTCAGACCTTACGGCCAGACAAAAGGTATTATTAAAGCCGGGCATGCCAAGCATACGCAAATCGTATTTTTCCATCAACTCACTTGCGGAAAGCTCGTATATCTCCTCCGCGCTTTTCTCATCAAAGGAATGGTCAAGATAATAGCCGTAAACCGTTCCGGTATAGTCCATATACACGTCGACCGCATCGTTCGTGATCGCCGCGAAAATAACGTGGGACGCCATATTCCCCCTGCGTATGACGGCAAGGTCCGTATGAGCCTCTATCAGCAGTTCCATCATGCTCCCTAAAATTTCCTGCTCCTGAAAATCCTTTGAGCCGACGACAATGCTCTCCTTTTCCGTGCTTCCGCAACCCGCGAGCATTCCACAGACGATCAGCAGCGCCATCATTGATTTACACTTTTTCAAAAACAGCCCCCCTTTACTCCGCTTAGACCGGTCTGCGCTTCTGCAAACCATTTTATGGCATCAGTCTACTACAGATGGTTCTGTTTGTCAAAGTATTGTTATGTGCGCGTGTTATGTACGCGTTATGTGCGCTTTACTTGTAAACGGCTTATGATTATGATATACTTCATCTTGCTTACTTATGGTTTTTATGGCTTTCATGGAAGTACTCCGGAGGGCGTTTTTATGAAAAGCAAGCTTGCCGCACGTTTTCATTTTTTGAATATACTCTTCATTGTTTGTATCCTGATCGTCACGGTCGTGGCATGCGGCATTCTCATCGCGCGTCTGGCGGACGCTACGTCCAGAGACTATGTGCGTTCTTATACGATTGAATCCGTGGACATCCTTAGCCTGCACTTAAACAAAGAACTCTCATTGATCCAACAGATCTCACAGACGCCGGAAATCATCGAATGGTTTGCCGATGAAGAAAATCCCGATAAAAAAGCCGCGGCTTATCAGACCATGATGATTTATGCCGATATTCTGCAAATCGGGCGCCTGCATTTCGGCTTGATGGATTCACTTCACGAATATCGGATCGACCACGGCGCACCCTTTGAAGACTTCGCGCCCGTGAATTTGCTCGACCCGTCGGACAGCCGCAACCGGTGGTTCTTTACCGCTTCCCGCTCACTTTTTAACAAGACGATGAATCTGAGCACGCGTAACGATGAGGATACGCGCCTCTTGTGGATCGATCACAAAGTCATGAAAGACGGAAACACCATCGGGATTTTTTCCGCGGCGCTGGATTACGACGAAATATTTTACGACCTGTTCGGCTTGTATGATCAGGAAAGCGTGATGGGGTTTGTCATCGACTACAGAGGGATCATTCAAATCGACAGCACCGTGCCGGAGCCAGGCCTCATCCGCGAAGAAGCCCACATTCTGTCCATCGATACGGATGCGGATTTCGTTTCCGCCATCAATGACCGATATTTGAGAAATCCGGGCATCTATGACGGCCGGCGCACAACACCGGAAGTCATCAGGCTCACCGGGGGAAACTACCAGTATCTGTCGATCGCCCCTGTTCCCAATACGAACTGGCTGACGATCACATTTTACAATTCCAACGCATTGTTTGATTTTACGAGCGTTCTGCCGTTGATCAGCGCGGTGGCTTTGGCGTTTTTTGTTTATGTCGCCGCAAGCGCTTTTCTGATGCGGCGGCTGGTTTTCGGACCGCTGAACCAATTCACCCAAAGCGTGTCCGTGTCCGGGCGCGACGAAAACGACATCTATGGGATCGCCCGCGATGATGAGATCGGCGAATTGGCGCGGACGGCGCAGGAGGCGTTTAGCCGCCTCAACGAAAACGCCATCGCCCTGAAAGCCGCCGCTGAAGAAGCGAACGCCGCCAACCGGTACAAGTCCTCATTTTTAGCCAACATGAGCCACGAGATCCGCACGCCGCTGAACGTGATCATCGGTACGACTGAAATCCTAATGCAGGATGAACAGCTCGAAAACAGCATCAGTACCGAGCTGCACACGATCCACAATTCGGGGGACATGCTGCTCAACATCATCAACGACATCCTGGATCTGTCCAAAATTGAAGCGGGCAAGCTGAAATTGACGCCCAATAAGTACGAACTGGCGAGTCTGATCCACGATACCTCGGCGCTTAATATGATGCGGACCGGAAGCAAGGCGGTCGAGTTCAAGCTCCTGATCGATGAAAACTTGCCGGCGGCGATGATCGGAGACGAGCTGCGCATCAAACAAATTTTGAACAATCTGCTCTCAAACGCATGCAAATATACGGAAGAAGGTGAAATCGGCCTGTCTTTCACCCATGAAGAAGGATGGCTTGTCTTCCGTGTTCGCGATACGGGGCTTGGCATGACGGAAGAACAAATCAATATGTTGTTCGACGAATATACCCGCTTCAATTTTGAAGCCAACCGCGTCACCCAGGGGACAGGCCTCGGCATGAGCATCACACGCAATTTGGTGCACCTGATGAACGGTGAAATATCTGTGGAAAGCGAGCCGCAAAAAGGATCCGTATTTACGGTACGCTTGCCGCAGGAACGCGCCGGGCCGGACATTTTAGGCCGTGAGCTGGCGGACAACCTTCAGAATTTCCATTTGAGCGGAATCCTGCACGCAAAAAAATCACGGATCATATACGAACCGATGCCGTATGGCCGTATTCTGATCGTAGACGACGTCGAATCGAATTTATTTGTTGCCAAAGGGCTGGTCGCGCCGTACGGGTTATCCGCTGAAACCGTCATAAGCGGCCCGCTGGCGATCGCAAAAATTGAGGCGGGTAATGTTTACGACGTTGTGTTCATGGATCATATGATGCCAAAAATGGACGGCGTAGAAGCAACGAAAATCATACGCGGTATGGGGTATACGCATCCCATCATCGCGCTGACTGCCAATGCTGTGATCGGGCAGCAGGATATGTTTCTTGCGAACGGTTTTGACGATTTCATTCCCAAACCTGTCGATATACGCCTTCTGAATGAGATATTGAAAAAGTTCGTGCGCGATAAGCAACCGCCGGAGGTCCTTGAAGCCGTGCGCCAGCAAATGACCGCGCAACCCGGCCCTTCCATAGACGACGTCGTCGCCGTATCTCCGCAGTTGGCTGAATACCTGCTTCGTGATATCCTGAATGCCGTTGCGGTTCTTGCGGCGATGGATGAAAAGCACGGCGTATACGAAGATGAAGATGTGCAGGTGTTTACCTTATCCGTTCATGCGATGAGGAGCGTGCTCACGAACGCCGGCGAACCGGAGCTGTCCGCTGCCGCCGCCAAATTGGAGCAGGCAGGAAAGAAGAACGAAAGGACTGCCATCTCCGCCGGGCTTCCTGACTTTCTGGACGGACTGCGGGCAACGGCTGCAAAGCTCACGCCTTCTGAAGAAGAACAGCACGACGCGGAAATCGCGGATGCGGATTATGCATATTTGCATGAAAAATTACGCCTTGTCAAAGAGGCTTGTGAGAGATATGATCAGAAATCCGCCAAAGAGAACCTTGCCGAATTAAGACAAAGAACATGGCCGCAACAGATCAACAAGCGTTTGAGCGAGATGGCGGAACTGCTTCTGGGCGGCGATTTTGACCTGGCCATCGACGCCGCGGATCAGACCATCGGCGACAATAATGGTTGAAAAACACAAGAGTAAGGAGATGGGCCGATCTGCTATGCACACAATGAAAAACGCGATAAAGATTTGTCTGGTGATGATTGCTTTCGCATTGGTAACCGCCTGTGCCGTCTCTGATCCGGAAGACGCAGGGGACGCTATCCACGAGGATGATCTGCATAACGCCACAACCGAAGCAGATATCGGGGCGGACGCCGAAGCAGACGCAGGGCAAGCCGTCTGGTATGGCGAGCTGACATTGGAAACCGTACTCCTCATGGCAAATCAACGCCGCCAAATCGTACATGAGCCGGATATGGAACGAATCTACCGCTGGATTGAAACGCGCGAGCCGGTCACTTTTGACGGAGCCGGGCTTTTTAACAGCAGGCGGAAGGACAATCTGTCCAAGGAAGAAGCCGCTCACGACGTTACGGTTCTTTTCGAACTTTTGCGGCATATGTACGCGGGTTATCATCATTTTGGCGGGGATGAAGTATTCTTGCCGATGCAAAACGAAATGCTGGAAGAAATCGCCTTGCGTGAAAGGTGGACGGATATCCGGTTGGTTCAGATGATACAGGAACATCTGGGGGCGGTCGTCGCGGACAATCACTTCATGATCAATTCCTACAACAGCAGCTCCTTTGGAAACCCGCATAACACCTTTGTCTGGAATACGCCCTTTGACAGAAGCGAAAGTGGGTTCAGCAACCGGGAGACAGGCTTGTATGTTTCCGATGTAAACGGGCATGACCTGAACGAGTTGTTTCGCCTGGCCATGAATGAACACGGCGAATTTTATTATGCGCCCGTCATTCTCAAGCCGGCGGCGGAAGGGACAAGCTACAGCCTTGACATAACTTATGAAGACGGCTCACAACAAACCGTCAATTTGACGCGGACCGTTTATGAACGCGCTCATGCCAGAAATGCGAACCATTCATTGCGTTATCAAAACGATATCCCCATCGTCTCCATCCGGAGAATGGGTGACCCCTTTAACCACTACGCCAACAATCACAGGCAAGCGTTGCAGGTACTCGGCTACGCCGAACAATTGCAGGATGCGCCGGTACTGATCGTGGATTTGCGTTCAAGCGACGGCGGGGCTTCGGCGCTCCCATACGCATGGGTGCACCGGGTGCTGGGCGAGGTCGTTCCCTCCGGCTTTGGCTGGCTTGGATTTTTTGATTCGGAGATCGATATTCCGCCGGGCGTCCGACGTCCCGAACGCTGGTATAGCGGCTTTAGCAACCGGGCCGGATTTGACTTTGAGTATCCCCCCGAACTTTTCGGGCTTTACATCCATCTGACCGATCTTGAAGAAAACATAAAGTTTACCGCGGAAGAAGCCCTGGACAGAGTCGTTTCCAACGACCGGCTTATGATTGTCCTGGTTGACAGATTTACCCTGTCGGCTGCCGAAATCTTCACGGATCAGTTTACCAATATTGAGAACACATTGATCATTGGGCAAAATACATTTGGTATGCTTCTTACAACCTCCGGTTTACCCCTATACCTCCCTAATTCCGGAATCCCTGTCGGAATGGGCCGGTACATGCTCGTCCATCCTGAAGGCGCATGGCAGGAAGGCGTAGGGTTTGCCCCGGATGTATGGGTCGTGGGTGATGCGCTGAAGGCGGCGCTGAATTTACTCCTGACTTCTCGTTAATACTTCCATATGTCGGGCATTTCGTCATGTGCATCATAGTAAAGCAGCACCCTCCCGACGTAAATGTCCGCCAGCTCGGAAAGAAAATCGTCATCCTGCAGTCTTGCCCTGTCTTCCGGGTTTGTGTGAAAACCGTTTTCCGCCAGAACGGCGAGCAGGTTGTGTTCCCTGAGCATAAAGAAGTTATTGATCTTGACGCCGCGGTTTGTCATGCCCAGCCGGGTGACCCCCTCCAGTAAAACGTTCCCCAGAAACCAGCTACGCTCCGGGTTTGAATATTCGGTATAGTAATTTCTGTTGCTCTGAAAATCGTTGGATATGAAATAGATTTCCACGCCGTTTGCCCGCGTGTTGATGGGCCTGCCGGTGGCGTTTGAGTGGAGCGAAACAAAGAGGAACCTGTCACGGATCAGCGGGTCCGCCTGATATTCAAAGATACGCTGCACATCGGGATGTATTGTTCTTGCATTGCTAAAAGGTGTATTAAAATAAACGGTTGCATTTGTATCCGGGTCTTCAATGACGTCCTCCATGATTTGGATCAGCCTTCTCAGTTCAGAGGCGTTGCCGGCACCTTCTTTCTGCAGCGCCTCAAGCGCCCATTTGTTGATGAGGGCGCACCTGACAGCAAGCGGAACGTCGTCTTCTTCCGGCCTCGTGAGCAGCACCTCGGCTCCGATGGCTTCAAGACGCGGTTTGATCATATGCGCCAGCTTCAGCATCGCGACCTGCTCATCATAACCTTCATATATGTTGGTGTTGTCCAGGCCGTGTCCTGCGTCAAGTATGACCGTTCTTCCATTCAAATCCCTGAGGATCGGTGAGAAAACCGAATCAGAACGCGGAACCATTTCATCCGGTGAAAAAAAATAGTAAGCGATTGTTTGAGCGTAAATGTCGGCAAGCTTCCGAATGTCGCGCGGATCGAACCCTTTTTCCACGAAAACGCCGGGCAAGTTGTGTTCGCGCAGCATAAAGTAATGATTTTCCCGAATATCCCGCGTTTCAAAGCCGCGCCTGTCCATATCGCCTGTCAAAAGATCGATAAAATAACCACTGCGCCCCAAGTGTGCGTAATCATGATGATAATTCCTGTTTCTTTCGATGTCGTTTGATATATAAGAAATGTCCGCCGCGTTTTTCAGCGTACCGGCAGTCCCGAAGGGTCCGTCCGGATGGAGTGAAATGACAAGGAAATTATCCCTGATCAGCGGGGCTTCCTGAACCTCAAATATCCTGGAAAGGTCGGGGTGTATCTCCCTTTCATATGTAAAATCGAACGG
>Ga0123356_10006302_pt1 | contig 11982 bp, 9 predicted proteins | sample TergutEmb28metaG_2_FD_92546 | JGI IMG/M metagenome (GOLD analysis project Ga0123356, IMG submission 92546) | Embiratermes neotenicus P3 segment gut microbial communities from Petit-Saut dam, French Guiana - Emb289 P3 | ecosystem: Host-associated > Arthropoda: Insects > Digestive system > Gut ... | reverse complement strand
TGGCAACTGGACGATCTCCACCGGCGGGTCTTTCACCCGCAAGCAATGCCAACTAGCATCGCTGCAGCATACGTCGATACATAGAAAACCAGAAGACCGCTAGCCATTCATCCCACGACTAAAGCCGTTGGGCTTTCTGGCTGGGTTCTGTAAAAAAGGATTGATTGTTGCGCACATCTATCCGCAACGCGGCGGAGGTGGCCGCATGCACTCTCAGCAGTTGGACACGAGGCTGGTCGAAGGTTGGACTCCCGCTTTTGCAGAGCAGCAGCGAAGCCAGCGGCAGAAGCGCAAGGGTTACCGTATGCATGGGGATTCTTTCTCGTTGGGCGGCGTGGTTGCTCTTAGGTGACATTGAAGTTAATCGAAGATGCGAGATTTTGGGAGGTTAAGGAAATCGGCATTTCGGGAATCACGATTGAACCAGCTGATTTCCCGTTGAAATCTGGCCGTGGCTGTCCTGAAAGAGGAATTGTTGCTGGGTGAAATTCCTGTCTGGGGAGCGCCGGAGCATGCGGCAAGAGCCAGAGGAAAGAGTAGCTTCACCCAGCGAGATGGATTAACACGTTACTAGCACGGTCACTCCGACGAATAGACGGCGGACGCCGGCGAGGCAGCTAAGTTTCGTGGGCTTTTGGTCCTAATACGAGTGCCGGCACAACGGGTCCAACTCTGCGAAAACTTCGCACGCCCGACCTTCCTTCTGTTATGTTCACTGCTTACCTGCAGGAGACAAAATGATGTCCGGAGAGATCCGCGAAGGACAGAAACCATGAATCTACTAGCCCATAAACGTGCCGCAGGTTTTGCCGGCCGCGTGATTATCGGTCTTTTGCCGGTTTTTGCCGTTACCTGCACAGGATCACGGCCTGGCAGAGTTTTCACATATCGGGAGGTGATGATTCCGATGCGGGATGGAGTACGTCTCCAGACCGTAATTGTTACGCCGGTCAATCAACCGGCACCGTTGCCGATCCTTTTTCGCCGTACCCCGTACGGCGTTCCCGCCAAGGCCCCGGAGCAAATACCCGATAACTTGAAGGAGCTTGCCCAAGATGGCTACGTTTTCGTGATCCAGAACCTGCGTGGACGCTTCAAGTCCGAGGGCGTCTTCAAACTTACTTCGCAGGTCGATCTGAGTAATCCCCAAGCAACGAATGAATCGACGGACGCTTACGACAGCATCGATTGGCTCATAAAAAACGTGCCTGACAACAATGGCAAGGTGGGCATGTTGGGAGTCTCGTATGACGGCCTGACCACCGCTCTTGCGCTTCTTCATCCCCACTCCGCGCTCAAAGCCATCAGCGAGCAGGCTTCCCCAGTCGATCAATGGATGAACGATGACTATCACCGCTACGGGGCGCTGCGCGAAAGCTATGCTTTCGAGTACTCCGTGCTGGAACAAGCTGATAAGGACAAAAACACGCACTTCGAGTTCGATACCTACGACACATACCGGTGGTATCTCGATCTGGGTCCGCTCTCCAACATCAACACCAAGTATCTCCACAGGGCCCTTCCTTTCTGGAATTCAACGGTCGAACACCCTGACTACGACGACTTCTGGAAGAGCGAGGCCTGGATACGTCAGCTGCATGCTGCGACGGTACCTAACTTGAATGTCGCCGGATTCTGGGATCAAGAGGACCCCTGGGGCCCCTGGCAGATCTTCCGCCACTCCGAAGAGCATGATCCGGATCACATTAACTTCATGGTGGCAGGCCCCTGGTATCACGGCGAATGGCACACCCCAAAGGGCGACAGCATCGGCATCATTCCATTCGGAGGACACGAGACGGCGCGCGAGTTTCGAGCCAACATCGAAGCCCCATTCTTCCGTCATTTCTTGCACGACATGGGGGAGAAGGCCGGCTGGAAAGTGAGTACGTTCCAGAGCGGCACCAACTCCTGGCACCAATATGGAGTGTGGCCGCCCGCGGAAGTGCGGGCGAAGAATCTGTACTTACATGCCGACGGCACACTTTCCTTCACGGCTCCCTCCGCTGCCGAGAATACGAAATACCGCGAGTATGTGTCTGACCCTGCGCAGCCAGTCCCGTACCGCCGGCTGCCGGTTTCACCAACGTATCCCGGCGGCGATTGGCGGACCTGGGAGGTGGCCGACCAGCGCTTTGTTGAGGATCGGCCAGACGTACTGACTTTCGTAAGCGCTCCGCTCGGACATAACATCACCGTCACCGGCCCCCTGGCCGCTGATCTCTTCGCCTCCACCTCTGGGAGATAGCGACTTTGTGGTCAAGCTGATCGACGTCTATCCCGAAAATATTCAGAAGAACGACTGGGATGGCGACGCCGGGCCCCAACCGGGCCAGTATGCGCAATCGCTGAACGGATATGAGCTACCGATTGCCATGGAGGTCCGGCGAGGCCGCTATCTCGCGAGCTACGAGCATCCGCACCCGCTCAAGCCAAATGCACCGGTGGTATGGAATATTCCTCTGCGCGACCACGACCATGTCTTTCTCAAGGGTCATCGCTTGATGGTCCAGATTCAGTCAACTTGGTTTCCGCTGATCGACCGCAATCCGCAGAAGTTTGTTCCCAACATCTACCAGGCCACGGCCTCCGATTTCACCAAGGCGAGACAGCGCGTCTACTCCTCTCCAGCAATGCCGTCGCACATCGTGCTGCCCGTCATGCCATGAGGCTTATGATCCTAATCCAACCACATGGGTGGCTCCACTGCGGCGTGGACCTGAGAACGCCTGGAGCGGGATACACAGCGATTACTCAAGCCCTGACCAAGGTGCTGTTCTTCAACGGCTCATTCACGCCTGGATTCTTGAGATGGCGCAAAATCCAACAGATTATTATCGCTTTGGCATTCAACGCGCGAGTATCAAAAGACCAACAGCTTCGGCTCTTCGTCACTCTGGCGTATATGGGGATCCACAATGGTCGGGAGATCACTGGATTGTCGCAGGCCGCGCAGGAATACTTTGGAAAAGATTTTCAGAACTTGACCGCCATTCTTCTTCTACTCGCCCGTCTTGGTCTTCGTGCCGGTGAGATGGTCGCTCTCCAGCTAGAGGACATCGACTGGAGAGCCGGCGAACTTCTCATTCGAGGCAAGGGGCTGCGTCACGACCGGATGCCTCGGCCTGCGGATGTAGGTGAAGTCCTAGCCTCCTACTTGCGTCGGGATCGTCCTCCTTGCCAAACACGCCGCTTGTTCGTTTGTATGAGAGCTCCACGCCGGAGTTTTGCCGGTCCCTCCACGCTGACAACTATCGCTTAACCAGCGGCCGAGCGCTCTTGAGCTGTCCACGCTTCTTTGGATCAGATTGGTTTAACGGACACCTACACCTTGGTTGTCGAGAAGTCGCCGATGCGCTGATGCACTATCAAAACCAGATTTGTAACGATATGTCGGTTTGTGTAAATCGATCACAGAAACTCCTGGATAACGAGCTTTAACCAGAATTATACGGACCGCGAGCCAAACGACTGCTGTGGCCTCCCGTAAGCGCATATCAGAAATCGGTCTACGTCAGTTCTTTTCCTGAACAAACTCTTCGATTGATCTTCGGCGTTGAAGTCAAAACCTGGGCTCAGCATCGTCGCTGTGGTCTGAGAAACCGAGCACACCGCTGGCGTCAGCGACTAAAAAGCTACCGCGAGCCCTGACGTCGGTGTAGCGTTCAGGGGGATCGTCGCCCCAACGAGCTGCGCTGCAATCGGCCCAAAACTGATCGATAGGCTCATGTTTGCTTCCCGAGGTAATCTAGCCTAGCCACATTGACCCTGAGCTGGAGTTGACCCTAACATGCGGCGAGTACGCGAAGGAGATGCCTTGTTCTGCCTACGGACACCGTCATTGGACGAAATTCGAGAATTTATTACGCGCCAACAGCATTCAGTCTTCTCATACCCACAAGTAGGTGCGTCAGCTAATGAATTGCCGAATCAATACAGCGTGGATCGCAATTGCATTTTGCTTGGCAGTGGTGAGGTTGCCTGGCATCGAGCTGTAGAGGCTATTCGAAGATGGCAAATGTTCAACATGCCCTGGATACGCCTCTGCTGGCCGAACACCCCAATCCAAGTGGGAAGAGACGTTGCAGTTTTGGTACATCACTTCGGATTTTGTTCGTTGAACGCTGCTCGCATTGTTTACGTCGTCGATGAAGACGGCCCGATCGCTCGTTTTGGTTTTGCATACGGCACGTTGATCGAACACGCGGAACGTGGAGAAGAGCGATTCACGGTCGAGTGGAATCGTTCTGAGGATCAGGTGTGGTACTCCGTTCTCGCCTTCTCTGTCCCAAATAAGGCTTTGGCAAAGCTGGGCTATCCTTTGTCTCGGATGCTTCAAAAGAGGTTTGGTGAAGGCTCGAAGGCAGCAATGCTGCAGGCGACCCATATCGATTCCCCGGAGAATAGAGCTGATTCCAGGTCCGATTGAAGAGCCGTCGGGTCGATTCGGGAACCATAAAGTCGGCTGAACTACCGCAGCTTCCCGCGAACCACCGTGATCGACCCAGCTGGGAGTGTGTACATGCCGTCGGGCGTGGCGGCAGTCGTGATGTTCTTATCTTCAGCAGGGGTGTTGCAATACTGCACAAGAGCTACAGATTGGACGAATGAATGGCTGACGTGCCTGGCATCATCGATGACGAGATGAACCGGGTGGGCCGCATTTAAATCGTGGTTAACCAGCATTAAGGACCAGTTCCCGTCGGGACGTTTGACAGCGTATGAGGTAATCACGGTCCGATCGGCAGCGTCCTTAAGGTCTGCCGAGGCGGGGAAAATCTTGTTCGCTCCCGCACCGTGTTGCAGCCATTCGAAATTGATCAGGTGTGCGGAAGAATAGGGAGTATATGCAGGCGTCCCATACGCTCCGCCGCCATCAGCGCCACCGTTGGCGCTGAGGTTCCCGTGACCGCCGGCGCCATAATTGATCGCCGGCCGATAGAATGCTGTGCCGCCCTGTTCAAAGAAAGTGCCAAACGCGTCGCACTCCCAAATGGCGCGGCCGGTCACGCCCAAGTAGCCGGGCCCGTTTCGCCCCGCTGTGATTCCACTCTCGGAAATAATCAGCGGCACATCCGCGGGGACACCGTCCTCACGCCACATACGCAGGACGTGCTTCATAATTCCGGGTTCCATGTAAAGGGTCGCCCAGTCGTTCGGTGGACTGAATCCATTGATCATGAATGGGTAGTGTTCGAACGACATGAACGAAAGATCCTTCAGATGTCCGCGGGCCTTCAGGTAATCGACGAATCGCTCCATCCAGGAAGTACGTCCTTGATCGTCCGCCCAGAGGGTGATGTCTTTATCGACACCTTCGAAAATCGGGCCGCCCAACCTGGCGCCGGGCGTTAGCTTGTGCACCGCATCCGCCACTTGAATGTAGATGGCGCCATAGTCTTCCGGCGTCATGTGCTTGCCGTCGCACTCCTCTCCGACCTCAATTCCCACCACTGGATAACCACGCTTGTGAATGTAGGAGACCTCATTGGCGCAATCTTCGGGAGTGTCATAAATCACCGCACATGCAACCAGCGCCGGATGCCCCATGGTCAATCCACTGGTAAAGAAATTGTCCATGCCGTTGTATTGATCGTGGCCGCCGGTGATCAGGTTGTCGGCCCGGTGCCAGGGATCGATGGAAGAAGCGAAAAACGATCCGGCCAAGTCCGCCGGCGAACCGGCGATTACTTCTTGGTCTCCAGCACCCTGCAGGCGTGGCGGCGCCCCAGGTCCGGGCTCTACGCCGTCAGCCGGATAAACAACCGCGTAGTTCCCGACGGCATCGATCGTACCGGCGGACAGCGTCTGAAGGGCGTAGCCGACGCAGTTTCGAATATCCTGCGCCCCGTGAGTATCGCAGGTTCCGGAGGATTTCGACATCAGAACGCGAACGAAGCGCGTCGTGACCGGCGCATCCGAAAGCTTCAGATGGACATCTCCGCCTCCGCCGTTCAGCACCGCCCCCGATAGAAAAGGCTTCCAGACGCCATTCGGGCCCATATCCCAGTCCATCGCGTTGTTGTCGCCGACCCAGTACTGCACAACATAAACGACGGCATACGGATTTACCCATCGGATATGGATCGCATTGACGGCGCGGGCGGTGCCCATATCGATCACCACCCATTGCGGGTGCAGCGCATCGCTCTCGCCCGTGAAATGGCTGGTTAGGTAAGGATTGCTCTTCCAGTAACTTTGAAAACCAGCCACCAAAGGTGAATCGCCGCTGGTCATAAAGTCGCGATGAGGCAACGAATACGAGAACCCGTAGTGGATCGGTTCGCCCAGGTCGGCGCTGCCGACGTAATAGCCGCTCTTTGTCGCTGGATCGCTCCACGTGCCGTTTTCGTTCCAGTGCCATGCCGCAAGGCGTAACTCGCTGTTGTTGCGCATGGTGATGGAACCCCAACCCAAGTTCTTGATCCCCTGAATCGTCTCAGGCTTGCTCAAATTGTCCACCTGCGCCTTACTCAGATCATCCATCCACGCTCCGGTCGCAGTGTCGGGATTGATCGTATTCAGAACGTGCTTCGGCGTCACGTCAACGTGGACCGTGGCAACCGAATCAACCGTGCCTACCTTTGCAACTGAATCCGCCGGGAGCTCCTGCCGAGCCCGTCGTGCCTGAGCCGTTTGTGCATGGACGCGCAAAGGAAAGTGCATGGACACTGCCACTAGCCCGAGCGCCGTAAATGCGAAACACAGCCAAATACGAAACGAAACCCGTGAGTAAGAACCAGTAATCATGATGTCATCGTCCACCCCAATGTAAAATGGGTCAAATTGAGGATTGAGAGTGCACGTCGAGTTTACACGAGTGGCAGGCAACGGGCGCGCGGGAACTCTATGACACATCCTCAGAAGCCGGGGATTTGTTCATCGACTAATACCCCCGTCAGGGTTCGAGCCCCCGCGCACATAAGTATCGCTCGTGCCTATGGTCACGGTTGGTTGGCGAGGCGAGTAATGGATGGTCCTGGAGTGGAGTACGTTGGACTCCACCAGGGCCGTCGGGGAAGGGCGATCACTTTCGCCACCTCGGAGAATCGACACCGCTAGGCTGTCTGGGACAATTCCGAGTGGCTCCTGAGCAGGGACTGGCCGGTTATGCTCGTTATCAAGGAACTCCTGAGATCGATTCCCACAAGACGACTCTTCGTTTTGCATTAGCGATTCAACGAAAGTTATCACCCACGCGATAAGAAATACCCTGCGGAGGGGGTGCAGCACTCCTTTCGCAAATCGAAATTAAATACACAGTTTTACAAGTCAATACAATTTCCCCTATCCGGATCGGTGTTTCTTGAGACTAGACTTCAAGTGTGTGAAATTGCTGCATAGGAGACTCTGCAAATGATCGGAGGGAATCATGAAGACGATCGCTGTGATTCTTTTACTGTCGTGCTGTGCGCTCGCCCAAGATAAGCCGACCATATCTGCAGCGGAAGCAGGCTGCAGCCCGCAGGACCAAAAATTCGAAGTGAACGCGGACCAATCGCAAACATCCTGCACCCACGCCGGAGGATGGCAAGGCAGTGATCTATTTCGTCGTGGACGGACGCTCGGTGCCCGGCGAGGGCTACACTAGCGTCTTCGGAGTTGACGGAAAGTGGGTAGGGGGCCTCAACGCTGGAAGATATTTCTCCGTGCCAATCGAACCCGGTGAACACCATCTCTGCGCGAGACGCCAATCCCTTCTTCCACCGGGCGGCCCTAGAGTTTCGGTGCATTCACTGAAGGCAGAGCCAGGCGGTAGCTATTACTTCAGAACTCGCATGTACCAGATCGTTGGGGCTTCCCGTTCGTTTTCCAACTAGACCAGATGGACCCGGACGAGGGAAGGTGGTTTGCTGCCTGGTCGAAGTTCAGTACGTCGCATCGGAAGGACTAAGCTCCTCGCCGTAAGTGCCGAATTGAGGCGATATCGCAAGCGTGCGCCTTTTCTTCGCCAAGATTGAGGTCAAAGAGCGATATAGCGCCAACCGACTCACGTCAGAGTGATGGGCGTGGTTGGGCTTCACCGTCACACTCTTCCGGAGTCGTAGAAAATCGTCCACAGTTCGCAATTCGTGGATCTTGCAAGAGTGATGTCGCCTCTGCCGCATATTCGGAAGTTGGATAGGTATTGAGACGCGTTTGGAGGTCGAGATTTGCCACGTCGAAGCGCGTCTGGTGTATGGCGTCCTTTGCGTGATTAAACAGGGCTTTATCGGGTTGCGTCGAGCGCATCGAGACCGAGAGGTTACCAGAACATGCCGTCAATATTGATCCGGCGATCAGACCAACTATCCAGCTCGTCCGATGCATGCACATATTTTCACATTCGGTGGGGGATAGAGAGATTTCAACAATTCGCCGCACGTGCGGCAATTCTCCTGCCGGCTAAAGCAGCAGTCCCTTGCCGCTTATTTATGGAAAATCTAATGTTTGCGTGTGGCGCCGGGGCAGATCGGTGACCGTTCGCAGCCGCACTATTTACCGGGGGTAAGATCAATCGTTTGCGTGCCCATTCGTTGACGAAAATTAACATTGTCCCCTAGCATGGGTTCAAAAGGGAAAGAGTGCTCGATTTGATCGGCCAGGTTCTCGGCCACTGCCGGATTACTGCGAAGATCGGCGAAGGTGGCATGGGCGTTGTTTATCGCGCCTACGATGAAGTTCTGCACCGCGAGGTGGCGATCAAGGTCGTCAGGAAGGAGACCGGCGTCGACTCTTCCGGTGGGGATCTGCTCCACGAAGCCCGTGCGTCTTCTTCCTTGGCTCATCCAAACATCTGCACCATCCATGAGATTGGCGAGGCGGAGGACGGTCTCTACATCGTCATGGAGTTGGTCGAAGGCAAGTCGCTTCGCGACTTGAGCGCCGGGAACGGACTGCCATCCCAATCCGCGATGCGCTACGGCGTTCAGATTGCCAGCGCCCTCTCCCGTGCTCACGACCGTGGTATCGTTCACCGGGACCTGAAGAGCTCAAATATTGTTGTCACGCCCGAAGGGCTGGTCAAAGTGCTCGATTTTGGTCTCGCCAGGCGAGTGGGCGGCGGAATTCTCGAAGCCCCCACGATGTCGTTCTCCATGCTCGGCACTGTTTCGAGCATCAGCGGCACACTGCCCTACATGGCTCCGGAGATCCTTCGCGGAGACGTTGCCGATGCCGCTGCCGACCTGTGGGCACTCGGCGTGGTCCTTTATGAACTTGCCTCCGGTCGATTACCGTTCGAAGGTGCGACGGGCTTTGAGATTAGTGCCGCGATCCTGCGGGAAACCCCAAAGCCACTCGGTCCGCCCGTTCCTCCTGGCTTGTGGGCGATCATTCAGCGTTGCCTCGAAAAAGAGCCCCTGCAACGCTATCAGCGCGCCAGCGAAGTGCAGGCTGCGTTGGAAGCGGTTCAGTCTGGTGCCATCGCGTCAGCCGCCGCGACCACAGACCAGGACGCTGGCCCACCGCGCGTTTCCGTGTTTCACAGTGTGCGTCACGCGCAAGTGCGAAAAGGGGATTTTCTCCTGCTCGTCGGAACGTTGAAAGGAGCCTTTATCTTTCGCTCCAACGCACAGCGCAACCGTTGGGAGCTCGGTGGTCCTTACTTCCACGGTCACACTGTCTACGCCCTCGCCTATGACAATCGTGCCGGACAGCGCCGGATCTGGGCCGGCACCGCAAATTTCTGGGGTACCCTGCTTCGTTCGAGCGACGATTTCGGCAAAAGCTGGACCAACCCCCAGCAGGCCCCCATTCGCTTTCCTCCGGACACGGGCGTCTCATTGAAGAACATCTGGCAGATCACGCTTGGACGGCAGGACGAGCCCGAACGTCTGTACTGCGGGGTTGAACCCGCAGCTCTGTTCGAAACCTGTGACGGCGGAGGGAATTGGACCCTGGTACGCGGGCTCTTCGATCATCCGCACCGTCCTCGATGGATGCCCGGCAATGGAGGTCTTGCCCTGCATTCGATCGCACTTGATCCCGCCAACAAGCAGCGAATGTACATAGCCATCTCTTCCGGTGGGGTGTATCGCACCCAGGATGGCGGCACCACCTGGACCGCGCAGAATCGTGGTATCCGGGCCATGTTTCTGCCCGATAAATATCCTGAGTTCGGACAGTGTGTGCACAAGATCGCCCTCCATCCCGTTCGGCCCGACCGCCTCTTTCTCCAAAATCACTGGGGAATCTACCGCTCCGACAATTCTGCCGAAAGCTGGATCGAGATCGCCAACGGAGTACCCTCCGATTTCGGGTTCCCGATTGTCCTGCACCCGCGCAATCCCGATTGCGCCTATGTCGTCCCGGTGGAGTCGGACGAATTTCGCTGCGCATGCGATGGCCGCCTTCGTGTCTATCGAACTCGCAATGCCGGAGGTTCCTGGGAGCCGCTCAGCCGGGGTCTGCCCCAGAAACAAGCGTACGAAACCGTATTGCGTGACGCGATGACCGTGGATTCGTATGATCCCGCAGGAGTCTATATTGGAACCCGCAGTGGACAGCTCTTCGGCTCGCGAGATGAAGGCAAGACTTGGAGCACGATTCACGAAGGCCTGCCGTCGATCGTTTGTGTTCGCAGCGCCATCGTGGAGGATGGCTCGGTGACGGCCGTACGAGCCCCCAAGGAGGCGTCTGCGGTTTCTTTTCCTTCCAAATCACCATCCCGGCGAAAAACAACCCGCAGGAGAAGATGATTGTGCCTCTGATCTTCCACATTCCTGCCGCTCTGCGCGAATTCACTGGCGGCCACAGCACCGTCGAGCTCGATGGCAGTGCGGGAACTGTTGGTGACGCTTTGGCGAGGCTCTGGGCGGTTTACCCCGGCGTCCGCGATCGCCTTACCAACGACCAGGGAGAGCTTCGTCAGCACGTCAACGTCTTTATCGGAAACGAAAACATCCGCTATACAGGCGGTCTTGCCAGCCCGTTGGCGGATGGCGCGGAGATCACCGTCGTTCCCGCTATCAGCGGTGGATCAGGAAGTTGACATGTCGAAGACACTCGGGACACCTCGTAGCCGTAACCCTGCTCTCTTACTTATTCTTATGATCCACACCCCCACCATAAAAATCACGGGGCTTTGAGGGACATGGCTTTAACGGACGTTCTTGATGGATTTTGAGGGGTAGTCAGAAATAAGTCCTATTCATCTGTCGTTATCGATGCCGATCGCGGGCAAAGGGCTTGAATGCAAAAATACTTGCATGTTAGCTTTGCCCCTTTCGGTAGTGTGACGACGAAGAGGTGCAGGGCAGGGAAGCCGACCTGACGCAAAATCGCCGCGTGTGCGGGAACCGCCAGGGAACAGAAGAGAGGCCGCATGTTTCGATTGGATGTGAATCGCCGCGAATTCTTAAAGTTTGCGACTGGTGCCAGTGCTGCGCTAGCTGTTCCGGAATCAGCCGAGACCTCCGTCTCGCCAAAGATGATCGGCATCCAGGTGGGCGCGGTTTCCTTTGTGGATGAAGGAACGGAAAAGGTGTTGGATGTGCTTCAGGAACGTGGCTTGGTAAATACCTTGTTTCTCGCAGTGTTCACCTACGGACGCGGGATTGCGGGCCGCCAGATTCCCGGTCAACCTCTGCCCGATCACGGCAAGCAGGAGTACGACCTGAACTTTCACGGTGGCAACTTCGCCACGCCTCATCCCCAATATTACAAGAATACGGTTCTGAAGCAGACACGGGCGCCCGATCATGGCGATCTCGACATTCTGGCCCAAGTGCTGCCCGCTGCGAAAAAACGCGGGCTCAACGTCATCTGTTGGCTCGAAGATGTGTTTCGCGCCGACCTACCCAATATCGAAAAGGTGCAGGAACGCGATCTATATGGGCGCAATGCCGATACACTCTGCGTGAACAATCCCGATTATCGGAATTTCCTGACGGGACTGGTCGAGGATTATGCGCGCTCGTATGACATCGACGGAATCATGTGGGGATCGGAGCGGCAGGGCGCGCTCTGCGACAGTCTCGGAGCGACGCATGATGTGCCCCC
>Ga0123356_10006301_pt1 | contig 11983 bp, 8 predicted proteins | sample TergutEmb28metaG_2_FD_92546 | JGI IMG/M metagenome (GOLD analysis project Ga0123356, IMG submission 92546) | Embiratermes neotenicus P3 segment gut microbial communities from Petit-Saut dam, French Guiana - Emb289 P3 | ecosystem: Host-associated > Arthropoda: Insects > Digestive system > Gut ... | reverse complement strand
CTACAAATTTTCAACCTACGCAACATGGTGGATTCGCCAAGCGATCACCCGTGCGATTGCCGACCAGAGCCACACGATTCGCGTGCCAGTGCATCTGCTTGATACAATGAACCGCATCCGTTTGGCTTCCCGCGAACTGACGCAGGAAAATGGCACCATGCCCTCGATCGACGAGACCATGCGTCATTGCGGACTCACTCAAGAGGAGGTCAATAACGCCATTCGCATGACGCGCCAGCCGCTCTCACTTGACCAGCCGGTCAGCGACCATGAAGAAAGCGTCTTCGGCGACTTTGTGAAAGATCACCGCGAGGATGACCCGCTGTTTGAAATGAATCGCGAATCACTCAAAGACCGTATCAACGACGTGTTGCAGGCACTCAGTTTTCGAGAGCGGGAAATCATCAAGCTGCGTTACGGCCTAACCGACGGTTACACCTACACTCTGGAAGAAGTCGGCAGAATCTTTTCCGTGACCCGCGAGCGCGTCCGACAGATTGAAGCGAAGGCGGTTCGCAAGTTGCAACATCCGGTACGATCCCGCAAATTGTGCGGATTCCTTGACAACGCTCTGTTGAATGCGAGCAGTAACGCCGTCGCGAACCTGACCGCGCCGCCGAGTCCCTGTGAATTGTAACGCTTTCATCTTAATAGGTATCCACTTGACTCAACCAACCACTAGATGTAGTGCTGAAACATAGGGCCCGTAACAAAATAACATTTACAATTGTACAATATTAATTTTGAAATATTCCGGGAAATTACGATTTGTTGCGTCTCCGGTTTAGTACGAATAACAATGTTATTTTGTTACAACTCCATAGTATATCCCTACTATATATTGAAGGATATTGGGGTTTACTTGATTGAAGTGGATACCTATTTTCATCTTTGAGGCTATTTTGACAATAAAGCCTAGTCAAACAGGGTTTTTTTGTAATTTGTCGCAATAATAATTTTTTTGGTATTTTTGTTGGGTGCCAGCCGGCGCAGGAGCAGTGTGATGTTGGCGAGTTTGATCGTCGCTTCGCTGGAGGTGATGGTGCGTTCGTAGTCTTTGCTCAAGCTGCGTTTGCGACCCATCCATGCAAACGTCCGCTTGACCACCCAACGCTTTGCTACCGGAACAAACCCTTGCGAGTCCTTCGGACGCTTCGTCGCTTCGAGTCCCCAAACGTCTTCGCAAAAACCGACGGGAAGGGACAGCCATACCGCCGGCCGAGCCGACATTCAGCGGCGGCACCTGCGTTGCAGGTATTCGATGAGTGCCTTATCGAACTGCATGGCGGTATCAAGCGGTACGTAGTCGATCATGGCCGTAGCACATTCGTGTCGGAATCGTTGCCGGAACCGTTGCAATTCGTCCAGGTAATCACCCCGAAAGGCTTCGGCGTTGCCTTGCACGCGGTCGCCGGTTTCCGGTTCGAACAGTTCGACGTTTCCTGCAAAGGGAAAACGCACTTCGGCCTCGTCAAGAATATGAAAGAGGATCACGTCGTGTCCCGCGTGGCGGAGGCGGTGCAAGGCACGCAAAATTTCGTCCGGTTCTCCGAACAGGTCGCTGAAAACCATGACCAGGCTTGCGTGGCGGAGCATGGTTGCAAGTTGGTGCAGTGAGGCACAGATATCGGTTTCACCCGTCGGGCACAGGTTGGCCAGCAGCGAAAGGATATTGCCAAGTTGCGAACGTTTGGACTTGGGAGCCAAGCTGGCCTTGATCTTCTTGTCAAAGGTGATTAACCCGACGGGGTCTTGTTGCTGTACCATGAGATAGGCCAACGCGGCGGCCAGTGAAACGGCATAGTCAAATTTTGTCATTTCCTGCCGATACGTATAGTCCATCGAACGGCTGGAATCGACGACGAGATAGCCGGTGAGATTGGTTTCGGCTTCGTACTTGCGGACGTAATACTTGTCCGTTTTGGCATAGACGAGCCAATCGATGTCGGCAGGGTCGTCGCCGGGCGTATATTTCCGATGCTCGCTGAATTCAACCGAAAACCCATGCAAGGGACTTGCATGCAGACCATGCATGAATCCCTTGATAATGAACTGGGCACGCAGGTCGAGCCGTTTGATTGTTCGGATCACTTCCGGCTTGAGATAGCGTTCGACCGTCATGCGGTTTTCCTGATTTTATTTCATACAAGCCCCCTGTTACCCAACCGCAATTGTAACGGGGATTCCAATGTTCGTCAAGCGAATCAGCTCATAAACGTGAATCCGACTTCGAGTGCCAATCCTCCCCAGGCGGATTGGAACGGAATGACGATCGGATGGGCATTGGCCGGGAAGTGAATCCGGCAGTTGCTTCCGTGAAAAACGCTCGGAAGCCCCATCGACAGTTGATACTGCGCCAATCGTGCCTTGGTTGCGCCGGCCACCATATTGGTCAGTTCGCCGACGGCGTCCATGACATCTTCGTTCGCTTCGGTCACTTCCATCATAAGCAAGGTTGATGCCGCCTTGAGCGCGACGCTTTCGGTCATGGTCAGCACGACTGTCCCGACGGCCTGCTTTCCATTGATCCCGATGATGCCGCTGATGGGATGCAGTGCGGTGTTGTTTTCCATCAACATCAGGCCGACACGCGAGATTTTACAATTGAGCATCGTAGCGAAAGTTTCTTCAAGCGATGTGATCACCGGGTTGATAAAATCGACTTCTGTAACAGGCATCTTGGTTTTTCCTCAACATGTTTGAAATAATAGACTTACATTTTAATGTCCGCATATTCATTTCATTGCTAATCTATGTTTCGATTAGTGGAATATAGCTTATTCTTTCAGGCGTGAATCCACTTTGTACAAGTTCTGGCAAATATGGTAATTATTGTTTTCTGTTGTTGTATTCAATGGGTTTTCAGTCAGGAAACTCAACCACAACCATGAGCGCCACAATCTGAGCCACACGATTTGGCAAGATAATTTTTGGAAGCGATAACGAAATGGCGGGAAAGCAAAATCTACTTCATTGACACGCAAATTCGTGACAAAATCTGATGAGTGGAGAGCAACCATCCAGGATTGTGACGAATGTTTGAAAATCGCATCAAGTGAGAAAAGTCTCAAAAATGATGCAATCACCGGTTCTGTTTACCCAAGTTATGTGTTCAATTTAACCTATTTTTTCAGCCAATTCGTGAATTCATGGAAATTCTTTGATAGCTTTTTCGTAACTGTCAGTTTTAATTTCTGAGATTCGCTAATTTACAAAAAAGTCATGTCTAAATTCACACTGGCCCGGTGTTTTAGGAGGCTTGCGCAAACTGCGAGACTGAACTCCAGCAGTTATTTTCAGCGTATGATTTATGCACACAGGAAAATTGGCAGTTAGGTTTTTTACTCAATGATTAACGCACAAATTCAATTCCGCTATCGGCCTCTCCGTATTGACATTTTGCAAAGTTTTCTGTAACCTGTTGAATGTCACCTGCGTATGGAATATACCCAAGCCGGTTGAAAAATCCTGTGCCCTCTGTTGTCGAAGTCCGTCTTTCCGAAGAGAAAACGGGCAGGTATCCGGGAAAACACAATGGGCTGGAGTATCGCATGGCATTTTCTGTCAGTTTTGACTTTTCACCCCAACCATTGAGGAGTTTATTATGAAACACACCCGATTTTTCCGTATTTTTAGCCTCGTGGCCTGCTTCCTGCTGGTTGCGACAAGTGTTTTTGCGCAACCTGGCGTCAACCGTGGGGGCAATTTCCCCGACTTGAGCTACTCCGTCAGCCCGTCCCGTGGTTTGCAGGCCGACATCACAAAGCAAATGATGGCGATGCCCGAGTTCAAAGAGTTCTTTGGTGCCTTGACCGCCAAGATCGACGCGGAATACGTCAAGGCAAGCAGCCAGTCAACCTTCCCAGCCCCCATTGCCGATTATATCCTCGATAAAGTCCGCGACGCCAAAGGCAGAACCGATATTTCGTCGAAAGACGTTATTGAGCTGTTTTACTCCGAAATCGAACTGGTCCAGCTCGAAGCCTTCGTCGAAAAACTTTATGAGGAGAAGCTTGCCTCACAGGGGACTCCTGAACCTATCGTTCTCGGCAATAATGCAAGATTGACCGTTGTGACCAAGTTTAGCCCGGCGGAACTTGACGGTATAATCGAGTTCCTCCCGCCTTTTGTGACGCTTGATTTAATCAAAGCCGAAGTCAACAATTTCCTCGTCAGCTTCGGCATGATGGGCCAGCCGGAAATCAAACTCTTTATCGGCGGTCAGAAACTCGAAGGCCGGAGCGATTACGCAACGGTCATCAGTCTCAACCGTGAACTGGTCGAGCAGAAGTTGGCCGTCATGCAAAACGAACGTTTCCGCCAATTCCTGTTCGGCGACAACGCGCCCTTCCAATCACTACGCGTCAGCAGGGGCTTTTTTGAAGTCGGTCAGGCCGAAATCGAGAAGAAAATCGCCGACGGTATCGCCAATTCCGGTGACAGGGACATGCTTCGCATCCTGGAGCAGGTCAACAGTTTCATGCTTACCACGCGCGACATCGACGGCAAAACCGCCACGCAAATCCGGTTGGCTCTGACCAACGAAGACACTGCCGAAGGGCTGCTCGACATGGCCAACGGAGGCAAGGCGTTTTTGCGATTTATGGCCGGCTCGGCAAACGTTGACGCCGACGCGAAAAAATTGCTCAACTTCGTGTTGAACACCGAAATCGTCCGTAACGGTTCAAGCCTAACCGCGACGATCAACTGGTCGAACGCCGAGTTCGTCCAATTGCTTAACGACGGTCTTAAAAAAGGCGTCGTGGAACTCAATAAAAGATAACAGGCCAAACCGTAGTCAGTGATCTCGAAATGACATTGTTTCCGGCGGTCACGGCATGGTTGCTCTAACAGATGAAATGCGCTGTAGGGTTACAGCATGTCCAACGGGTCAATGTCAACGATCCAAAGCGTATCAACAGGCGGTTTGAGACCATTGGCAGCCAGGCGGATGACGTTTTTCATACGATCGGGTTCTATCGCATGAAGGTGAATGTGGAACCGATAATTGCCGCGTAGTTTGGAAAACGGTGCCGGTGCTGGGCCGAGAACGCGGCATTGCAGCGAAACCTCGGCGGCACATTGTTTCAATGAGGTTGCCATCTGTTTCGCAAGCTCCAGCGTCGCCGATTTGTTCGGTCCGCGCACGACGAATCTCGCCATTTTCGTGTAGGGCGGATATCCGAGCATCTTGCGAAGCGGCAATTCACTTGCCACAAAGGCGTGATAATCATGTTTCGTCGCCGCCATGATCGCCGGGTGATCGGGGTTGAACGTTTGAATCACGACCTGCCCGCCGCGTTCGCCGCGACCGGTTCGGCCTGCAACCTGCGTGATGAGATGAAACGTTCGTTCCGAAGAACGAAAATCGGGCAGGTGCAACGCCGTGTCGGCACTGATAACACCGACGAGTGTAACGTTCGGAAAATCCAGCCCTTTGGCGATCATCTGTGTACCGAGCAAAATGCGGACTTTGCCTTCGTGGAATTGCGACAACGCCCGTTCGTGGGCACCGTGCCCCTGCATCGTGTCGGTGTCCATTCGCAGCATCGGTACGTCCGGAAACCGTTGCCGGATTTCCAGTTCGAGTTTTTGCGTGCCGTAACCGCTGTAGCGAATGCCAGGAAACGCGCATTTCGGGCATTTGGCCGGTGCCGCGATTTGGTAATCGCAATAATGACAGACCGCGACATCCGCCGTTTGATGATGTGTCAGCGTCACTTCACAGTCGGGGCATTTGACCGCTTCGCCACACGCGGGACATTGAATGTGCGTCGAAAAACCGCGACGGTTGAGCATCAAAATGATCTGCCCGCCGTCTTTAAGCGATTCGGCGATCGCGCTATGCAAGTGTCGATGAATCGCTCCTCGCGTGTGAGCACTTCGATCCGCCGACCGCAGGTCAATCGTCGAAACACGCGGCAGCGGCAGATTGCGAACCCGATACGGCATGGTCAAGAGCCGATATTCGCCGACCTGCGCACGATGCCAACTTTCCAGCGAAGGCGTTGCCGAACCGAGTACGAGCGGAATATTTTCCTCTTCTGCACGGCGTGTCGCCACTTCACGCGCGTGATACCGCGGTGCCGAATCCTGCTTGAACGAGTTTTCGTGTTCTTCGTCGATGATCATCAGCCCAAGTTGCGGCAAGGGCGCGAACACCGCGCTCCGCGCACCGACCACCACCTGTACCGTGCCGGATGCGATGCGCTGCCATTCGCGATGCCGTTCCGCATCGGTCAAGTGGCTGTGCAATACGGCAACGTGGTCGAACCGGGCGCGAAACCGCCCGACCGTTTGCGGTGTCAGGCTGATTTCCGGCACGAGGATAATGGCCTGCCGCTCGCTTTGCACAACGTAGTCAATCGCGCGGATGTAAACTTCGGTTTTGCCGCTGCCGGTCACGCCGTGTAATAAAAATGTCGCGTGTTCATTCCGTTGTAACGTTTCGAGAACTGCATTGAGACAGTGTTGCTGCGACGGGTTGAGCGTGTGCGGCAACTGACGCGGCACCGGCTCCGTTTCGTCAATGACCGAACGTTGCCGCCGCTCGGTGCGCACGCGAAACAGTCCGAGCCGTTTGAGATGTTGGATCGGTACCATTGAGCATTTTGCCGCTCGCGACAATTCGGCGGCGGTAAGCGGCACTTCCGAGTGCAACAGAACCTCGAAAACGTGCCGCTGTTTCGGCGTTAGCATTGGAAGAGGCTTCGGACTTCGGACTGAGGACTTCGGACACAGGACACCGGAATTGGCATTCGGTGTTTCCGCCTGAAGCCCGAAGCCTGAAGCCTGAAGCCTAATCTCATCCGGCACATACAACACGGAAGTCAATCGCGTTCCGGCACTGTCCCGCACACCGGCAGGCAAGACCGCCTCAAGCACCTGACCTTGCGGACAAAGATAATAGTCCGCAATCCAGCGTGTCAGTCGCAACATTTTGTCGGAAATCAGCCGTCGCTCATCGACAATGCCGAGCAGTTCTTTCATCCGCCGCGACGAAACTTCTTTGCGCTCGACGGCAATGCAATAGCCCAGCGTTTCGCGATTGCCCTTGCCCAGCGGTACCATGACGCGCAGCCCCGGCGCGACTCGGTCCACGAGTTCCTCCGGGACGAGATAGTCGAACGCCCCATCCACGCCTTTCGGAAAGATGACGCTCGCAACCCAATCCAGACGCACATCGTCCAACTCCCAATCGGGCACGTTTTCTTGGAATAAATTGCGTTGTGACATGGTTATACTATTGCCCGCTGAGGTTTACCGGCTATGCGTCCGCTTACCCTTCGGGCCGGCATGACTTACTGCCTGCGGCAAGATGGACTCCCACTCAGAGTTGCCGGCCTGCGTACCGACGATATTGTGTAGGATTTTTCAACCGGTTTCGGTATCTAAGGTTAGTACGGGGACTTGCCCCGAATTGAACGGCGTAAGGTCACGCCGTGACCGCCGTATTGCGTTATCCAAATTTTTATCTATTATACAGAACACTCGCCGAAACCCAAAGTCCGCTTCAAAACGCATAAATCGCGCCATCGACGCCGATGACAATCATTTTCGATTGGACAAGTATCGGACCGCAACTTGGCGCGACACCGGTTTCGATGATCGGGGTCAGCGTGTCTTGCGAGTGATCGTAACGTACGAGCGTTCCTTTGCGCGTCACGAACAGCAATTGCGTTTCGTTCAGCACGGTTGGCCGACCGACCGGTAAACCATGTTCGAGCGGTTGCTCGCGAAGCGTCACACCGCGAACCGTCATCGGCTGATCGGCCTGTGTAACGGTAATGAATGTCTTTTGATCCGTCACGGCAATAGCACCCCCGGAGCCGCAAGAGAACGGTCCCCAAACAATCGCGCCGTCCAATTCCCATGTCTGGTACGGAACATTGATTGCAGATGGCAGTGTCGGTTGAGTATCGGGCGACGGTTGTTCGTCATTGGACGAATCGGCCGTACCGCGCGGCAGTCTTGTGTTGACGACAAAGGGTGAATCGGCTTGCGGTTCGACGTTGCCTGTCACAATAACGCCGCCGTATTGCCGGTTAAATGCAGCCGGGTTGGTCGGCGTTTGCGGCATCTCTTGAGAGGCTGTTGATTCGGACAGTAATTCGGACAGTAATATTGGCTGATGCAACACGTTGCCCTCGGCGGTCAACAGGTCGTAATCGAACAGCATCAGACGCCCGGCATTGTCGGTGATCACGATATTGCGTCCGCACACAAGCGGTTTCGCAGTGACCGCAATGGGCAGTTGCAACGATTTCGTCATGACAAGCGACGGGCGGTTGTTTTGCGTGACAAGTTCGATTTGCCGCAGCAGACCGTTTGCGTCACCGATCAAAATGGCCGTGTCTTGCGAGACATCGTCTGTGTCCGTATCACTCGTTCGTTCACTTTGCGAGATCAGCGTCATGGGTGACCAGTGCGGCGGTGCGTCTTGCGTGCGTCGCGTAATGAAGGGGTTGCCGATGACCGTGCCGTCGGCGGGCGAATAAAACGCAAGTTGCCCGTTCGCAAGCGGCACAACGATACCTTGTCCCAGCGGTACGGCGGCGCTCGTCAACGGTGCCGGAACGGTGATCGTGCGAATCAGCGATTGCGGCGAATTGCCGTCATACACGCGAATTGCCGATGAAGCCGGCAGGTTGGTCATTTCCGTATTCGGCGAGAGGCAACACAACACTTCGCGCCCGTTTTCGAGCGGCACAAGGTCTGTCACCGGTTCGGTCAGTGTGCCGGGCGCGACGCGCTGCCGCATGTACGTTTCCGTATTGCACAAGGTCGTGTCGCGTTGCGCCGTCAATATGTCAAGCGGAATGTCGTACAATTTGCCGGTTGACGTGACCAAATGCAAGGTTCCTCCGTCGGTTGTGGCACCTGTTACAAGGGGGTGGGCCAATACGCCTTCGCCGAACTCGGTTCGCCAACGATCGGCATGGTCGGGCAGTGCAAAGGAACGCGCAACCACGCCGCCCATGACCGGATCGACAAAGGTTTGCGTCAGGTGATTGTCGGCGATTTCGAGCGGCGATTGGCTGACGATCGCCGGGGTTTGCGGGACGGATTGCGGAATCAGGCGGCTCCGTGACGGCTGTACTTCAAAACGTTGCAAGCGGTTGTCGGCAACCCAAAGACTGCGTCCGGCAAGTGAGGCAAAACGTCCCGAAGCGATTCCGTCGCGATTTTGCGAGTCATCGATGCGACCTTCGGCGACGATTTGATACGGTTTCGCCTGGTCGTTGCCGACAAACGAAATCAGCTTGACATCGCCGCGTTCGGCCATGTATAAAAGATCGTTGTCATCGACAAGCGGCGGCGATTTGACCAGTCCGTCGAGCGAAATCACTTGCACCGGTTCGTTCGACCAGGGGACGAGATGCCCTGTGACGGTCGGCGCAAATATCTTGATCGTCGAACGCGTCGGGGCGGTTTGTTCGGCGACGAGCAGGCAGCCCTTGTGTACGATCGGTGCCGATTGAATTGTGCCGGAAAGGTGTCCCGTTGGAACAATGCCGATATTCGTCAACGGCACGTTCGCCTGGTCGTCATAGCGAAAAACGTGCAACGCCGAATGCTGTGCCGGTTGCACGACCAGTTGTCGTTCGGGATCGTAACCCGGCGGGGCATTGGTGTCTTGCATCAGATCGACATGTCCAAGCCGTTCACCGTTGACCAGGTTGACGAGCATGAGTTTCCCGCCGGGGGTCGTCACGAAATTGATCGGCCACATCGGCTGTGAATTGATAAACGCGGTTTCGTCCGTCGAAATGCGAAGCCGTTCCGTCCCGGTCGCGTTGTCAACCATGAGCAGTGCATTGTTGCGCTCATCGGCCAGTAGCGTGGTGTTGTTCGGCAGGCCGGGAATGATCAGCGGCGCGTTGCGGTCAAGACCGAGTTGTCCGACATGATGTCGCCAGGCTATCGTCCCCGATGCCGGGTTGATTGCGTAAGCATTTTGGTTGGCGTAACCGACGAACAATCGCGCAGGCGTGCCTGCATCGGACGAATCATCAAGCGGCGGCCCGACACGATGTGTCAATAACATCACCGGCATCGGCGGGCCGGAAACCGCCGTTGCGTCAGCGGGTACGGCGGAGTGCGACGCCCATTTTTGACACAAAGCCTCGGTTCGGGCAATATCGCTTTTGATTGCCGCGACGAGTGTGCTGTCCCGTATTTCCGGGTGCGCATGCAGATAACGCATGAGCAGGGCGTAACACTCGGCAAACTGCCGCCGAAGCGTTGCGGCATCACCCGACTCGGCCGACTCGGTCGACTCGGTCGCTTTGATTGCGTCAAGCATGTCGGTGATTTCGGCTTGCAGGGTCACGATTTCCGAATCGCGTGCGATGCGCCGTCGCGTCAATTCGAGCGATCTCCGTGTGGTTTGCAACTGATGGAAGGGCTGCATCGTGTTTGGTACGTGTTCTTCGATCAGCGCGAGTGCCGTTTCCGATTGCCTGAGCCAATCGGCGTTGTCCGTCTTGTCGGCCATGGCGGCCAGGCCCTCGGCGATGTTCGGCAAAATCGCGGAAAGTTCAATGCGCCCCTCGCCTGCAAAGTCGGGCAATCGGCTCATTTCGGGCAGTTCTTCCCGGACACAGGCGAGTGCCTTGTCCCAGTTTGATTTCGTTTCGGTGATCAGCCGGATTTTCGAGAGGGCGACGCGCAGCTTCGCCTTGGGGACGTTTGCGTTGCTCTCAAAACTCTTGATAAAATCTTTGTAGCCTTCCATCGCCTGAGTATAAGAGCCGTTTTGATAGGCTTCGTCGGCAACAGCCAGCACTTCGTCGGCGCGACGTTGCATCAGCAACCAGACAAGTACGACGCTTGCCAAAACCAACAGTCCGAGCGCAATGACACCGTACCTGACCAAAAGCGTGTCCCACGGATTTTCGCGTTTGGTGGTCTTGATACGCCGGCCGGCCTCTTCCGGCATCAATGGCGTCTTTTCGTCATCGCCCATCCCAACGCGCAAGTCGTCCGGCGGTTCCGGCGGCGTTTTTGGCGGCGGGGGAGATGCCGGAATCACCGGCTGCACTCTGGCCGGAGGCGGTTGCGGAATGGAGGGCCGCGGAGCGGGCGGCGTTTCCGGCATGGTCGTTTTTTTCGGCGACTTGACTCGGACAGGACGCGAAGTCGGCACAAGGTTGACCACGTTGCCGCCATCGATCCGTTGAATCTCGTCGTCGATTTTATCATCGATACCATTGTTCGGCATTCGCAGCGGCCTGTTTTCCCGCTCTCGCAAATGAGCGAGGATCGTGCCCGACACGGCAGCGGAAATGACCATCTGCTCGACCAGATAATCGGCCAAATCGGACGCCGGTATCTCGTCCGCCGGTTGCAACAGCGACTGCTCGATGATGACGATGTGCTTATCGCTCAAAACTTTCCGTGTTCGCAATTCAGAAATGAAATCCTGTGCGCTGACCATATCTCCTGTTCCTGTTTTTCCGGCGAAAGTTGGAAAAGCATGACAATAGGCTTTCGTCGAAAAGTTTTATACCCGTCTGTCATTGTGATTTTTCAAGGCAGGGCGGTCGCGCCGTGCTCGCAACAACCCCCATGCGAGAGTATACTGCAAACGGAGACAAATTGTATTTTTCACACGGAGGCACTGATGCCACTAGCGCAACATCTGATGCCACTAGCGCAACATCAAAGCCACTATTATCTCTGTGCCTCTGTGTCTGAAGTGCCTTTGTGTGAGGAAAAAAACGATCATTTGTCCCCGTTGACGGTATATATACCGAAGCCGGTTGAAAAATCCTACACTATATCGTCATCGTCGGTACGCAGGCCGGCAACTCTGAGTGGGAGTCCATCTTGCCGTTGGCAGTAAGTCATGCCGACCGCAGGCTGTAAGCAATGCCGCCCCGTAGCAAAATGCCTGCTCCGTAGCGTCAATGGACGGGTCTCCGGGGAAACTCAATTAGCGATAGTGTAACACGACGCAATTCCTCAAGCAATAGGAATT
>Ga0123356_10006299_pt1 | contig 11985 bp, 5 predicted proteins | sample TergutEmb28metaG_2_FD_92546 | JGI IMG/M metagenome (GOLD analysis project Ga0123356, IMG submission 92546) | Embiratermes neotenicus P3 segment gut microbial communities from Petit-Saut dam, French Guiana - Emb289 P3 | ecosystem: Host-associated > Arthropoda: Insects > Digestive system > Gut ... | reverse complement strand
GTCGACTCCATAACAACGATATCAGCTTCCTCAATAAACTTAGGGTCTCTGATAATCGGATGTCCCGGTGTTCCGATGTCACCCGAAAATACAATCTTCTTTCTTATAAAACCTTCTGCCGGGTTATCTTCAGTCAGCCACATTTCAACATATGCCGAACCGAGAAGATGCCCTGCGTCCGTGAATAAGAAAGATATTGCATCGTCTATCTTAACACTTTCTCCATATCCGCATGGAACTAACATCGGAAAAACTCTCAGTGCATCTTCCATTGTATATAAAGGCTCTGTTGCGGCTGCACCTGCCCGGCGCTTTTTTCTGCTTGACCACAGAGCTTCAAGTTCTTGAATATGTGCGCTGTCCCGGAGCATTATATCAAGTAGTTTGCATGTTGGTTCGGTTGCATAGATGCTCCCTTTAAATCCATTTTTTACAAGCAGCGGCAATCTCCCTGAATGATCGATGTGTGCATGTGTTACAACTACATAATCTATTTCTCCCGGATGAAAAGGAAATGCCTGCCCGTATCCGTTTGTTCCACCCTGCTGGAGTCCGCAATCGATTAGCACTCTTTTTCCTGCGACTTCAACACAGAAGCAGCTCCCCGTAACCTCTCTTGCCGCACCATAAAAACTTATCTTCATAGAATATTTGTTACCGTCCTTATATATTTCTCCTATTTGTTTAATAGTTTATTAATCAATTCTATTGCTTCATCATACTCTACTATTAAGATATGTTTTGATATTTCTCTAATTACAGCAATGTTTTCATCAGGTAATGTTGAACGGAGCAGAGTATCAATACTTTGATTTGTCACATCTATGTCAAAACTTTCAAGTGCTGTTTTAAGGTGTTCGAGAATTCCTTTATATTCATTTTCATCCAATGCTTTACTGCTGGTGTTGCTGCTTGTATTATGCTTTGACAGCTCTTCGTTTATATTGCTCAGAAGCTGTTCAAACGCTTTCAGGAAAGATGCGGTATTCTCGTTTATAAAATTCATGTCTTCCTGATTAGCTGCTGCTTCAAGCTCTGCTGCCATCTTTGAAACCTTGTTCGCTCCGATATTGGCTGATGCGCTTTTTAATGCGTGAACGGTTGTTATATACATTGATATATTGTTAGATTCGAGATACTTATTTATATTGCTTAGGCGTTCATGTCCGTCGCTGAAAAATGTTGCAAGTGTTTCCAGGTAGTATTCCACTGTTCCGCCTGTAAGCATTATTCCTTTTTCTGTATCTACTCCTTCGATTTTCATCTTTGGGACTGCTTTCATTGGTTTTCTGCTCGTTGAACCCGGGTTTTTTCTTTTATCTTCCGGTATGAACCTCTCGAGTACAATTGCGAGTTTTCCGGTGTCGATCGGTTTTGACATAAATTCACTAAAACCGCTTTCCATAAACATTTCTTTCATCCCCGAGACAGCATTAGCAGTCAATGCAATTACCGGGATGTTTTTAAAGTATGGATTGCTGTCTTCCAGCGCTCTTATCCTTTGTGTTGTCTCCACCCCGTCAATTCCCGGCATTCTGTGGTCCATAAATACGATATCATAATGTTTTGACTTGATTGCTTCTATGGCTTCAAAACCACTATTACACAAGTCAACCGTCATTTCATATGGTAAAAGTAACCCGTTTGCGACTTTAAGATTTGTGCTTATATCGTCTACGACCAGAACATTTGCTTCGGGAGCAGTAAATCTGACTGTGTTCTTCTCGTTATAGCTGTAAGAGTAGCTTTCGCTGTCAGGTAAACGGTTTAGAACACTTGAAATTGAAATTGTATGTATAGGCATAGAAAGTGAATTCCAGTTTCCTACAGGAATCGAATCTCCGAATTCTGTAAGAAAAACAATCTGAGAGTTTTTACTCGTTTCCAGCACGGTCTCTTTATTCCGTTCAAACAGAAGATATGATACAAAGATGAAAGAAAACCCTTCTTTGATACGTTCAAGGAATTTTTCTTCGCTTGTTACCAGTTCATATTTAACACCAAGATTGTCAAGAGAGTATGTAATTGATTCTGAATATATCTTTCTGCGTTCAAAGAGCAGTACGGTTTTTTCAGCTGCATTTTCTACTGAAGCTATCCTGTCAGGCTTGCTTATCTCCTGAGGCAATTTGATTGTAAAGACACTGCCTTCACCATAAACAGAACTTACTGAAATGTCGCCGTTCATGGCCATTAGTATATTTCGTGATATCGCAAGTCCGAGTCCGGTACCTTCGATTTCTTTGTTATGTTCTTCACCGGGTTGAAAATAATCCTGGAAAAGATTGTCAATATCATCCTGTTTAATTCCTCTGCCGCTGTCTGCTATATCTAATGTCAGCCCGGCAATACTTTTATTCTCATCGATATCACATGATACTGTAAATGAAACATATCCTGTTTCTGTGAATTTTACTGCATTACCTAAAATGTTAATCAGTACTTGCCTGATTCTTGTTTCATCACCTATTAATGCATCAGGGATATTACTGTCGATATTGACTACAAACCGTAATTGTGAGTCGAACGCTTTGATTCTTATTATACTCACTACATCATTAACCAGAGACGACAATGAATACTCTGCCAATGTCACTTGCATTGCACCGGATTCTATTTTTGAAAAGTCAAGGATATCATTAATTATTGACAACAGATTTGTTCCGGCTTGTCTTACTGTCATAACATGGTCGCGGACTGTATCGGACACATCCTCGCGTAAAGCAAGCTCTGCCATTCCTATTATCGCATTCATCGGGGTCCTGATTTCGTGACTCATTTTTGCAAGGAAGATTGATTTTGTCTGGCTTGCAAGCTCTGCTTCTTCTCTTGCTTTGCGTCGTTCATAAGCGGTTATTGCAAGAGCCATCAAATCAGATAATGAAGATGCAAAGTTTTGCTCTTCACTCATCCATTCGCGTCCATCGGTATAAGCTTCATTTTTCATTTGCTCGATACTTAAAACTCCTGCAAGATTACCGTCAATATATATCGGTGCTTCTAAGGATGCACACATATTTTTGTTTGATTCTTTCATGTAAGGAAGAACTTTTTTTATTTCTTTAACAGAGTTCATTGCTATTAATCTTTCTGATGTCAGCAGCACTGCATAAGTATGGCGGGTTGTCAGGTCATAAATCTCATTTTCTTCATTTATTCCTTTTTCTGAACTGAATATAGTTTGGCTTATCAGTGAGCTCTCGTCCGGTGATAAGCGCCAGAATCCGACGTTGGTAGCAGTCATCGCTTCGCAAGCCGCTTGTGTGATAACTCGTGCCGCTGCTTTTAAGTCGCCTGCGGAGATAGTTGGTGATTTAGTAATGCTGGCGAGAACTTCCCGTAAAGCACTTGCGTATTCATATCTTCTCGCTGTCAACAATTCTGCTTCGAGTGTTCTTTTTGCTATTAGTTCGTGACGGTTAATCGAGCTTGCCATCATTAGACTGACGGAACGCAGAATCGAAAGTTCTTCTTTTGTAAACTCCCGTTCGATTTGGCAGTCTTCGACACTGAAAAACCCCCAGAACTCTTCATCCAAAAATAATGGTATTATCGCTATTGATTTTATGTTATGGGGACCGATAAACTCCTGTTCGGCTTTTGACAGCTCTGAGAATGGTCCGCTTATACTTTTTCCGAGTACCAATCTTTCATACCATTTCGGTCCCTCATCAAAATCCAGCTTAATGTCTGAAAAAGCTGATTTCATTTCTGTTCCGGATGTGTTAGACCAATAGTGTGAACATACATGATACGGATTTCCGTCAATCGTTTCATTCTTCCAAATATGTACGCTGTCCACATTGTTTGCCCGTCCGACAAGCTCCATGCTTGCCATCAGGTTTTCATTGACATCTTCACCGTCTTTAGTTGTCAGAAGCATTGCTGCTGCCTGATTAACAGCCATCAACAGTTTGTCGCGCTTGCTCAGTCCCTCCATCATCTTGTTATGCTCGCGCATGTCGCGTGTATATGCAATTATCACGTCACCACTGTCATATCTCGCCCTGATTATAGTTACTTCAGTCGGCATTTCAGAGCCGTCTGCGGGAATTATATGCGTGTATTCAAATATTGCATGGCCTTCTTTTAATGCAAGATTGTAGTAATGGGATGCTTTTTCTCCCGAGGGTTGCCCGTCAGGTTGAAATTCGGGAGAACTGGTTTCGATAAATCTGTTGAATAAATCACTCTTTGAATTAAACCCGAAAAGCCTGACAGCCGCTTCATTACAATCAATAAGTTGTAAATTACTGTCCCATAAAATCGTACACAAGGGCGAAGAATCAAGCATAAGCATGGTTCGTAAGTTTGCTTCGTTTATTTCTGCTTCCAAGCGATGACGGTCAGTATTTTCTAAGGCAACTGAAATGAAGTTGGCAAGTATGGCAATAAAGTTTTGCTCTTTTTCTCCCCATTCACGTCTCTCCGGATATGCCTGGCAACGGTGCTGCTCAACTCTTATTATACCGTATAGCTCTCCGCCGACACGTATTGGTGCATCCATATATGCACATAAGGTCGGATTGTAATCCACAGTAGAGCTTGTAAGTACATTCGGGATGCTAATATCATCTATTGCAAATAGTTGTTTTGACTCTATGCTTTTCATATACGCCGGGTTATTGCCAATGTTCATCTTATTTTGACCAAGCAGCTTCTGTTCCCGCGTATCATATGTATTTATCCGGGTGAGGATGCTCTTATCTTTAGAGAATTTCCACACGGAGATACTTTGAACATCTATTGCATTACAACCCTCTTTTGCAATCATTCTTGCAGCATCTTCAAAATCACCTGCATACAGTATAGGCGAACTGGTAATTGCCGACATTGTATCTCTAAAGTGTCCGGTATTGAAGTTTTTCACGTATGTTGCATACGAGAAATATGCGAGAAACATTATTGTAAAGAAATATCCTATCGGAGAAAGGTCACGGGATAATCCGAACAATCTCAGTATAAAAGCAAGGTTTAGCAGAAATGGTATTATTACCGCAACTCCGGCAACCATCAGAAGCGGATAGCGGCGGAAATTTTTCATAATATAATTATATAAAATTGAGTAGAAATATAATACGCATGAGGTGATAACCAACATATGGAGCCAGAAAAGATATTCCGTCGGTGGAATTGAGTTGGGGTATACGGGATAGTTCAAATCTATAAAATACATTCCATGCAAGGGGCTTGTAAAAAGCAACAGTATATCTATTGCCGGAAGAAAAATCAGTACAGCCAATGCGACTTTGGAAGATGCTAGTTTCGACTCTGTAAAGTTTAAAATAAACCAAAAGGTCAGATAAGTAACAATAATGGAAAGAGCTACTTTTGCTGTATACACATATGCATAAAATGCGGGAGCTGCTAAAAGATTAACTGTTGCAACCGCTATCCATGCGAGAGCTGCTACACTCATCGGGTAAAAGCCTCTCATGCGGCGTTCATTTGCTACAACAGGCCTCAGCTTATAAAGAAATAAACTGGCAACAGGAATAATTATTATTGAAATGTAGAAAAGAACCGTATCAACCATCACTATCATCAGCCTTTCTTTGCTTTTTTATAACAGGTCCACAATTAACAACACAATTTATATATCATTTAACTACAACGTTATTTTCTCCGAGCATTGAGTGAAGCTCACTAAGAAATGCATCATGTATAATACATTTTGCTCCGACTTTTTTCTTTGTGTCATCAAATAACACTATCATCTGTTCATTGCCGGGAAACATCATGTGTATCATTTTTAGTTTTTCATACTCGGGACTGTCTTCACTGTCCAGCTTAACGTAAAGTGTTTTTCCTTTTGCAATTTTACGAACGGTTTGGTTTGACGGGGGAGTCAGATTTGCTGTATCGGTTATCGGACGAAGTGTATCAATGACTATTTGCGGTTCTTTTTCATCTCTTTCAGAAATTTTTCCGTACACAATCACAAGTTCTTCAGCTTGCATATATCCTCCGGACTCGTCTATAACTCTTTGGAACGCCAAAAGTTCTATTGTGCCTGAGCCGTCATCGAGAGTAATATATGCCATAAGAGAGTTATTACGAGTGGGTTTTGTTTTAACCGATTCTATTACTCCTGCTAAAACCACCTTCTGATTATCCCTAAATATCAACTTTCCTTCCTCTCGCGAGTAATCTGCTAATATATCTCCAATTGCAACAGCGTTCATTCTTTTTACAACATCTCTGTATTCATCCATTGGATGACCGGATAAGTACAGTCCTGTAACTTCACGCTCCATTCTTGTTAGTTCACCTTTTTTATAGTCAGGTACATCGGGTAGTTCAATTTCACCGAATGTCTTTTCATCTTTATCATCTGATAAACCAAACATATCCATTTGTCCGTCTACATTTCGTCTGCTGCTTTCGACTACGCTGTCAATGACAGTTTGGCAAATCATCATCAATTGCCTTCTGTTTGCGCCAAGACCATCAAAACAACCGCATTTAATGAGGCTTTCAATCGCTCTACGATTTAAGTCACCTCCATGCATACGTTTGCAAAAATCCTCGAAGCTTCTGAACATACCGCTTTTATTGCGCTCTGCAACCACTTCATTAACAAAACCGTGTCCGATATTTTTCACTGCAACCAGTCCGTATCTTAAATAATTTCCGGAAACTGTAAACATTGCATTTGATTCATTTATGTCGGGAGGCAGAAGTTTTATCCCCATGTTTGAACATTCATGTGTGTATTCGGCAATATGCCCCAGTGAATTGAGAACCGATGATAATAGCGAAGCCATGTATATATGAGGGTAGTGGCATTTTAGGTATGCGGTTTGGTAGGAAATAATCGCATAAGCAACTGCATGACTTTTATTAAACGCATAATTTGCAAAAGCGTATATCTCGTCATATATGCTTGAGGCGATTTTTTTAGGGACACTGTTAGCCACTGCACCGCATATGCCGCGTGTTGAGTCGCCATCTATGAACGCTTCTTTTGCATGTTCTATTTCAGCTACTTTCTTTTTTGACATTGCACGGCGTATCATATCTGCTTGCCCGAGTGAAAACCCTCCGAGTTTTCTGAGTATATCTATGACCTGTTCCTGATAAACTATACATCCGTAGGTAACAGATAATATAGATTCAAGCATTGGATGTTTGTATGTTATTTTTTCAGGATTACGGCTGCTTTCAAGAAAGCGCGGTATGGATTCCATCGGTCCCGGTCGATATAATGCAATGATTGCTGTGATATCTTCAATACTTTTTGGTCCCAGCCCGACACATACGCCTGTCATACCTTGTGATTCCAGTTGGAATACCCCTGCCGTTTTCCCTTCTGTCAGCATTTTAAATGTTTCACTATCATCTTCGGGTATTGATTCGATTGAAAAACCCGGGTCAGTAATGCGGATTTGCTGTATTGTGTCTTCGATGATCGTCAGGTTGCGTAATCCGAGAAAGTCCATTTTTAGCAGGCCCAGTTCCTCTAGAGTGTTCATCGAATATTGTGTTGCTATTGAATCATCTTTTTTTGACAAGCACAACGGAACATAATCTCTTACCGGAGTTTTTGTAATTACCACACCGGCAGCATGTGTACCTGAATCTTTTGGCATATCTTCGAGTGCCATGGCTGTCTCTATTACACGTCTTATACGAGGATCCTCATCGTACATTTTACGTAGGTTGTTTGATGTTTTCAGCGCATCTGCAATTGTTATGTTCAAACGGTCGGGAATCTCGCGGGCAAGTTCATTTTCTTCCTGAAAAGACAAGGACAGTGCTTTCGATACGCTCCTTATGGCGTTTTTAGCCTTTAATGAGTTAAATGTAATTATTTGTGCTACTTTGTCTGCTCCATACTTTTGCTTAACATAGTCTATTACCTCACCGCGCCTTCTTTCGCAGAAGTCCATATCAATATCCGGCATGCTGACACGTTCAGGATTAAGAAATCTCTCAAAATACAAGTTGTATTTTAAAGGGTCAACTGCCGTTATTCCTAAACAATAGGAGACTATGCTGCCTGCAGCGCTGCCGCGTCCGGGACCGACATGTATTTTTTGCTGCTTTGCAAAGCTTATGGAATCGGCAACTATAAGAAAGTAGTCGGTAAAACCCATGTCTGATATCATGTCAAGTTCGTATTGAAGTTGTTTTTGTACATCTTTTCTGCTTTTATCATAAAGTCTGTCGGCTCCCGCCAGGCAAAGCTCTTTCAGATATTCATCTGCATCTTTTTTTCCTTCGGGAAGCTTAAACTCCGGCAGATGATGCTCAGAGAAGTCAAAATCAAAGCTGCATTCGCTTGCAATTTTTACCGTGTTATCATACGCTTCGGTATACTCCGGAAAAAGTGTCCGCATTTCTTTTTCGGATTTGATGTAGAATTCCTGTGCTTCGAAACGTAACCTGTCCGTATCATCAACGGTTTTGCTCGTTTGAATGCAAAGCAGCACATCATGTACTTCAGCATAGCTTTTATCAATGTAATGTGAGTCATTTGTCACAACCATTGGGATTCCTGTTTCTTTATGCAAACGAATCAGGCCTTTGTTGGCTTCGGTTTGTTTTGTTAATCCATGGTCTTGAAGCTCTAAGTAAAATCCATTTTCTCCGAAGATTTTCTGATATTCCAGCGCTTTTTGTTTTGCATCATTATACCTTCCGTTTAAAATCATTTCAGGAATCTCGCCTTTAATACAGGCAGAAAGAGCAATCAGTCCGTCACTGTTCTCCCGAAGAAGGTTTATATCAACACGGGGTTTTGTATAAAACCCTTCTGTAAATGACGTGCTGACAATGTTGCAAAGGTTCTTATACCCGGTTTCATTTTTACACAATAAAACAAGATGACATCTTTTGGAATCGTGTTCGTGATCTTTGTCAAAGCGTGTTCTTGCTGCTACATAGACTTCACATCCGATAATAGGCTTAATGCCGTTCTCCACCGCTGCTTTGTAAAAAGTCACGGCTCCGTACATAACTCCGTGATCTGTAATTGCAACACTTGTTTGCCCGAGTTCTTTTACACGGGTAATAATGTCACGTATTCTACATGCACCATCAAGTAAACTATATTCACTATGAACATGTAAGTGCACAAATCCCATACTGTACTCACCTATAAAACCTATAAAAATGGCTAAATTTTCACACATATACCATACCATGAAAACGGGTTTGTGTCAAAAACGATTAACCCCACACCAACCGAATAGTGTGGGGATTTTTTCATTGTATTTTTTAGTTGATTATGAACTCCCCGGCAATGTAAAATGCAGGTTTATCCGAGTCTGAGTATTTTATCGATTTTACCAGCCGGAAAGTTCCTTCGGGGAGGTGTCCGTAGAAATATGACCAATCTACTCCCAGAGATATTTCATTTCCCGGTTCACAGAAGCCCAGTGAGTCGGTGTATGCTCCCCCTTCGTTCTTTATGATTTCATACCATATTTCGTCAACTAAAACCTGTATGCTGAATTGCTCTATAAATTCAATGTTTTCATCACTGCCGTTTGTTATACTATATTTGCTGCCGGTGGGGGTTAGGGAGCTTTCGTCTATTGCGAGTGTTATTAATTGCTCGGTAAATGTTTGTTCTATTGGTTTGCCGATTTGTAAACCTTCCAATGCTTGTGAGCGGCGGTTTACGGGGTCTTCTGTTGATGCTGCTTCCGGTGCGTCTGCTGATGGTGCGGGTGCAAGCCCGTTTGCTTCACCTTCAAATACAACAGCACCGCCGGAATCGTATGCAAAATCAGCATCATCGACACTCATTGCTTCGTTAACCATAGTGGCTTCCGGAGCAGCACTTAATGAGTCTAGCATCGGGCTTGAAGCGGGCAGAAGTGCTCTGAAGTTGCCCCATATTCCCCATACGAGCAGTCCTACAACAAGACACGCTGCTATTGGCGCATATCTTTTAAGAATCACCTGACGGTGCCACCACTTTTTTTCCTTTACTATTTTTTGGGGGACACTTTCACTTTGAATTCTATTCATAACACCAATGCATAACGCATCGGGTGCTGATACGTTTGTTTCTGTTATGGAGTTTGTGATTTCGCTGTATACTTTGAGAATGGCGGAGCAGTTTTCACAGATTTCAAGATGATTTTCGACTATTTTTATGTCTGATTCTGCAAGTTCGCCATCTGCATATGCACAAAGCAAATCAACCAGGCCTATGCAATTGTTTCTCATGTTACTCCACCTCCTCTTGTTCGTTTAGACGGTAACTCTCGGGAAATGTTCCCTTTTCTTTAAGGATTTCTATAAGTTTCAATCGCGCACGGGCAAGACGGGATTTTACGGTGCCTTCGTTTATTCTTAATGTTCTGGCTATTTCCTCATAACTCATGCTTGCAATTTCCCGCATTGTCAGCACTTCCCGATGCTTAAGCGGCAGTTCTTTAATACCTTCGACTATGTTTTTCCGCATCTCGCTTCTTAATGCACTATCCTCGGGGAGGTTGCGAACATCAGGTATTTCAAGGGGTGATGTTTCCCCGCTTTCATCTTCTAAATACAGTGATGTTGTTGCTGTTTTTGGTTTTTTGCGCAGGAAATCAATGCACAAGTTATATGTAAGCCTGTACATCCAAACAGAAAATCTGCTGTCACCGCGGAAGTTACGAAGCTGCCTAAATGCTTTTACAAACGCCTCTTGAGAAATATCAAGTGCATCCTCTTCGTTGCGGGTCATTTTAAGCGCAAGATTATATACGTTTTTTTGATTTGCAAGCACCAGGCCTTCAAACGCATTTTTATCTCCGCCGATGACTCTCTGTATGATTTCTACTTCCAGTTCTTTGTTCATAACTCTCTTTTAATACCTTCGGTGATCTCACGTAAATCATCCATTGTTGCAGCTTTTGAAATTTTCTCTTTAAAGTATCCCGAATATGGTACACCCCTAAGATACCATGCGTAATGCTTCCGCGCTTCAAGGCATGCAATTTTCTCGCCCTTTTGTTCAGCAGCTATTTCAAACTGCCTAAGTGCTGTTTCCGCACGCTGCTTTATTGTGGGGCCACGGGGACTATGGGGACTGTTCTTATGGTTCTTTTTTGATTCTTCACAAGTCATGAGTGCTGCAGCTTGTTCAAATAACCAGGGGGCACCCATTGCTCCTCTTCCTATCATTACCGCATCTGCACCTGTGTAATTGAGGATTCTTACAGCATCTTCCGGTTCAAAAACATCACCGTTTGCAATAACCGGCATTTTTACTGCCTGTTTTACTTCTCTTATTATATCCCAGTCTGCTTTTCCTGAGTACATCTGCGTTCTTGTTCTTCCATGAACTGTTATTGCCGAGACTCCTGCAGATTCTGCCATTTTAGAAAACGGAACGGCATTCACATTGCCCTTGTCCCAGCCTTTTCGAATTTTTACGGTTACCGGTTTATTTACTGCTTTTATTATTTCTTCTATAATCTTTACAGCTTTGTCCGGGTCTTTCATTAATGCACAGCCGTCACCACTCTTAACGACCTTACCAACAGGACACCCCATATTTATGTCTATAAAATCTGCACCGGAAATTTCAAGTGCTTTTACTGCCGCTTCTGCCATACAGTCTGCATCGCTTCCAAAAATCTGAACTGCAGACGGATGCTCATTTTCCCCTAACTGCAATAAAGAAAGAGTTTTACGGTCTTGATATACAAGCGCTTTTGCGCTGACCATCTCTGTATATGTAAGCCCTGCTCCGAACTCACGACATATTGTACGAAATGCAAGGTCTGTAACGCCCGCCATAGGAGCAAGAGCAAGTTTGGATTTAATGGAGACATCGCCAATTTTTATCATGCGGATATTGTACCACACAGAGTAATTACTGTGCAATTCTGATTCCGGTATTTTATCTAAATACTCTTCAAATATAACATTAATGCGGTGGCGTCAGCGGGGGAGACACCGGAGATGCGGGTTGCCTGCCCAAGGTTTTGCGGTCGTATTTTGTTTAGCTTTTGTCTTGCTTCCGTGCGCAGAGCTTTTAAT
>Ga0123356_10006298_pt1 | contig 11985 bp, 10 predicted proteins | sample TergutEmb28metaG_2_FD_92546 | JGI IMG/M metagenome (GOLD analysis project Ga0123356, IMG submission 92546) | Embiratermes neotenicus P3 segment gut microbial communities from Petit-Saut dam, French Guiana - Emb289 P3 | ecosystem: Host-associated > Arthropoda: Insects > Digestive system > Gut ... | reverse complement strand
AGACTGATGGCAGAGCATGGCTTTGCCGCAGAGGCTGCGGCGATCGCTGATGCTTGGTCGCGCGGCGACCGCCAGGCAACAGAGCGTGCGGTCAGCGATGCGATGATCGGTGCGACCAGCATCGCGGGCACACCGCACGATTGCCGCGCACGGCTCGAGGCGTATCGACAGTCGGGCATCGACGTGCCGATCATCAGTCCGTCCGCCCGTGGCCCGGACGCCAAGGCACGCTTCGAAGCCACGATCCGCGCCTGCGCTCCCACCTAGAGCCGCCCCCACCTAGTCGGAACAGCTCTGCGCGGCCTCGTCCAATGACACGAAATGTGGGGATTTCCGATTCACTCGAAACACAGTTGATCGCGGCAACAGCCGCCAGCACGAAGGGAGGAAGCCATGAAGGAATTCTCCGGCCGGATCGCCGTAGTCACCGGCGCCGGATCGGGCATGGGGCGCGAACTGGTGCGCCGGTTGGTAGCCGAGGGATGCCACGTCGCAATGTGCGACGTCTCCGAGCGGGGGCTGGCGGAAACGCAGGCGCGCTGCGAGGCCGCAGGGTTGCCGCAGGGCGTGCGGCTCACCGCGCATCTTGCCGACGTGTCGCGCGAGACAGACGTGCTGCGCTTCCACGACGAGACCACGGCACGGCACGCGACCGACCGCATCCACCTGCTGTTCAATAATGCTGGCATCAGCGGTGGCGGCAGCATGATCGCCAACGATCGCGATGAGTGGGAGCGCACATTCAACATCTGCTGGGGCGGCGTTTATCTCGTCACCCGCGCCTTTCTGCCACTGCTGCGCGCGGCGGACGAGGCGCATCTCATTAACACAAGCAGCATCAACGGCTTCTGGGCCTCGGTCGGCCCCGCTGTGCCGCACACCGCTTATTCGGCGGCGAAGTTCGCCGTAAAAGGTTTCAGTGAGGCGCTGATCGCGGACTTTCGGGTGAATGCGCCACACATCAAGGTCTCCGTTGTAATGCCTGGGCATATTGGCACGGGCATCCGGATGAACTCGCTTAAGGTGCTGACCGACAGTGACTCCGACGAAATCGGTTCGGCGCAGATCGCGCGGGCCCGCGCGCGATTGGCCTCTATGGGTCGTGACGCGTCAGCGATCTCCGATGATGAGATTCGGGACGGGTTGGCCGAACGGGCCCGACGCTTCGTTACCGATGCCCCGACGAGCGCGGCCGAGGCGGCGACCATCATCCTGGACGGCGTGAAGGCCGACCGGTTGCGCATCCTTGTCGGTCCGGATGCACATCTGATCGACACGATGGTCCGGCAGGATCCCGATCACGCTTACACACCGGAGTTCTATGGGCTCTTTGCCGAAAAAGCCGGGTGGTATCCGGGACGCTGAGGAAGGTTCGGGCCATCGGCTTGATGTTCGCACTGAGACCGTTGGCCCGCGCGCCACAACCGGCGGCCATCTGCGTTTTACGTCTACGCGCTCTCTGTTGACACCGCGCATACGGCCTTTCAGCATCCGTCGGACAACTTTCAAGTTTGGACCCACATACCCACCATGCGCCCGTCAGATACTGCGTGGCAGACATTGATTTCCGCATTGCATGCATCCGGCCGCAAAGCTGCACTGGCGATCACCGGAGGCGGCAGCGGCGCGATCGGTGAGTTGCTGCGTGTGCCTGGTGGCTCGCGGCTGTTGATCGAGGCGCAAGTGCCCTATGACGAACATGCGCTCGCGACTTATTTGGGCTTCGCGCCAACACAGGCGAGCAGTTCTGACACCGCGATTGCGATGGCACGCACCGCACGGGCGCGCGCCGCCAGGCTGGCGCCGGCGGGCGGCGATGCGGTGGGCCTTGGCGCGACAGCGGCTCTCGTGAGCGACCGTCCACGCCGAGGCGAGCATCGGTTTCACATCGCCTTCGCCAACGCAGCTGGCATCGCATGCTGCTCCGGCGTTTTGGCCAAAGGCCGACGTGATCGTGCGGCAGAAGAAGACCTCGTTGCACACGCGATTGTCCTGTGGCTGGCCCGCGCGTGCCAGGTTGTCGCACCATCCCCAGACAGCATGCTCGATGCGGATGAACAATTCGCAGAAACGGCCGTCGCGGCCGTGGATCCCATCGATCAGCTTCTTGCTGGTCGGATCAATCGCGTCCGGGTCCAGCCCGACGGGCAAATGGTAATGTCAGCGCCGCTCCCTTCCGTGCTGTTGCCAGGGTCGTTCAACCCGCTGCACGATGGCCACGTGTCGCTCGCGCGTGTGGCCGAAGAGTTGAGGCAGCTTCCACTGGCGTTCGAAATTTCCGTCACCAACGTCGACAAGCCACCTCTCGCGGACGCGACGGTGCGACGGCGGGTCGCGCAATTCGCCTGGACGTCGCCCGTCGAACTCACGCGGGCGCCCACCTTCCTCGACAAGTCGCGCCTGTTTCCCGGGAGCACGTTCGTGATCGGCGCGGATACGGCGCAGCGGCTGTTCATGCCCAAGTACTATGGAGATAACGAGGATCGGATGCATCTCGCGCTCGAGGAAATCGCCAATTCCGGGGCGAGCTTTCTAGTAGCCTGTCGCATCGACGCGTCGGGGCGTATGCGCGCGCTGCCGGACATCGCGGTACCACGGCGGTATGCAAATCTCTTCACGGAAATCCCCGAGCACCTATTCCGCGCTGACACGTCCTCAACCGAGATACGCGCCCGACGACATCCGGTGCGCGGCGCATAGCGAGGCCCACAACGAGTGCTCCGGCACCTGCCCGTGGTGAGGCACGAGGACCTGACAGAGGATCGAAGCGCCCTCTGGTTGACGAGGGACTGAGAGCGAGGGCGCGAGATATATCAGGTCGCTCCCTGGCCTGTGCCTCTCCTCCGTCGCGGATTGATCACTCTGCCTCATCGCCAACGCGCAACGAAAGACGGCCGCATCCATGTTCAGCGGAGCAGAAACTCCTTGTATCCGCCCTTGGTGACTTCGTCTGTCTTCCGCCGGAAGTGAATGCCGTGGCCATTGTAACCGAGCACGCGACGAACGCTCCGACCTTCGACGTTACGGTTCACGCCGGTCTGCCAGGAATCCACCTTGGACGACAGCAGCGGTTCGGCCGCCTTGATCACCGTCTCGGTCCACTCCGCCACATGCTCTGGCCGGGTTTCCACCCGAACGTAGCCACGCTCACGCATGAACCGCAGTAGGCCGGCCTGAAATTCCACGCTGTGCTCGACTGCCTGCGGGATGTTCCCGCGCGCGGTGTGAGGCCCCAGAACCATCATCATGTTCGGAAATCCCTCCGCGAGCATGCCAAGATAAGTCCGTGGACTCTCCGCCCATGCGTCCCTCAATTGCACAGCACCCGTGCCGCGAATGTCGATCCGATCGAACGCTCCTGTCACACCGTCGAAGCCGGTGGCGTAGATCAGAATGTCGAATTCGTGCTCGCGCTTGCTGGTCTGGATGCCCCGCGGCGTGATGCGCTCGATGGGCTCGTCGTGCAGGGTATCGACCAACAGCACGTTGGCACGGTTGTACGCCTCGAAATAACCGCTCTCCAACGGCACGCGACGAGTGCCGAAACCATGATCCTTTGGGATCAGCTTTTCCGCAACCGCCGGATCGTGCACGCGTTGACGGATCTTCTTCGCGATGAAGTCGCTGATCGCCGCATTGGCCTCCTTATTCACCCCGATGTCGCGGAAATTGCCCAGCCAGATACCAAAACCCGGCTCGGCATACAGCTTTTCCCAGAACGCCTCGCGCTCGTCAGGCGGCACGTCGAACGTCTTGCGCGAATCGGCCTGGTGGATGAACCACATGGGCGTGCTGGCGCAGTGTGTGTAGATCTGATCATAGCGCGCCTTGATCGCGTCCATCTCTGACTTGCTGATCTTGGAATTGTGTAGCGGCGCGGCCCAGTTCGGCCGGCGCTGGAATACGGTGAGATTTTTCGCCGACTTGGCGATTTCGGGAATCGCCTGGATGGCGGTGGCGCCGGTGCCGATAATGCCGATGCGCTTGCCGGTGAAATCCACCGGCGTGTGCGGCCAGCGCGCCGGATGATAAGCTGGGCCGCAGAAGCTATCGCGTCCCGGAATGGCCGGCAGCGTGTGGGCGGAGAGAATACCGACCGCAGTGCACAGAAAGCGCGATCGTGCTTGTTCGCCGCTCTCGAGCGTGACGGTCCATAGCCCGGCCGCGTCGTCCCAATGCGCCGCCGTCACCATGCTGTCGAACTGTATGTCGCGGCGTAGGTCGAACTTCTCGGCCACAACATTCAGGTATTCCAGCGTATCCGGCTGGGCAGAAAAGTGCTCTTTCCAGTCCCACTCCTGCATCAACTCCCTGGAGAACGAGTAGCCGTAGGTCCAGCTTTCCGAATCAAACCGCGCACCGGGATAGCGGTTCCAGTACCAGGTGCCACCGACATCGGAGCCGGTCTCGAACACGCGCACCGTCATGCCCAGCTCGCGCAGGCGGTACAGCATAAACATGCCGGAAATGCCGGCACCGATGACGATCGCGTCGAACTCGGTGGTGTTGGTGGTCCGCGGACGTCGTGCGACCGCGACTGCGTCATTCATGCTGCATTTCCTCTTCCGGGTTCACGGATGGGAACGAACGCGTGGGTTGGATTGACTACTGAGGAGTATATGCCGCGTTTCCGCGCAGGCAACAACCCACCTGGGGCTGACCCGCCTGGGGCTGAGCGCTCTCTTGTCACGCCAGACGTCCACGTTCACGTTCAGCACTGCGCAGTTGTCTTCAGCCTACGGGATCTCGCGTGAAACGCATTGGCTGTTGCAATCCAGCCTGGCTCGCCGCTCGGCGGCAGCGGCGAGTACCGCTGCGCCTTTGCTGGCGCGTGACCGCCGCGTCGTGGCCTGCTCTCGCAGTGCACCCCTCGGATGCGGACGTCGGGTCTTCGCGTGCACGGCGCTACGCCGATGGCACGTCGTGGAACTGGTGACACGGCCATGCCCCATGTCTTGATAACCGGCGCCGCAGGCGTTCTCGGGTCGCGGCTCCACCATCACATGCAGGCGCTTGGCTGGACGCTGACGCTGCTGGATCGCACCGCGCGCGGGGGTACGGCGATCGCAACCGCTGATCTTGCCGAATTTCACGACGACTGGGCGCGGCGCTTTGCCGGTGTCGACACGGTGCTGCATCTCGCTGGCGATCCGAGGCCGCACGCGTCGTGGGAATCCGCGCTGCGCAACAACATAGACGCAACACACAACGTGGTAGAAGCATGCTGCCGCGGTGGTGTCCGCCGCATGGTGTTTGCCAGTTCCAACTGGGTGCTCGCAGGACATCGGTTCGATACCACGCCGCTGGAAGCCACGACGGAACCTTACCCCGTCAATCCTTATGGCGTCTCGAAGCTGGTGGGCGAGCGCATCGGCCGCGCGGCGAGCGATCACCGCGGTCTGTCGTTCGTTGCGTTCCGCATCGGCTATTGCCAGCACGACGACGCCAACCTGCCGGGACCCCACATGGGCTGGGGACTCTGGGGTCAGCACATGTGGCTGTCCAACCGGGATCTGTGCCAGGGCTTCGAAAAAGCGGTGATGGCCCCGGAAACGGTACGGTTCGGCGTGTTCAATCTTGTCTCGAACAATCACGGCATGCGCTGGCGCATCGATGATGTCGCGTCAGCGCTCGGTTATGTGCCGCTGGACTCTTCCACGCCGGTCGAGACAGGGCAATCAGCCGAGGGGACCGAGGCCGCGCTGCATGCGCGCCGACTCGTCGAAACGGCGGAAACGCTGGTGATCCGCCAGCGCTGGTAGTGGCGATCGGCCTGCCCTCCCTCCAGGGAGGGGGACCTTGCGTGTCGATGGTCGATCTCAGCGCCAGCGATCAGTCGAGTCTCTCTCGTACGCCTCGTCAACGTCCTGCGTGCGCTCGCTGTAGAACATCAGGCCCATCAGCACCACGCATAGTGCGGTGGTCGCTATGGTCCCCAGCACCAACGCGATGGTGGTCGCCGGATGCAGGCCGAGACTGTGAAAGCCGCTCAGTGCCCAGTTCACCGCGAGCACCAGTGCCACCATGCCGATGCAGGCGATCACCAGCAGGTTGCGCCAGCGTCGGATCCAATCCTGCATCCCTTGTTCATCAGCCGGTTTATTCATCGGGTAAACGACTCGCCAAGCCGGTTGCATTTCTGCCCATGCCGCGACCTATCGCAACCCGCTCAATCTGAGAAATGGTGCGTCCAGGTCGGCGGCAACACTGGGGCCGGCATGAGCTGGTTGGACGTCACGCTGTCGTGTCCAGGGCCACGACACAGCGCTTCGGGCGCATTGCGCAACCAGGCGCGTCAGACGGGCAATACGGAATACGCGAGGAAAAGCTGCCGTGCGGCGGCAGGGGCTCTGGCGCGACCTGCACCGGCGCCGGGCAACCCGGTGATCGCATGTCACGCACGCCGCCGGACCGCCGCCGCGAGCGTGTTGCTGAGCAAACAGGCGATCGTCATCGGGCCGACACCGCCTGGAACCGGCGTAATCGCACCGGCGACGGCAGCGCACTCGTTGAACGCGACGTCGCCCACGAGCTTGCCGCTCGGCAGCCTGTTCACGCCGACATCGATCACCGTCGCGCCTGGTTTCACCCAGTCGCCGCGCACGAGCTCGGGCTGGCCAGCCGCGGCGATCAAAACGTCGGCGCGCCGGCAGGTCTCGGGTAGGTCGCGCGTGTGCGAATGCGCGACCGTCACCGTTGCGTCGGCGGCCAGCAACATCGCCACCAACGGTCGGCCCACCAGCGCCGAACGCCCAAGTACCAGCGCCCGCGCGCCGTCCAGCACCGTGCCCCCGCCGCGCAGCAGTCGCATGACCCCGAGGGGCGTGCACGGCGCCAGACATTCGCGTCCCGCCGCGAGCCGGCCAACGTTCAGCGGATGGAAGCCGTCGACGTCTTTGGCGGGATCCAACGCTTCTTGCACGGCTACCGGATCGATCTGCTTCGGCAGCGGCAGCTGCACCAGGATTCCATCAACCGCGGGGTCGGTGCTGAGACGGGCAATCTCGGCTAGCAGGTCGGCCTGGGACGTGTCGGCCGGCAGGCGCAACGTCTGTGCCGCAATGCCGGTGGCGTTGGCGGCGCGGTCCTTGGCGCGCACATAGACGGCGCTGGCCGGATCGTCCCCGACCAGAACGACAGAGAGACCAGGCTGGAAGTCCAGCGCTGCCACCTGTGCTGCGACCCCCGCACGTATCGCATCGGCGATCGCCGTGCCATCGATGACGCGCGCGGTCATGCGTGCGGCGCCCGGATCAGAGTGCCTTCAGGCGGGTGGAAAGCACGGCCGGCTCGCCAGCGACGTGCAACTGCTTGAGGCGGGACGCCACACCGCTTCGCACGCTGACGACCGACGGCGCGACGCCGAGCGCCCGGGCCAGAAGCACACACGCCGCGCTGTTGGCGTTGCCATGCTCCGCGGCCTCGCGGACGGCGATGTGCAGGCGGGGCCCATCTGCACCAAGTTTCACACCGTGCAGTCCCGGCCGGCGCGATTTTGGCTGAACCCGGGCCGCGACGACCACTCCGCCGGCTACGACACGCCAGCAACATGTCACAGCAGCAATGGCTGAACTTGCCCCAGCGTTATGGCGGCGTACAGCTTCGGCAGGATGGTGTACTGCAGGACGACCAGGATGATCAGCAGGATCATTGGACTGATATCGATGCCGCCCAAGTTCGGCAGGAAATTGCGGATCGGGCGCAACGCCGGCTCGGTAATGCGATAGAGGAAATCGCCGATTGTCCAGACCAGGCGATTGCGCGTGTCGAGCACGCCGAATGCCGAGAGCATGCTGAACACCGCGGCCAGGATCACGGCCCATTTGTAGAGCCCGACGAGGATATCGAGCAGTTGGAACAGGGCGGTGACCATACGCGGGCTCCAGAAGGACGGCGGAAGCTACCGACGCTCAGAGCCGTCCGCAACATCGGGTCGCGCCGGCTTGACTTCGCGGGCCCCGATGACCATTGTCCGCGCCCTGCGGCGGCCGGGGTGCCAACGCCGCGCGGAATGGGGCTGTAGCTCAGTTGGGAGAGCGCCTCGTTCGCAATGAGGAGGCCAGGGGTTCGAATCCCCTCAGCTCCACCATTCCGTTAAGTTTTTCAATGACTTAGCGGGTGGCAGGCCGGGTTTCCCCACCAGCAGCCCTGAACGGCCAGCCGTTCCAGCGCCGCGATCGCCCGCTGCTTCGCCGTCTCAGCATGGCAGTGCAGCCGTCGGCCCGGCTCGCGCCAGCTCACGTCTTCGGCGCAGACCCGATGGATGATTGCGAAGTCTTGCGGGCCTAGCCGTTCGCGAAGGCGCTCTACGCGCCGGGCTGCGTCCAGCACGCCATCAGCCGGCGCGCTTGGTGCGGGTGCCGTCCGTGCTGCTCCAAGTCCCGCTTTCGCCGGCTGGGTGGTGTCGAGACGACCGTGAGCGCGCCAGAACCGGCGGAAGGCCGCGCCGTTCATGTCCGGTGGCGCAATAGGCACCCCGAGGCACGCGCGTTCGTTCTGCGGTGGGTCCGGACGAAGGGCCGCTGATCTCGGCTGCGACCACCTTACGCTCGACCAGGCGCTCCCGCAGCCCGGCCTGCCGCCGCGTCATCATCGTCTTCGCCACCGTAATCTGCAGCACGGCTTTCTGCCGGTGCGCCGGGAGGCTGGCGGCAGTCCCGCCGCCGGACCCGGTGAGCGACCGGTCCGGCGCGGGGACGATGCCGCGATGCGCGATCGCGTAGCGGATCTCCTGATGACGCGCGCTGGCTCCGGCGGTAAGCGCAATGCTCAACCCTTGCCGCATTTGGGCGAGGCAATCAGGACGCGCTTCTCGAAATACGCGACGTTCAGCGGCCGCGCGTCGCGCTCGGAATACTGTTTTTGGCTGTTCGCCGCCTTAGTAATCGCGGCCGGCGGTCTAATTTACACTGATACCCACACCCGCGTCGTCAGTCACATCGTCACGCTTGTGATGTTTCTGCCATCTATCGCCGTCTTCGCGCGCCGGATGCGCGACATCGACCGCACCGGCTGATAGTCCCTGCTCGGCTTCGTTCCGAGTCTCGGCCTGATCCTGCGGGCGTTCGTGCCGACGATGATCGCGATCGCCAACGCCATCAACGAAAAGGTCGTGCGAATGGGTAATGATGACTAATTGCGTCGCGCCGCTCCGCACGCGCGGGCACATCATAACGGACACGGAACTGAACCAGGAGGTTGTGAAGCTGTCGTCAAGCTTGTACAGTGGAATCATGGTGAGGGAGACAATTCTTGATGTCGATTCCACGTTGCTATTCCGGAAGGTGCTGGGGGACAAAGAAACGAGAGACAAGATCACTACCAAGAGTTGCCGTGAAAGTGTTACAATTCTTCATGTTGACATAACAAAGCAAATCCCGAGCGTTTGCTACGAGACAAATACCCTTCTTATCATCTTTTGGTTGAAGGATTGTCCGGTTGGGCAGATCGAGACGCGTGGCAACGTCGGAGGCCTCATTGATTTCGAGGATTTGATCGCGTCCGCGGTGGCGTCCGACGTGATAGAGCGGGCGAAGCGGATCGTTGCGGCCGAGGCGTCAGGCCTGCCCGCCGAGGTCCCGTCCGCCTCGGTCATTATTTGTACGCGCGATCGGCCGGAGGTCTTGGCAAGATGCTTGGCGGCACTGCCTCGGCAAACATTGCCTCCGAGGCAGATCATCGTCGTGGACAACGCGTCGCGAGGCGTGTGCACAAAGGCGGTAGCTCTAGCAGCCGGGGTCGATTATGTCCGCGAGGATCGTCCAGGCCTCGACATCGCACGAAACACCGGCGCCAAGCAGGCGATAGGCGAGATCGTCGCCTATACCGATGATGACGTCGAACTTCATCCGCGATGGCTGGAGCGGCTGGTCGCGGCGTTCGTTACGCCCACCGTCGCAGCTGTTACGGGCCTCGTTCTTCCCGCGGAGCTCGACACCGAACCCCAGCGCTATTTCGAGACCTACTGGGGCTTCGGGCGCGGGTACCGGCCTATCGCATTCGGCCGCAAATTCTTGGCCGGCGACCGTGCCTGCGGTTGTCCTGCCTGGGAGATTGGCGCCGGCGCCAGCATGGCCTTCCGGCGGGAGATCTTTGCTAAGGCCGGCTACTTCGACGAACGCCTCGATGTTGGTGCGGCAGGCTGTTCGGGCGACTCGGAGTACTGGCACCGCGTTCTCTGCTCCGGAGGTGTCTGCCGCTACGAGCCCGCGGCGGTCGCCTTTCACTATCATCGGCGCGACGCTCCCGGCTTGTCGAGGCAGATCTATTACTATATGCGCGGCCATGCGGCCGCGCTCCTCGTGCAATACGAACGAAGTGGCAATATTGGCAATCTCCATCGGGCACTCGTATCGATGCCATGGTGGTACTCGATCCGGGTTGCAAAACGGCTCCTGGGACGGGGATCCGAACGGGATCGCTTCATCTTTCGCGAAATAGGCGGCTATCTGTCTGGCCTCGTCTATTATATGCGCCAGCCGAGGCCGGACACGGTTTCGTCGCAACCCACGGAGCCGTCGACTGCTGTCATCATTGCTGCGCGCAACGCTGAAGCCACGTTGGCGAACGCCCTCGATAGCCTTCTCGCCCAGACTGCTACTGACTGGCAGGCCATCGTAGTCGATGATGCTTCGACTGATCGCACGACTGCGATCGCCGAGGACTATGCGCGCCGCGACCCCCGCGTCCGATGGCTGAAGGGTCTGGGGGAAGGTGCTGCCGCGGCCCGCAATCTTGGCCTCTCCCAAGCTACGGGAAGATGGCTGCTGTTTCTCGACAGCGACGATTGGATTGCACCCGATTTCCTCGCGAAGATGACCGAGGCGATCGATTGTCAGCCGGGCGCCATCGCGGCTTATTGCGCGGATCGCCGTGTGACGCCGTCGGGGGAGTCCGCGACCTTTCGCTGGAGCAGCGAGGTCGCGCGCGCGCCGTTCGAGGCGTTTGCGCGCCATTGCGAAGTCGCCATTCACGCCGTCCTGGTTGAAAGGTCAGTTGTGATGGAGGTCGGCGGATTCGATCCGCTACTCCGGACCGCTGAGGACTGGGACCTCTGGCAGCGCGTGGCGCGGGTCGGCGGTAGCTTCGTCGGGGTTTCTGAGGCGCTAGCCTTCTACCGCATGAGCGACCAATCCCTCACTCAGAATCTCGCTCGGATGGTCGCTGACGCCCGAACGGTCATCGGCCGAGGCTTCGCGCCGGATCCGCGCGTACCCAAGCCGACGCCCGCACACGCTGCAGGCGCTGCAAGCGCATACGGCGACGGCGCGGAGGAGGCGCTCGCCTTTTTCGCCTTATGGTGCGCATCCGTCGCGGTCGGACGTGAAGAGGATGGCGCTGCATTGATGCGACGCTTTTCTGCCCCACCGGATCTGAAGGACCGCGTTCCAGAAACCGCCTCGATGATTGTCGATGCCTTGACCGTCGGAGCGCGGCGCACCGAAGCGGCTCTCGTCTGCACTTGGGCTGCCTTCAGCCAGCCTCTGTCGGCGCTGCTGCGCCTCTGCGAGGAAGCTTCTTCCAGGAAGGGGCTCGGCCGGCATCTTCAGTATGCAATCGAGCATGAGCTTCTTCGGTATTCCAATCTCTCAACGCCCTCGCCTCTCGGTTTCACGATGGGCTTGCGTGTCGACCTCAGAAACTTGGCATGCGTGGCGCCGCCGGGCGGCATCGACTTGCTCTACGTCCATCTTTGCGCGGGGCCGCGAATCGTCGCCAAGGTCGAATGGCCGGTCTTCGGATTCCTGCCTGTTCGCGAGCTTGCAGAGATGGCGATTGATACGATCGGGTTCCGGAACTATTGGACCGCCGCTCGCCCATATCTTGCGGTCCGTTGGTGGCTAGTCCTCGCTGGCAAGCTGCAAAGGACCGGCGGCAAAATCGTGGCGGCAGCCGCCCGCTGGCGCAATGTCCGCCCGATGCTCGTGAACGTGGCTCGCTCCGCGACAATCGAAGCAGCCGGTCCGCCTCCCTCGCCCACCTCTT
>Ga0123356_10006297_pt1 | contig 11986 bp, 10 predicted proteins | sample TergutEmb28metaG_2_FD_92546 | JGI IMG/M metagenome (GOLD analysis project Ga0123356, IMG submission 92546) | Embiratermes neotenicus P3 segment gut microbial communities from Petit-Saut dam, French Guiana - Emb289 P3 | ecosystem: Host-associated > Arthropoda: Insects > Digestive system > Gut ... | reverse complement strand
CTGGCTTAAATTTACCTATTAAGTGTTACCTATGTCTCGATACATAACCGTTACCGATGTCTTGGGCATACCTTTTTGAACTGTCGTCTAACGTTTAAGATTGACGACGGTTTGACAGCCCGAATAAGCAAACCGCAGGTTTGCAGGGCTGACAAACTGTGCTGGAGGTTTTGCGTAGGAGCGAGCGAAGCGACCGATCTAGCAAAACCGGAAGCCGAGCCGCCCTCGGGTGGCGAAGCGTTAATCGTGTGTTAAGCGACGGTTTTGCTTTAGGCTTTTTAATAGTGCAAGCGATTACTTTGAGCTAGTTGTCGTCATTTTGTTTTTTTTGGTTTTCAATTAATCTTACGTAAGCCTTGTAACCATAACCATTAAAAATATGCCCATTTCGCACATTCATAATATAATTATTTTCGTCTTTATTTCCAATTAAAGTAGATGTATGAAGATATCCATATTTTTGTGAATTGAATGGTTGTTTTAATGGAAATGAACTTTCATTTGGTTCATCATTTTTTATCAAAGAATGATCGATTATTGATTCAATTTCTACTTTACTTGGAATTTTCCATATCCTAGTAGATTTTTTATTTATTTCTTCAACATATTTTCTAGCTTCTGTTATAGTCAATTCCTTTGGACTTAAGTTCCCTGACCACAGAAAGTTTGTTTTTACATCCACTACCATTGTATTTATATCAAATAACATATCTTGCTTCTCTTTTTTAATCTCGTAAATTATGTCAATAACTCTTTCTACCAAGGATTTCACTTTTGTAGGATCAGCCATAATCTCAAGTGAAGAATGTGTAAAATCAAACCATTGTCTTTTTTTGATATCTTCCAATAATTTGTTTTCATTACAGTTGTATTTACCTCTATCAAAATTAAATAACAAAACTGGCACTATAATCCCTGCTTCACTAGGTAGATTTCCTTCTACTCTATATCTTGACTCTTTTATAACAAAGTGATCCCATTCTTTTCTGCACCATTCTGATTTGATGTAAGAAGGCGAAACAAAAGCAACACATATTTTACTTTCTTTAATGGAATTAATTATCTTGTTACCCCAAATATCAGCAGTCATTATTGATTCGTTATCTATAAATGCTTTCAGCACATCGCCTGTCATTTTTTTATAAAGCGACATGAACTTATTATGAAAGTCATTTATCCAACCATTATCATTATCAGAATGTGAGTAACTAAAAAAAACATCAAACATATTTTAACCTCTGTTTATTGTTAGATATAATACTTCATCATTGAATTTTTGTCAATTATTTCCTGAATGTATGTTCCTGAATATGTAAAACTGTTGCTTAACGTATTATACCCGACAGCTATATAAATATATTATCCCTGCATATTTAGCTTACTTACCCAATAGCTTGGTAATTAAACTCTCTATACAGGCTGGGCAAGGACGCTCAAAAAAAATACATATAGGCGGGGACGCATATCACTTGGCGGTGTCTATGGTCTAATTGAACGCACACTTTGACGTAGCTTGATCGGCAGTCCACACCGAGGTCACCGACGAAATGTATGCCCAATAAAATACTTGAGGGGTGTCGGTGGTAAAAGTGCCATGCGGAAGCATGGTGCTTTTGACCAGCCGACAGGACCCCAAGTAAAATCTTCAGGCATGCATTTCGTCTTTTTCTGGAGTTTTGTAAAAAGCGCTCACATGCTAGAATATCTACAATGAAAAACATCGAACTTCTGGCGCCCGCAGGTGATATAACCAGATTAAAACTTGCCATAAAGTATGGAGCAGATGCCGTTTACCTGGGCGGCAGGTTCGGATTACGGGCAGGCGCGGCTTTAACATCGCCCAATGGGAGCCATGAAGATAAACTGGAAGAAGCTGTCTCTTACGCACATTCGCACGGAAAAAAAGTTTATATTACTGTAAATATTTTTGCGCGCAATGCGGATTTTGACCAGATTAAAACTTATGTGAAACTGCTCCAGGAAATAGGCGTTGATGCTGTAATTGTATCTGATCTCGGCGTACTACGTCTTGTCCGTGAAAATACAAATCTTGATATTCACATTTCTACTCAGGCTAATGTTTTAAACAAGTTTACCGCCGAAGAATATGTAAAACTCGGAGCAAAGCGCATTATTCTTGCCCGCGAATGCAGCTTAATCGAAATAAAAGAAATCGCTGCGCATATAAAAAATCAATGTGACATCGAAATTTTTGTACACGGAGCAATGTGCGTAAGTTATTCCGGGCGGTGCATGATTTCCAGTTATATGACAGGCAGGGAAGCAAACCGCGGCGAGTGCGCGCATCCCTGCCGTTACAAATACACAGCAAACTTTGCTGAGGGATCGCTAATAGAAGAAAAAAGACCTTCAGAGCAATGGGGAATCGAAGAAGATACACATGGCACATATATAATGAACAGCAAGGATCTTTGCCTGATAAATCATTTGGATGAATTGGCTGCCTGCGGCATAACAAGTTTTAAGATCGAAGGGCGGATGAAGTCGGATTACTATGTTGCCGCAACAACGAACACATATAGAAAGGTCATGGACGGCACAAAGTTAAACTACATTAAAGAAATAAATAAAATTCCGCATAGACCCTGGACAACAGGATTTGTTTTTAAAGAAAACGATCACTTGTTCAATGGACATCCAAATTCAATATCAACACACGATGTTGTTGGCATGTGCCTGGGTTACACTGAGGAAGGAGAAAAAATCCTTCAGAGAAATGTGTTTAATGTTGGTGATGAGCTTGAGATTTTATCGTTCGGCAAGAATCATAATAAAACTTTTAAAGTTAAATCCATCAAAGATGATCAGGGTTTAAGCGTTACACGGGCAAACAAGGCAGCAGCTATTTATTATATCGAACTGGAAGCGCCGGCATCCGGCGAACACATTATACTTGAACCTGATGAATTTTTACGAAAAGAAAACACAACCAGCTAAAAGCTCACTGAAAGTTTATGAAGCATAGTTATCAAAGTAACCTTGAATTAAAACAACCGGCGTTCCTTTATCGCCTGAACCGCTTACAAGATCGCAAAGGCTGCCCAAAAGATCGGTAAGCTGCCTTGGGGTAGTTCCTTCTGAATCCATTTTACCCATTTGGCTGATTCCGGATTTTGCCTGAATAGCTTTTTCAATTTCTTTACGGGCATCTTCTTTTGAAAGATCAGCAAATTTGTTATCTGCAAGATATTTCAGTTTAAGTTCATTGGGCGTTCCCTTTAATCCTGCTGTGAATGCCGGAGCTACGACAGGATCTGCAAGCTCCCATATTCCGCCGACAGGGTCTTTGAATCCGCCGTCTCCGTAAACAAGCACTTCTACGGTTTTGCCGCTTAGTTCCCGAAGTGCCTGCTGCATCTTCTGAACAAAAACATCGCATTCACGGGGGAATAATTTTACCCGCTCTTCCGTCGATTTATTTGAACCAAGCAGCCCATAAAGTTCGTGGAAACCGCTATTCTCTTCTCCGGGAAGGCAGACAGGTTTATTTAAAAGTTCATCAAGACAAATAACTTTTTTTGCTCCTGCCGCGGCTAATGCCCGTTTTGTTCTTGCCTTTGTGTGAATGTCAGCGGCAATAACTTGATTGGTATGTTCAAGAATACGTTTTGGATCAGCGCAGAGAATTATATCGATATTGGAGCCAAGCGATTTATAATATTCGACATAATCTATTCCGGTAAATCGGTGTTTTGTTTCTCCAAATAGGCGGCGGTACTCAGCTTCGCATAAACAGTCTAAATACGGATTGAGGTTTTTATCATCAACATCATCCCATGATATAAGCTGATTGCCGACTTCATCACCGGGATAACTTAACTGAACGGTCACTTTTTCGGCGCCTCTGGAAATACCTTTAAGGATCATGGAAAAACGGTTTCTGCTTAAAATAGGAAAGACAACGCCGATATGCCCGCCGTTAAACTTGGCTTTTACATCAGCGGCAATCTGGTCAATCGTAGCATAATTGCCCTGCGAGCGAGCAACTACAGCTTCAGTAACGCCGATAATATCACCGTCATTGATCCGGATATTTTCATGTTCTATTGCATCTTTTACAGTTTGGCAGATAATGGATACCAGATCATCAGACTCGCGGATAATCGGAGTCCGAAGGCCGAGGGCTTTTGTTCCTATTACTCTCATATTTAATTACTACGGTTTAACGCGCTGTCTTTGCAACATCGCAGATCTTGCGTGCCATTCTTTCCAGAGGAATCTGTTCCATAACATGACCATACTCGTATGCAACACGGGGCATTCCGTAAACAACTGAGCTGGCTTCGTCCTGACCAAGTGTCAAACCGCCTTCTTTATAAATTGTCCCAAGATGCTGAGCGCCGTCACGGCCCATGCCCGTCATAATTACTCCAAGCGCATGATTGGAATATGACATTGCCACCGAGGCAAAAAGAACATCCGCCGAAGGTCTGTGTCCTGAAACCTGAGGCGCATCAGAAAGACGGGCTACTGCGCCTGTTCCTTTTCTTTCTACTTCAAGATGTCTGTTTCCCTGCGCTATAAGAATTCTGCCGGGCATAATAATGTCGCCGTCTTCCACTTCTTTAACATTCAACGGACAGATACGATCAAGGCTCTTGGCAAATTCATTTGTAAAACCTACCGGCATATGCTGTACTACAACAATCGGAACTTTTAAATCCGGATCCAGGTTTGCGAATACAACACGCAATGCATCAGGTCCTCCGGTGCTTATACCAATGGCAATAATATCTGTGTTACCAGGCTTGCGAATCGCAGTTGGCGGCGCTGCGGGAGCAACAGGCTCTTGAGCAGCTAACTTAAAATGTAAGTCGATATCTGAAAGTTTGGCGGAAGGCGCTTTAGGCTGATATTCCGCAGGAGCAAGAACTTTTTTACCTTTTGATCTGCGGTACGCTCCGCCATAACCAAGGAGTTTGCTTACAACTGTATCTTTAACTACATGGATGTCTTCAGAAACAGAACCTGATGGTTTTTGAACAAAATCACTTGCACCCAGAGAAAGCGCTTCCATCGTTACTTCTGCGCCTTTTGCAGCAATAGAAGAAAGAATTACAACAGGAATATCAATTCCCTGTTTTTTTCGTTCTTTTAAAAATTCAATTCCGTTCATTTCCGGCATTTCCAGATCCAAAACAATAACATCCGGATTAACACGGGGAATCTTCTGCAGGGCAAAATTGCCGTTCATCGCCTTTTCTGCTACAACCAGACCTGGAGTATCTTCGATCATACGGCCAATAAGATTGCGCATCAGCGCAGAGTCATCTACAACCAATACTGATATTTCGTCTGCCACGGAATTCTCCTAAATATTTTTACAATACAAGGTAGCCCATTCGGTCTTTAAGAATTCAAATTTAGTATCCATTCCAAACAGGGATTCTGAATGACCAATAAATAAAAATGACTTTGAAGCCATAGCATCCCAAAAACGGCGAATTACTTCTGTTTGGGCAGCTTCATCAAAGTAAATAATAACATTCCGGCAAAAAACTACATCAAAGTTTCTTTGCCCTGACTCGTTTTTAAGATTGTGATAGTCAAATTTTATCTTGGCTTGAATATCTGCGTTGATTTTATAGCCGCCATCTACTTTGGTAAAGTATTTTGCTAAATAATTGTCAGGAATTCCCACGATTCGGCTTTCGGCATAAAAGCCTTCTTTGGCAGTCATTAAACATTTAAGGGAAATATCACTGGCAAGAATATCAAAATTCCAGGTTTTTGGAAGAATTTCGGTTAATAACATGGCGATTGTGTAGGGTTCTTCCCCTGTAGAACAGCCGGCGCTCCAAAGTCTGATTGTACCTGGAGTTTTCTTTATATTCATTACTTCAGGGATTATTTGTTTTTCCAGAGCATCAAACTGAGCCTGATTTCTGAAAAATCGCGTAAGATTTGTTGTAATTGAATCCAGAAAGTGTTTTAGTTCTTCTTTGCATTGTTTGATTGAATCCAGATAAGCCTTAACGTCACTAATGCCTTTCTCGCGCAGGCGTTCTTTTAACCGGCTTTCCAATATTGAACGGTTAGTAGGTGTAAAAGTTATACCACTTTCTTTATAAATCAGCTCACGATATAGTTCAAAATTAACATCATTAAGGAAGACTGTATCCATCATTATTATATACTATGGGACTATTGGCGATTTGTCAATTGGTATTATAATAATCTTATTATTATATGGAAAAAACACCATTAATGAAGCTAGAGCTTCGTACACCGATTACTTGCACAAAAGAGGAAGTATTGCTTTGCTTCCAGGTAAATCCGGCGGAAAGCAGGAGTATCGAGCCGGATCGGGAAAAGTTTCTAGGCGATTTGCTGAAAGAAATAATCCTGCCGGCGGGTAAATACTTGTTTGTGCAGTGCCGTACAGCCGCAGCGCTTGGGCAGGAAGAATGGCTGGATATGGCTATTGAGCAGCAAAAAGACGGTCTTTGGGAGCGTCATAAGCCGGGAGATCTGCTTTATATACGGCATTTATATGAGGATGGGGCTTTTGTAACACAGATTTTTCGGCCTATAACCTGACTGCTTCCACCATGTACCGGATATCGAAACCGGAAGCTGCAGCACGCCTCATTTCTATCACAAAAATCATTGAACTATTGTTTGCATCAATAATGACCCTTTTAATGTTGTATTGTACAATTCCGGTTCGTCCAATAGAGGTACCGATTGGAGAATAATTTCTTATTAACTGGCCTGTTTGTGTATTGCGTGCTTCCAGGTTTATATGAAATCCATTTTGTCCGCTGATTACTCTGGGAATCAATTGTGCTGTATACGTTATTCCTGTAAGAAAATTACGGAATGATATTGGAAGTTCAAAAGCCTGTGGATTCTCATTCCTGGAGATATAAAGAGGCAGCCCCTGATTCTGGAAGTTTATGCCATGCCTATTTGTAAGGCTTGCATTATCGGAAACCAGGCGGTGTAAAACGCCGGAACCGTCCTGACCCGCATTTATCGGTGCGGCTGGCCTGGCAGTTACCCTGCCGTTAGGAACAAAGACATTGTTCCTGACATCTACGACATAAATATCCGCCCACGGGCGCAAAGATGGCAGTTCTACACCATGCTGACCAAACATATATGTTCTGCCGTCCGCCGAAAAACCCAAATCGACAAAAACAGCGGTATCTCCCGCCCATAGAGCGGAAACGCATATAAAAAGCATAATGATAATAAAAAGTATGGTTTTTTTCAAAAACATAGAGTTCCCCTTATATCAAATTATCGGAAGCACTCTAACAAAACTATAGCCATAAAGCAGCAATTCTTATTGAACAAAAAGCTTATAGTACAATAATAAAAACTTGTACCACATATATGGGAAAAACCTGATTATTAAAAAAGGATTTCTGAAGCAGTATCCTACCCATTCAAGCCCTCTATTAAAAGCAGCACGGGAAGGGCGTTTTTTCTTTTCGGCAAAAACATCAAAAATGTCACTGCACCAAAGCCTAAGACCTTCTCCAAGAGCAAGACTATTCCTGGTAATCCATTTTTCTCCGCCCCGGATACCCTTGCCTGCCAATAATAAAGACGGCGATGATTTTTTTATTGCTTTGATGATGGTACTTTCTTCATATTGCTTAAAATACCCGGGGAATCGCCCTACAAGGCGAAGTTTTGGAAAGGTCTGCCGTAAATTTTGTTCTGTCTTAAGAAGAACCTTTCTTCTGCCGCCAAGCAGATAACATGAAAGCTCCCGATTTTCCAAAAGAGAGAGCATACTGATAATAAAATCAAAAGGCATATACCTGTATGCTTTTTTCCCTGTAAGAAACTTAATACCGCTAATCAGGCTTTTTGAAATGGGAATAACAAGGGAAGCCCTGGTTATATAATACCGGTATTCATGGTTCCTCCTTGCGCGCAGAAGATCCCACAGGGAAAGAAGTACAATGTTATGTTCTTTTTTTTCTTTTAAGAAATCGTAAATAATCGCACTAAGCTGCTCCGGTTCAACTATATCAATTGGAACAGTTAACAGGTTTACTCGCTGCCATGTCTGACCGCTGCCATTGGTTAAGCTTGCTTTAGTTCCCACGAATTTCTCTCCAACAATAAAATACGAATTGCCGCTGCACAATAAAGGGCGGCTGTTTCTGTCCGTAAAACAGTATTACCAATAGTCAATGGCTTAAAACCATTTTCCATAAAACAGGAAACTTCTTTATCAGAAAACCCGCCTTCCGGTCCGATAACATACACCACCGGTGCCGCCACAGGTACTGCCGCAGTCCCGGGATTATTACTAAGATACCTGTGAAGGCTTTCATGTTCAAGACCTAAATGGTGGAAAAGAAGACCAAGAGCGCCATTTTTTTTTAGATCATTCCAATAATTTAAAAGTTCGTTCATTGTAAACGGAGGGCGCAGTATTGTCGCTATTTTCGAGCCGCTTTGCTGCTTTGCTTCTTTGATAATTCGTTCCCAGCGTAAAAACTTCTGCCCGGCTGCATTAAACCTGGCTACAGAAAACTCTGAAACAAATGGAACAATTTCTGTGATGCCGCCTTCTGCCGCCTGGCGGACAATTAAATCCATCTTGTCGCTTTTTGGCAGCGCTTGAAATAAAATTATCGGAGGTAAGTTCTCAAAAGAGTTCACGCGGGGGCACGGGGGTGTGCATTTTACTGTTAAAACACCATGTTCAATAGAAAGTATTTGAACCTGTGTTTCCTCGCCGTTGGGTAAAAGTGCGGGGAAAAATTCACCAACCGCCAAGCGACGAACATTAACTAAATAATGGTAGTCGTTTTTCTCAAGCTTAATAGTATCATTTTTGTTTGGCTCATTATTTAAAATGAAAAGCTTCAACTTTATTCCTACTCTTTTCCGCATAAATCCGCGTCGTGCCAAAGGCACGTTATCCGCGGACTCTTATTTTCATTTTCACGAAGCTAACGGTAAATTATTTTCTGCTTCTTGCTGCAATTCCCGGAGTGTTTTTGCGTTCTGCATCAAGTTATTATAATTACCGCTGCGTAAAATATTAATGGCTTCCTGAAGCTGAACATCATATTCCAAATCATAAACCGGAGCAAAAGATGTCCGGTTAAATTCGTTTCTTACAAGCCGTCTGAGCTCCGATGGATCGAGATTGTATTCCCGTTGAAGTGTCCGTACAAATGCTTCAATCTGGACAGCGGTTGCCTGCGGATTCTCACTTACAAACTCAGGAATTTTATTTGCATTAATAAGCTCATTCAGTCTTATCGCATCTTCTTCTGTATATTTGGGAAAGCTTACTCTGCGATCAGGCGGAATGCCGATGTTGTCAATACTTACATCGCTTGGCGTATAGTAACGCGCAATAGTAAGTCTTAATCCGGCGGCATTCAGATGGGATATCTGCTGCACGGAACCTTTACCAAATGTATTTTCTCCAACCAAATAAGCCCTGCCCCGGTCTTTTAGAGCTCCGGCGACAATTTCGGAAGCAGAAGCGGAACCTTCGTTTATCAATACAATAATTGGAATATCGATAGGGACAGCCAAATCTCTGTCCGCCATAAAAGGGCGGTTTTCATGCGGGATTCTGGATCTTGTACGTACAACCAAACCGCCGTCAAGAAAAAGATTCGCAACTTGCACAGATGCATTCAAAAGTCCGCCGTAATTGCCCCTTAAGTCAATGATCAGGCTTGTGTAGTTATTTTTTTTAAATTCGTCAATTGCATCCTTTGCCCTGTCCGCTGTAAAAGGAGTAAATGTAGTTATTCTTAAATAACCTGTGTCGCCAATCATTGCATGTCTAACAGTGGGTACTTCAATAACAGCCCTGGTTATTGTTACAGGAAATTCTATTCTTTCACCGCGTTTGATTAAGAGCCTTACAGTTGTTCCCGGCATTCCTCTTAATCTGCTAAGCGTTTCATCCGGTGTGAGCGTTTCTGTTGCCACTCCGTCAATTTCTACGATAAAATCTCCCGGATTGATCCCTGCGCGCCAGCCGGGTGTATTTTCAATTGGAGAGACAACTTCTACCCATCGCGGCTTTCCATCTGGCCTTTGCCCAGCCGGTTGATTGATAGTAAGCCCTAATCCGCCAAAACTTCCCTGGGTTGTATCGTTCATACTATCCATATCTGATTCTGTCATATAGAGCGAATTAGGATCATTCAAGGCTTCGAACATTCCGTTCATAGCGCCTTCAAAAAGCACCTTTGGATCAACTTCATCTACATAGTTTTGAAGGATAAAACTAAATGCATGCTGTATTAAGTTGGTATAATTCTGCGCTTGAACCTGAGATGTATTGGCATTTCCCTGCGCCGCTGCTCCCGGAATCAACGCAAAAGCAAAAAATGAGCATAAAATAACTGTTGCAGTAATCCAAACCCACTTAAGGGACATTTTATTTCGTTTAAAATCCATGATTAACCTCTTTATAATGTAATCTCTAAAAACTAAAAAGTTTTTAGAGGTTCCCATAATATAGAACATGAAACTTTGTTTCATGATACACTCTTGTTATAATATATAGCAGAATAATGCAAAACTCAAGCAAAGGGTAAAGACATGGCCGGGAAGATAAAAATCGGAAAAAAACTTGCTGCGTTAATAATTACAGTTTTTGTGTTTTTAACAATCACCGGATTGTATTTACCGGGAGTTTTTAATTTTCTGGAAAAAAAATCTTATGATATGCGGGTCAGGTTTTGGACTAATCCGCCGGTTTTTTTGGAAAAAATTTGGATTGGCGGCTTTCCTTTTATCAAACCTTCTGAAGAAATTATGGTTATCATGATTGATGAAACCAGTCTAAATTGGGCTCAAGAAGAAAGAGGGTGGGGCTGGCCATGGCCTCGTCAAGTTTATGCAGAAATTATTGATTATCTGAATATTGCCGGAGCAAAGTCTGTTGCTATTGATATTCTTTTCCCGGCTCCTTCAGTTTACCGAACAGCCATGCAAGGTGAATATTGGGAAGATGACGCTTTTTTTATTGAAGCTTCCAGAAATTTCGGCTCTGTAGTACAGAGTATTATGATCAGTGTTGATAAAGAAAGAGCAAGAGATAATTCCTGGCCATTAGATTTGAATGTCCCTTTGTTCCAGCCTGAAAATTTTGGCTCAATGTTGAATAGGTTCAGGGTTGGCGAAACCGAATTTGCCCTGTTTCCGATTGAGGGACTAAAAAATACAGCAGGAGCACTGGGAAGCGTGGCAAATGTTTCGGATAGTGACGGAGTTATCCGCCGAATAAGGCCTTTTAACCTGTTTGACGGAAAGGCTATACCTGGACTCTCTGCAGCATCGCTTTTGGTATCGGGGAAAGGACAACAAATATTTTATAATGACAGAACCCGCACAATTGAATGGGAAGGGATTTCCATTCCGGTTGATAAAGATGGAAAGGCTTTACTGCGTTACCGCGGAAATCTGGAAAGAGCATACCATCCCTACAGGATAATGGATATTATTTTAAGCGCTGAAGCTCATGCGAGAGGCGAAGAATTGGAGTTTGGAATAGATGTTACTAAACAAAAAAGTTTTGAATGGTGGAAAATAACGCCGGCAAATTTTAGAGATACTTATGTTTTTATCGGCGCATCCGCAATTGCGCTTCATGATGTTTTCAATACGCCGGTTCATACTCAATATCCGGGAGTGGGCAACCATATCACAATGATGGACAATATGCTTAAGAATGACTTTATTCGTGAAAGCTCCTTGCTGCTGGACCTGCTCATCTTACTGGCAGTTGTATTTTTGATAGTATATTTAACAATGTTCTCCAGCCGTATTCCATTGTCTGTCGGCGGGATGGTTGTTATTATTGCAATAATTTTTATTGGAGCTTTTTTTGCATATCAATCCAATGGTCTTTGGATACCAATGGTTACCTTCCTTGCAGGAACATTTGCCGGCTTTGTCACCGTTACCTTATATAATTATACAACAGAGGGAAAACAAAAACGTTTTATTAAATCCGCTTTTT
>Ga0123356_10006295_pt1 | contig 11987 bp, 8 predicted proteins | sample TergutEmb28metaG_2_FD_92546 | JGI IMG/M metagenome (GOLD analysis project Ga0123356, IMG submission 92546) | Embiratermes neotenicus P3 segment gut microbial communities from Petit-Saut dam, French Guiana - Emb289 P3 | ecosystem: Host-associated > Arthropoda: Insects > Digestive system > Gut ... | reverse complement strand
GGCTGAAGGCCGGCCAATGCCTGCGACGGTTCCGCTTGTGCGAACATTTGTGATAGTGGACCGGCGGCTGAATCCGGCCAGCACACCTGCCGTTGCCACATCTACGACACGGTGCGCACTAATAGACACTAATTCCGCTTCGATGCCCAAATCTTTCACCGTAGCGCCATTCAGCGCGCCGAAAAGCCCAGCCGACAGAACCAAATTCCTCGTGGGGTCTTCATCACACCGTACACTGCCGGGTATATTGCAGTTCTCAGGGAGGTCTATAGTGGTTATCGGAATGGTACGGTCGATAAACAGACCGCTTATTGTACGCCCGTTTCCATCAAACGTACCGCTAAACGCCCCGCCAAAGAGCACGCTGTCGACGTCCGGGGCATCAGCGGAACTCCATCCGCCGTCGTCATTGATGTACCGGTGTGTATACCGGACAATCGACGCTCCGATAGGGCGCCACCCCACCCCGTGAAACGCCTCAACGTCTGGCCCCCAATCCCGGGCCGCCGAGATGTCGATGTCGTTACTCAATATATAATGCCCGTTAAGCGGAAAATCGGCGTGATTCCCGATTTTTTGGAGGTCATCAAGCGACGATATCGGTATGGGCGCCGCCTGCGTTTGGGTAAATGCCGCCGTCAATGTAACCGCAATTACAGCCAATGCCAATCTGCAAGGCTTGTTCATAATAAAATCCTTTCAAGTGGTTGTTAACAATTCAACATCCTGCAATTAGATATAAATATAGCAAATTAAAATTCGTTATGCGGGGGGAATGTAAAAATTAGCGGGTTTGATGTAATAATTTGTAACGATAGCGGATGTTGCCTTCGACAGGCTCAGGCAACGCACGGTGGCTGAGCTTGTCGAAGCCACCATATCGCGTTTTGAGGATTAATGGCTTAACCGGCCAAATACAGCATAACATCAGCCTTAAACACAGATTCCGAGCTGCTCAGCTTCAAAACGCCGCTGTATTTGTCAACAGCGCTTCGAACGTTTTTGAGGCCGTATCCGTGCGTTTCCTTGTCTTGGATGGTTATTATAGCCCCATTTTCATCATATTTAACATTACCGTCGAATGTGTTCTCGACATATATAAAAACGCGCCCCTTGCTGTAATTTATTTTTAACGCGAGTTTTTTATCCTCAACCCGCGTCACCGCGAGTATGGCGTTATCAAGTAAATTTCCGACGATTATTACTATATCCGCGGCATCAACCTCTAATTTCTCCGGGATATTTATCTCGGCGTGCACCTCGATCCCGTTGGCTTTCGCGCCTCTGAGCTTGTAATTGATTATACTGTCGAACGCTATATTCCCCGTAGAGCTGAAAACCGAATCCATATCTATCTTGCCTATGAGGTCTTCGAGATATTTTTTACTCTCCGCCGATTGATTACTGCCTAAGAAATGGTTAAGCGTAATTAGATGATTTTTTATGTCGTGGCGGAATCCCCGCAAATCATCCCCGGACGCCTGCATTATCTCGCACTGGTTATAGTAGTGTTCCTTTTCCTGCTTAAAAATCGCTGCTTCCAACTTATGGTTATATGCGAGCGACAGGGCATCGTGCAGGTGAAATGTCAATACGTTTATTGCGAATACGATACAGACCAAAATAATTGTATTGGCTTGACTGACGCCCGATGAATAAATAATCGCCAAGAGGTAGATGGATGAAAGCGGGATAAGGAGAGAGGCAAGCCAATAAATCTTTGAAACTTGATTGTTTGTTCTTGTGTTCTTAAAATTTTGTGCTAGTAGTGATATAAAAAAATTTCCTAAAGCTATTGCAACTATTCCAATTATACAAGGATGAGTTTGTTCTGTAATTGAAACGCGGGGATAGTTCATTAAGATGAACACGGTTATATCTACCGCCATAAAACAGAGATACGTAAAACAAACCGCTATCACCCTTTTTTTAAGTGTCGTTTTATAGGCAAGTGTAATAAAAAACAGGCACAAAATATGGCATAGCAAATTTAAAATCGGAATGCTGAAGAGCAGGTGAACAGTGCTTGTAAGGATAAAAAAGTTCGCGTAAACTATTGTCGTAAGCCCTGCGGATTTTTTGGCCGTAAAGAATACGCTCATGAATCTGATTAAAACAAATACAGTAAAAAATTTTGCTATCAGAAACACTGTCGTAAAAAAAAGCGAATTATCCATTATCATCCCCGCCGCTTTCAAAGTTCAACTGAAACTCCCGCACCTCTTTCACCTTTGAACGGCTTATAGGCAGGAATTTGCCGTCAGACATGGTAAGGCTTTCGTAACCAAAGGACTTTACGTACTTGTAATTGACCATATACGATTTATGGATGTGTAAAAAATTATATTTTTTAAGCTGCTCGGCGTAAATATCCTCAAGCTTTCCGTAAAATTGATGCCCCTCGCCGCCGTCCCTTGTTTTTATATAAATTTTCCTTTTATCCTTTATGAAATACATGATATCACTGATTTTAACATTATAACTTTTTTGTTCATATTTGTAAGTAAAATAATCGGAATCAATACCTTTGAGCTTGATTGCCTTGTTGATGACATTTTCGATATCCGCCTGTTTTAGGGGCTTAATCAGGAAATTTATCGGCTGAATCTTAAACAGGGCCATTGCATATTGGGTCTTGCTTGAAATATAGGCTATTTGCGTAACATCATTTTTATGCTCATTTCTGATAATCTCTCCCACATCAACGCCGCTTGAATCCGCAAGTTCGACATCAAGGAAGATCAAGTCATAAAATTCACCGCTTTCAAGCTTTTTGCACAGTGATTTCCCACTGTAGTAGACATCTGCGTTGTGCTTTATCCCCAAATCGCGGCATATTTTTTGGATATACCCCTCAACCTGCGAACAGATATCATTGTGGTCGTCACATATTGCGATATTAAGCATATATTTTACCCTCTCGCCCTTTTCATAAATCAACCGTAACGGTAGCTGCCGCTGTAACTGTCGGTATCCACCACTTCCGGGGTCAGCGCCCCGAAGCCTCCGGCGGCGTTTCGCTTGAAGCCCAGAATCGCACTCAGGCGGTAAAAGGTACTTTTGTAAGATGCGGGCTTTGATATGTGAATCGGTTCGATTGATGTGCCGTTGTAGCGCGTGAATTTGACGATTTTTTTCTCCGCGTAGCGATAGAGTATGTGCTGCAAGTCGCGTTCGAGATGGGGGCCGGTTGTACGCAGAAGAATATTGCTAATCCCATGATCGCGCAAAAAATCTATTGACGGCATATCCTGCGCAAAAATATTCCAGCGGTTGTCGTATCTGCCCGGTGTGACGATTCCTATGCCTCTGCGGTTCGTGTCGAGCATGAAAACAGGCGGCGCGTTATCCCTGATGCGTATCGCGGTGAGCTCTTTTGACATCTGAAAAAGCCGCCTGGCAAGATCGGTTTTGTTCACCTCCGACGGCGAGCCGCAATCCGGGTCAACCCCGTTGTACAGTGGCACCGGGCGATAGCCGATTCTCGCGAAGTCAATGGCTTCTTCCACGCTGTTGTCGCCCGGCAGGTCAATTATGACGGCGGTATCTTCCCTGAACTCGCCGAACCACGTTTTGGGGCGGGTGCACTTTTCGAATGACACGCTGTCTTCCGCGTCCATGTCAAACGTTTCATAATCTCCGCCGGTGCCGCCGGATTTGGCTTTGGGGGTGTTGGGTCCCATAGTCGGATAATGCATAAATATAACAGGTTTCGCCCACCGGCTCCATACGGAGTTTGGCGGTGCCCATATTTTGTAGATATCTACCAGCTCTTGTTCAAACATTTTTATTGCCCATCCTTTCTTCTGTATTCACCAAAACCGGAATATCCGCGGCGTAAGCGTCAATCAAATTGTAACTGCCGGCTCTGCCGTAGAACCCGGCGGCTTTCCCGTCCACGGTAAACACCCCAAGGCACAGGTGCAGATTATCCTCGCCTAACGGCAGGCTTTTAAACAGCCGCTGCGCGACCCACTCTTTCGGGTTCCGCCTCGCCGCTTTGTTTATCTCTTTAAACTCCTTATCCTTAACCGCCCCCTTAATCGCAATACCGCCGCCGACCCGCCCCATGGCAATCTTGTAAATCCACTCGTCGGAGCCAACCGGAATCTTCCGCGGGTCGCGGGTTTCGGGGAGCAGCTTCCTCCACGTCGGCAGTTCAAGGCCCAGCTTGTCCCAAACAAGGGGCAGCCGCTTGGACTGGGTAAGCAGCGCGACGGGATGATTACACAACGGGATGTCGGCGCTGTAATACCCCTCCCAGTATTTTTTATGGAGCATCGTAAGCCACTCCGCGGGGTATGAGCGCATGATCCCGCCTATTTCCCTGTTGTCCAAAAGGCAGTACGCCCTGCTGCCGTCCCACCTGATGTGGTCGGGCGCGGCGAAGATGCCGCCTATGCCGCGCTGCGCGAAACAGTCGCTCAGGTACTGCATGACCTGGCGATCCTCGGAGTAGGAGGTGGCGTGTACAAACGCGACCCTGTCGACCTTTAACTTTGACTTGAAAGAGTCGCAGATGCTCTGTGCGATATTCCTGTGCCCGGCGTATCCGTTAAAAAATTTCTTGACGATTTCAGGCAGTATGACGCTCTCGGCAAAGCCGCACGGAACGTCGGAGTTGACCTCCGAGAGCGCCCAGCCGTCTGCGGTGGGGTGAAAGTCGTAGCGCATGAGCCTGACGTGCTTTTGCGGGTTGTACCCCGCCGGGCCCTGCGAGCGGCGAAACGCTTTGAGGATTTTTTTCTCCAACCACAACTCCTTGCCGAGCGGCAGGTCGTCAAGCAGCTTGCGTTCCATCAGAAAAAGCTCAGCCGTAAGCGCCTCCGACCACTCTTCCAACTTCCGCGCGGCCTCTTGCGACAGCAGGCACGCGTGACGGGAAACGGTGTCGCGGTCCCCACACTGAGGGTCCCATTTGTAAGCCTTGAAGATTACCTCGCAGCGGTAATCTTCGTATTTTTCGGGCGGGATAGGCGCGATGGTTACATCCACGTGTTCACTCCTACCACGGTAACAGCCGCCATTATAATGTAGGCCACTCCCCATGCGACAGCCGGGAAGATTTCGGCGCCCGCGGATTGGTGTTTGCGGTGCGATTGGCCGGTTGCCTCCCTTTTCTCAGCATACAGTTTTTCCACAAAAATAGCTACGGCCGTCAGCGGCAGGACATACCAGCCGACAAGGAACTCTGTCACGGTAGCGCCAAACGACGTCCAGTCGCCGGACGACGCCTTGGCGAGTATCAGCCCCGAGGCGGTAAGGTAGAACCCCATGCGTATCCCGCACGGCACATCGCGGTCGATAGTTATCGTGTCGAACGCGCCCGTCATCTTGTGTACGATGTGCCCCAAAAGGAGCCATACGGCTATGCCGAGCCCGCCGGCAAACAGCACACACCACCACCCCGGGCCATCGCCAACATTCGCGCCGGCATAAATCAGGGAGAGGCCGACAAAACTCCCGATTACGGGAAACACCGCCGGCTCGTCCCTGTTTTGATTGACGACATCGTCGCGCCACGACAGGTCAAAGCAGTGATTCGCAAGGTAAAGCCCGACGGATATCCACCAAAACCCGAGGACGATGTAGAAAAAAGTCCAGAAGGCCGATCCGGAAACCGTGGGGTCGGCGAGAGTCAAAAGAATCACCAGAATAATAACGAACGAAGCGGGAGGCAGTAACTTCAAAGCGGTCCGCGCCCGCCGGCACCTCTCTTTTGGCCACGCTTTGGAAAGCGTCTTGTACCAAGGAATCAGAAGCCAGAGCGCACCAACGGCGGAAATGATAAAGACCACCGCTTCGAAGAAATCCATATCCACGCCAAATATAAGGACGGCATTATAGAAGAAAAAACTTACTATCACTACTCCCCAAAAATAAAATGCCGTCATAGCCCGAAACCCGCATTAATGGTTAATGGATACCTCCACAACATAAAATTACATTATACGGGCGATGCGTGTCAATAAATCGGGGAAATATCAACATCACACCCCTCCGGGATGTAAAACAATCCGCCAAACAACGGCAATGTAACACAAATACAAATTTGTTGTTGATAACGATTCGTCCGTAGGGGCGCGATTTATCGCGCCTCGGCCAAATGCGGCGGCATTGCCACCGCATTGCCGCCTAACCCCGGCAGTTTCCCGTTTTCGATGGTCCACCCGTCCCCGGCGGCTTTGAAGCGTCCGCCTATCGTACCGCCGGCCTTGATTTCGGCGGGATTGATATCTGCGCCGTCCATCTTGTCGCCGCCCTTGTTCTTCCAGTCTGTGTTGCCGGCCCTGTTTTTCATTTGCGCGAGGGCGGCGTTGTTGGACTGCGTGTTTGTTTGCCTGCCGACGATACGTCCGACGGCGTGTGGGTCTAAACCGTTTACTTCGGAATTCAGCGCGACGCAGTTTGCCAGTTCGCCTTTTTCCCAGATGTCTCCCGCAATGCCGCCTGTAAACCGCTGCCCGCTCACCGCGGCTGTGGAGTAGCTGTTGGTAATAAGGCTGCCGCGGAGGAGCCCTACCAGGCCGCCTACAATGGTATTGCCGTTTACCGTGCCGGTAGAATAGCTGCCGGAGATGTTGCTTTTATCAGCAAGGTATCCCGCGATGCCTCCAACGTCGTCGCTGCCTTTGATTGGCCCCGTAGAGTAGCAGTTGATAATGGCCACGCCCCTGCCGGCCCGCCCCGCGATGCCGCCGACGTCATTGCCTTCACCTCTGCCGACGCCGCTTATCGCGCCGGTGGAGTAGCTGTTTATTATGCGGCTGTGGTTGTTGGGCGTTCCTACTATGCCGCCGATGTTTCTCCCACCGCTTACTGTTGCTGAGGAGTAACTGCCGATGATTTGTGAACTGTCGTTAAGGCTTCCGGCAATGCCGCCGACAGAGCCATATCCGCTGATATCGCCGGTGGTGTAACTGTTGACGATACTGCCTTTTTTGCTTACCGCAACCGCAATACCGCCTACGGAATTGCCGCTGCTGATGCTCACCCCTTCAAGGCCGAGGTTTTCAACCTTTCCGCCTTCGATGAGGCCAAACAGGCCATTTCCGCTCTTATCACGATTTTTGATGGTAAGGTTGCTTATCACCTTTCCGTCGCCGTTGAACGTGCCGGAGAAAGAGTTTTCTCTCGCCCCTCCGACAGGAATCCAGTTATCATAGCCGGAGAGGTTGATGCTCTTTGTGAGTTTGACTGTTTTGCCGTTGAAGCTGTCTTTCGCCGGCTTGCCGCCCCACGTTCCGTTTACTATCTGCGCGAGCCCCGCGAGTTCATTGGCGGTGGAGATGGCGAAGGCCGCCGCGTTTGGGTTTGCGGTGTACCAGCGGGTGTCGGGCGCTTGCGCCGTGGCGGGCCCCTGTTTCAGAACGGCTTCGAGGGTTTGCCTTATGTCATTGCGATTAGGAAAAATCCGCTGCGCTTCCTTGTAGTCGTCGAGGGCTTTCTCTATGTCGCCTTTTTTGCGGTAGGCGTGGCCGCGCTCAAAATACAGAAGCCCGGGCCCGCCAAAAGGTTGGCGGTACAACCGTATTGCGTCGCTGTAATCGGAGATAGCCTTGTCAAAAACGCCCATTTCGTAATACGCGTTAGCACGGCCTTGATACAGGTGGGAATGATTATGTTCGGGCATCAACCGCATCAGTTGATCATAATCCGCAATCGTACTGCCGAAATCACCCTTTTTGATATACAGCTCTATGCGTCTGCTATACGGCGCGGTACTGTCGGGATTCAACCGTACCAGTTGGCCGTAATCCGTGATTGCCTTGTCGAGATCGCCCTTTTTGAGATACGCATCTATGCGGTTGCTGTACGACGCGGTATCGTCGGGATTCAGCTTTATCGCGGCGGTGTAGTCCGCGATGGCTTTGTCAAACTCCTTTTTTTTGTAGTACGTGTGGCCGCGGAGATTATGCTGCCTCAGATCATTTGGATTGAGCGTTATCGCCCGGTCAAAGTCTGCGGCAGCCTTGTCGATGTCGCCGGCCTGGTAAAAGTATACGCGGCCGCGAAGGATGTACGCTTCCACGTAATTGGGATTCAGCCGTATCGCCTCGTTAAGGTCGTCAACCGCTTTCTGCTGATATCCGAGCTGCTGTTCGCGCCGCTGTCCGCGCAGTTCGGAGTACGCGATGGCGCGGTAGTAGTACATCTCAGCAAGGCCCGGGTTCAGCCGTATCGCCTCGTCGTAGTCCTTAATGGCTTTCTGGAAGTCACCCGTTTGGGCGTGCACCTGCCCGCGGTAAAAATACGCAGCCGCCATGTCAGGGTCCCGCATTATCGCCTCGGTGAAGCAGGAGATTGACATCTCGTAATTTTTCCGGTTGAGAAACAGTATGCCGCAGTCGAGGGACGACCCGCTTGTTTTCCCCTGGCCTTCACCGTAAGTAGCGGCCTTTACCGAAGCCCGCCGGTTGGCGAGGGACGCGGCCAGGTCCCGCATCTCCGCGTCGTTGCGAACGTACTGCCGGATAACGCCGGCGCTGGTGCCCTCTTCCACGTCGGTTGCGTTGATGTGGTAGCGGTACGTGTTGCCCGCGAGGAGCAGCTGCCCGGTGATGACCAGATCAGCCGCCAGAAAGCTGCCCACGCGCTTGATTTGGTCGTCGTCCACCATCCCTGACATTTGGAATTGCAACTCCGTGATAAGGTATTCCAGGTTTCGCCGGTCGGCGACCTCTACGCCGCGGTCGGTGATGGCGCCGGTGAACTCGTTCATTATGAAGTTTGAGAGGTTGTCGTTTTCCGACTCGAAAGCCACAATGGCCACGCGGCTGCCCCTTGGCAGTGTCTTCGCGATCTTTTCCGCCGACTGCTCGATGGCCTCCATAAGAGAGAGGGCGTCGCCGCTCTTGCCGGACGCTTTGCCCGCGGCCGGCCCCGCGCCGCTCTCCTGTTTGATATCCTTATGCGTCGACGCGCAGGATACCAACCCGGCCGCCAAAATCATCAAAAAGAGCGCTAACGCTTTTTTCATAAACCTGTCATCCCCCGATTTACGCCGATAACGCGGACATCCACGTTAAGCCGCATACCGATAAAAATAGTTTTAGAACCTGTGGGGAGTCAAATAATTGGGAATTATATCCTTGAAAATGCAATGCAAATACGGTATGATTTTGATTTTCACCCCGGAGGGGTGTAATATTGGTAGCCCCGGGTTTTAACCCGGGGTTAACGTGATTCCCACAAGATTTCAGCACCCCGGAGGGGTGCAACTACAATGCTTGTATATTCAAAAAAACATTTTTCGGTGGCACTTTTGCACCGCATATAGTATTTAATGTATGGCAGGCGGATATTTCTGAAATGAACCTAAATCATACGCGCCGCATATATAAAGGGCGCGGGGCAGGGGGCAGGGAATGACGGAGATGGGGATGAGCGAGATTCAAGAAACTGAAAATCAGAAAACTGAGGTTCAAGAAGCCGAAAAGCAGAAGATTGAGGCTCAAAAGCCTGAAACGGAGTTTGACGAGGAGTACGTCAAGCGGTACAGCGTCGCCGAAAAGGCGCTGCTGGCGGTGTCGCTGCTGCTCGCGATTCTGTTTGACCGCCTGATAATAGCGGAGTACAGTGCGTACGATTACCCGTCGAGGGTAACGTACAGCGTGTTTTGGCTGTGTTATATAGTTATTTTCTATCTGTTTTACCGTAAGCGGTTGAAGTGGGCCCCGATTTCGTGGTTTTTGGCGTCCGGCGCCGCTGCGCTCTCTCTGTGGGGTGTCATCTTTTCCGGTTACGGCTCAAACTCCGAATTTTGGTCTATTGCGTGGTTTGTCATCCCCGGCGTGCTGATGCTTCACGCCCAGTGGTCGGCCGGTGCGCACAACCTGCGGGATGTTGAGGGCCTCGCGGCCGCCTGGTGCGCCGGGTGGATCAAACACCCGTTTACGGGGCTTGGCGAACTGATGGGAGCCGCCGGCTCGCTGTTCCGTAAGACGAGCAAGCCGACGCTGGTACGGGTCTTTGCGGGGGCGTTTTTCACGGTGCTGCTGTTAGTCATAATAGTCCCCCTGCTGATGGGCGCCGACAAGGTTTTCAGCTATCACCTGAACCGGATGATTACCGGGCTTGACTTCTTCGATTTCTTCTGGCACGCTTTTACCGTGGTGTTCATGTTCGGCTTTTTCTATTCGTTTCTGTGGAATATCGGCTTCGGGCAGATGAAATCGCACCGTATACCGGCGGACTGGTCTATTGACATTATCATCTCGGCCATGGTCATAGGCAGTATCTCGCTGCTGTATCTTCTGTTTTGCCTTGTCCAGTTCACCTACCTCTTCGCTGGCGCGGGCCTGCCGGAGGGGATGACCTACTCGGAATACGCGCGGGAGGGCTTTGCCCAGACTGTTACCGTCTGCACGATAAACCTGCTGCTGTTCGGCGTGTTCCTGCGGCTCGGGGTGCATCGCGGGCGGCACGGGCGGTTGCTCACCGCACTTTTGAGCGGGCTTTTGGCGCTGACGTGCATCATGCTCGTCTCAGGCGCGGCCCGGCTGAACCTCTACATCGCCGCCTACGGCATGACATGGCTGCGCCTTCTGTCGGCGTGGTTCATTGTCTACCTCGCCGCGGTGATAGGGCTGTGCGGCGTGCGGTTGCTCTATAAGAAGCAAATGCCGGTCGCCGCCATCTGCTTTCTGCTGCTGTTAGGATGGTACGTCGCGCTCGGGTACCTGAACCCTGACGGCTTTATCGAGTGGTATAACAACAGTTTGGGTATGGTAAAATAAGGGAATTATACGCTTGATTATATTATATAGGGGCGACCGCCCTCGGTCACCCCTACAAAAAAAAGGAGCCGTACCAGTGAACGCAGAGAATCTTAGGCAAGGCGAACCGGCCGATGCAGCCGAAAAGGATATCAAGGCCCTCGACGCGCTGTTTCAAGAGGTCGGTACCTACAAAAAAAGCAGCGAGCTGATGGAACTTCTGAACTTTATAAAAAAATTCCCGAAGATCGCACCGTTTAACGCCCACCTGCTGCACATACAGAAACCCGGCAGCCGGTTCGTAACATACGCCCCAACGTGGAAAAATGAGTACGGACGGACCATCAAACCGGGGGCACGGCCACTTATAATTTTGGTGCCGTTCGGGCCCGTAGGATACGTCTTCGAACTGGAAGACACCGAAGGTGAGCCGTTCCCGGAAGAGCTGCTCAAACCATTCAAAACCGAGGGCACAATCCCAAACACACTTTTCAATACGCTTATAAGAAACCTCCCGCGCAAAGGCATACTGTACATAGAAGCCGACTACGGCACCACTCGAGCCGGCATGATTGAGATAGCTGATCAAAAAGGCCGGCAGTTCCTCTACAGCTACAAATTCAAAAACAAACAGCACGATGTCTTCGCGCAAATACTCTACAACCTGTGCGTGAACAAAAACCTCTCAAAGGAAGATATCTTTGCGACAATCGTACACGAACTCGCCCACCTCCACTGCGGACACTTAGGAGCACCGTACCCAAAATGGTGGCCGGACCGCAGATACATCAAACATAACGCCAGCGAGTTCGAAGCCGAGTGCGTTACCTGGTTAATATGCGAAAGGCTGGGACTCAAAAACCCGTCGGTGCAGTATCTGGCCAACTTCCTGGATAACAACAAAACAATCCCGGACATCAGCTTAGACCGCGTCCTGAAAGCCGCCGGAGATATCGAAAACATGACCACGAAAACCATTACGGCGGAAAAGGAAATCATCGTTAAATAAGGCCTTACACCGATTTTAATGGACAGGGTATGATTTTGCTGTTGATTCAGGAATTATATAGTTGATTATGCAGATGGTTGGATGTTGGCTTCGCCGAGATAAACAAGTTGCACCCCAGAGGGGTGCGTAGCTCGGTAGAACATGGGATTCCAAACGAAAAATCGCACCCCGTAGGGGTGCGCAGGTCTTTGGGATATACGCCCTTAAAAGCCTTCGCACCCCTACGGGGTGCGGGATTTTCTTGTCGTGATATCTGTTCT
>Ga0123356_10006294_pt1 | contig 11989 bp, 11 predicted proteins | sample TergutEmb28metaG_2_FD_92546 | JGI IMG/M metagenome (GOLD analysis project Ga0123356, IMG submission 92546) | Embiratermes neotenicus P3 segment gut microbial communities from Petit-Saut dam, French Guiana - Emb289 P3 | ecosystem: Host-associated > Arthropoda: Insects > Digestive system > Gut ... | reverse complement strand
TGTATCATAAAAATGCAGATGCAATCATGTTTGATGAACAAAATTTACCTGAAAATTTAAACTTCAAAGAAAAATAAGCCCGCCAAAGCCATATTTTCATTGAGAACTGAATACATACAAAAATTTCATTGCTCAGCTCAAACGCGCTCACATTAGGATTTCCGTCAAATCTATCCACAACCCTAACAGCCATTCTTTCAGCTTGTTCTTTGATTTCGGTTAAATAGAACCCGCGTCCAAAATCTTTGAAAGGACGCGCTTTTGACAAATCTATGTTTGTTATTTTGATGTTAGACCCATGATAAAGTATCATATTAGCCCCCCGTTTTTGCGACAAATAGCCTGCATATCTTCTATAGCGTCATTAATACTTAAGGTGTGTTCTATTTCATAATGATTGATGATAAACTGTAATCCGCCGTAATTCTCAAGGTATCTGTATGCTTCAATAAAAGATAAATTAAAGGTATTCGCAAACTTTTTAATACACAATACCGCATATGACAAAATTTTGTATGTTTTATCTTCGCTAGCTGTTTTCGCGGCTTCTCACCTCGTATAAACATTATGTATCATTCACCTTAAAATTGGCTTTGGGACAAAATTATTGGGTTTCTTTGTTTAGAGTTTTTTCATCTTCAGGTGTTAGTATGATGTCTCTGGTGTAGATTTCGGCATCATAGGTCTCTAAGAACGCCAATACCTTTTCCAAATCAGATGCTTTTACAATAATGACGCTGCGCACCAGTTTTATGTGCGCAATGTCTTCAAGCAAACCATGCACATGATGACGATACTTCCCTCCATGACTGCTAACCGTTTGACCATAAAACTTTTGCACAAACCTGTTAAGCACCGTTTTACCCTTGTCTGATTTGATATTGTTTTTGTAGACTCGAAAAGCCACTAGTTTGCCCTGGGTCATATCTTGTATTCATCACACCATTCATATTAACTTATTTGTACTATATACAAGTAACATTTATAAAGCTACCGCCGCATACAATAAACAAACAAATAAGGGGTGCTTCTGCACAAAAACCAAACCCGGCAAGGACACGCCAAGGTTTTGGTGATGGGGTCTCAAATACAAACTCCGCCGCTTTCAAATTCGCCAACAGCCCCGTGGAAACCCACTAACCTACCTTTTGTCTTGACGTTTTCCTTTTCTCATACACAAATGCGCAAGCTAAGACCATAACAACCACAAATAAAATACCGCTCACAACCACCCAATCCAACTCAAACGGTAACTCTAACTGATTGTCCGTCTCACCAGAAGATGCCTCTGGAGATTGGAAAGAGGGGTCTTGGGATGCACTGGGTGGTTGTGTTGGGGTTACAGTATCATGATTGATTGTTAACGTTTGTATGTCACTCCACTCACCCATTTCTCCCTGAAATGTGTGCCAATTGGTAGTCCAAGGCATGTTTACTTCCTGTGAGTATTGGGTGCCGATTAAAGCTTGAACCTTAACATCAATCAGGCCGCCATTAGGAACATTTGCTGAGAACCAAAAGGGCAACTCTATCACTGTAGTATCAGATTTAGAGGCAGATACATAACCGCTTGAGGGAATTGCGGGATAAGTTTGCCATTCGTTTTCAAAACGTCCCTTATAGCCTACATTGTAGAATAGCTGTGTCCAGCTGCCGCTTGAATCTTTGGTAGAGGTGAATTTTTGATTTTTGATGGTTACTTCAATTACCCAGTGGTCAGAGGTGCCGCCGGGATTAGTTATGGTTGTTTCGCCGGTATAGGGGTTAGTTGTGGTAGTGGGTTCCCATTGGATGGGGTGATTTACGTATTTTACTGTGAACTCGGGAACAGACGGCTTAGACGCGGCTTGTGCCACATCTATACAGGCTATGCCTGCAAAAACCAATTCACAAACTAACAGAACAAACAGAACGGCACTAAAGACTTTTCTCATTCCAACCACCTTGCTGACAAAGGCTCTGCACAGATATTTAATTTACGCTAATGGCTGAAATTTCGCGCTTATACATATGCACAGGCGCAATACTTGACACCGTTATCATAACATAGGCAAACACTAAACCAAACTCAACCAAACCAAACTCTGGTAGTGTCAGTTTAGTTTGAGGCTCGTTTTGGTCTGTTGAGGTTTGGTTTGGAGCTAGATTTGGTTGATTTTGTGTTCCATTGGTTAAATCTTGTCCAAAGTTAACTGGTTTTGTGCTATACTCCAACCACTCTCTGCGCAAAGTTTCATGCTAGCCCCTGCTTATCGTGCTTGTCTCACCCTTGACTTGTGTGCATTCTTGTGCTTGTACTTGAAAATCTGCTTGACCTTCTAAGGAAAATGGGTGCTATCATTGCAACATAATCTGGAGGCGGCACACATAAAGTTATGTATGGATAGCTTTGAGTTGTGGTTTGGGCGAAAGGTTGAAGTGGGCGGTGTTTGCTGTTTGGTTGGTTTGTGCCTAGAAAAGTTGAAGTTAACAAGGCGGATTTGAGTTTTACTGTAGTGAGATTGAGGGGTTTTTGGAGCGGACTGTAACGTTGATTGGAACTTCTGCAAAAGCAGACATACCCAAACGTTACCTGGGAAGAAAAGTCTACATCATAATAATCAAAGAAGCAGGCACTCTCAAAGAATAAAATATCCCCCACAAATCAGGGCACTAAACCCATACGTGGCGAGTGGTGAGTAATGTTTGCTTTTAACTTTGTTGATATGGATTTTAAAAAGGGGCGGCGTTGTGATCATGCGAGTTGTATGGATTTGACTATGGTGTGGTTTGATTTTTTGACAATTTCATGGCCTAGGCCGCATATGGGGCAGAATATGATTTCGTGGTCGGAAAAGTTTTCGGGATAAACGTTGAATTTTTTTTCACATCCTATACATTTAACCTTCAATTTTTCACGCGCTCCTTTTTTGTGACTTTATAATGATGTTAAGGCGGTAACTTGGAATTAGTTGTTCTTGTTTTTGTGACATCGCTCTCTTCTCTTCTTGTTAACTTTTAACAGTGGATAAGTTAAAAGATCTGTGTGTAGAATGTAGCATCTATATAGAACGAGAAGATTTACGAGGCTGTTATGTTTGTTTGGTTCCCTTTTTACGGTGTTGTCTTTTTCTCTTTGTCTTTGAGTTATTGTTTCATTGGTTCTAAGATGGCCGTTTCTAGTTTAGCTTTGTTTAGGTATTGGTCGGCGGCTTTTTGAAGGTCTTTGCTGGTGACGGCTTGAATGTTTGTAATGTATTCTCTGAGTGCTAATTCGTTGTTGAATTGGGCTTCCATGTAGCTGATTATCTCAAGGGTATCGTGGGAATCATCCATACCTCTTAAGATGCCGCCTAGCATAATCTGTTTAGCCCGTTCCAACTCCTCTATGGGTACTGGTTTGTTTTGTAGTTTTTCTAACTCTTTTAGAATAAGTTTTTGGGTTTTTATTGTTTTTTGTGTATTAATTGCGCAGTTAATGCTCAAGTATCCAAAATCTGAACCTTTGTAATGTGCAGAATTTACATCGTAGGTGACTGCATGTTTTTCACGTAATTCTATGAATAAGCGTGAGCTGGTGCCGCCTCCAAGTAGGGTGCCGATTAAATCCAATGCAGGGGCATCTTTGTGGGTGGCGTTGATGGTTTTGGCGCCGATGCTTAGATAACTCTGGGTTATGCCTGCTTTTTTTCTCACCACCACGGCTTTGGGTCTGTTGTTCTCAATATGCCTCTGAGGGGTTGATGTTTTTTCTGTTTGCTCTTTGTTGCTAAGGTCTTCTATAATGTCATCGTGGGTTTTTTTATTGAATTTGCCTGATAAAATCAGGATCATGTTTTGTGCTACATAGTTGGTTTTGTGTTTCTGTGTTAGTTGGGGTAGGGTTAGGTGTTTGATGATTTTTGGGTACCCTCCAATTGGGCGTCGAATCGGGTGGTGTGTAAACAGATTCTCTAGTAGTAGTTCTTCAACTTTTATGGTTGGGGCATCGGCTACCTCTGCTAGTTCATTTAGAATTATTTTCTGTTCTATGGCAAATTTTGTCTGTTCAAACTCTTCTCCAAAAAACAGTTCTAAGAGAATTTTTGAAGCATCCACTAGCTTTTTGGGCAAAACATCAACCACGCCCACAACCTGTTCACGGTCAGTGTAGAGGTCCATCACCCCGCCAAAATTCTCAATACTTCGTGACTGCACAATACGTTGTTCTGAGCCGCCTGCTAACATATGCTCGATGAAATGTGCCATACCCGCAAACTCTGAGGGCTCCTGATTGGATCCATACTTAACCGCTAAGGCTAACTGAGCTGTATTTGCCTGCTGACGCGGATAGAGCAACACTGTTAAACCATTAGGCAACACTCTTCGTTGCCAAACCAAACTATCAGACATATCAACCCCTACAACAAGCAAACTAAAAAAGATATAAACCCCTATAGATCATAACGCCTCAGAGCAGATCGTAGCGCACATCCAAAAATTTATGAATGCAACATCTTTTGAGAAAATGCTGCACGAGTGCTGATGTTTGAGAATGCGTGAGTAATTAGGCGTAAACAGCAGGCTATAGTCTCCAGAAATTTTTTATGGTTTAGTGATGATTGGGATAAAGCTAAATAGCCGCAACATAATTTAAATCCTAACTTCTTAACTTTTTAAGTTCTTTCAAGCTTTATATAATTGACTAATATTTGAATAACCTTCAGCTCAGATAGGTATTGATATGATATATGTGAGTGGTCTCACCAAAACATTTGGTAGTTTAACAGCTGTAGATAACCTAAACCTCGCCATTGACAAAGGGGAAGTTTTTGGTTTTCTTGGACCCAACGGTGCAGGCAAAACTACCACTATTCGTATGCTTGCCTGCCTTATTGCCCCCAGCAAAGGCACAGCTACGGTTGCTGGGTTTGATATTTATAGTAACCCCCAAAACGTTCGTCAATCTGTGGGCATACTCACCGAAAACCCCAGTCTCTATGAGCGGCTAAGCGCTTATGAGAACCTGGATTTTTTTGCCCAAGCATATGGCGTAGCCGATCCCCAAGAGCGGCAAAGCCGAATCCGTGAGTTATTAGAGTTTTTTAACCTCTGGGATCGCCGCAATGACAAGGCGGGTACCTTTAGTAAGGGTATGAAACAAAAGCTGGCGATTGTTCGCGCAACAGTGCACAAACCCCCTGTTCTGTTCTTAGATGAACCTACCGCAGGATTAGATCCCAAATCCGCAAAGGAAATTCGCGATTTGATGGCACAGTTAAGTCGTCATGAGAACCGAACCATTTTGTTGTGTACCCATCATTTAGAGGATGCCGAAAAGTTGTGTCAACGGGTTTTAATCATGAACAAGGGCCACTGCATCTTTATTGGTGCCCCCGATAAATTACGCGACCAAATCAACCCCAACCCCACAATTCAAATCGGCCTAAGAGAACTGACTCCCAAAATTACCTCTGCGGTTGAGAACAACAAACATACCCAAACAATCACTACAAATCAACTGAGCGCTGAGCTTTTGGTAGGTGTTAGAGACGCACAATTAGCAACTCCTGAGATTGTGCGTACCATTGTTGAGGCTGAGGGCCAAATTTTATCGGTAAATGTAGTGCGTCCCTCCCTTGAGGATGCCTATCTTAAACTCATAAAGGAGCAAACCACCCCATGAACATCCGCAAAGCTTGGTTAGTGTTTAGAAAGGATTGGCTTGAAATCAAACGCAACTGGCAGGTGCTTTTACCGATACTTATTTTGCCAATTATGTTTGCAGTGGTTTTTCCTCTTATAATCTCAGTCATTAGTGCCCTGCCCGCTGAGGAAATGAACTCGGGTGATTTCCAAGCATTGTTTGATTTATTGCCCCTAGATACCCAAGCGCTAATTGGACAGATGACCCAAACCCAGCTCTCAGTATACGTTTTGGCTCTCTACATATTTGCTCCCCTGTTTCTTATAATTCCCATCATGACCTCAAGTGTATTGGCCTCTGATAGTTTTGCAGGCGAACGGGAACGTAAAACAATCGAGGCTCTCCTAGCAACCCCTATCTCAGATAGTGAACTCTTTTTGGGCAAAACCCTAGTAAGCTTCATCCCTGCTATGATCGTCACTATTGCCTCCTTTGCAACCTACACCATAATACTTGATCTAGCAACCCTTAGTCTATTTAACGGTGTGTTGCTGCTTCCAAACCTAACCTGGATTATTATGATATTGGGCGTTGCACCCACATTAGCACTGTGTAGCATAGGTCTAACCGTACTAATCTCTGCTAAAGTCAAAGGCTTCAAAGAAGCCCAACAAATAAGCGTCCTGCTCTTGTTGCCTGTGATGGGCCTTATGTTTGGACAAATCTTTGGTATTCTAATCCTTGGACCTGCTCTACTAGTTGCACTCATAGCCATACTTGCCGCTATGGATGTCGCCATATTCTATGTAGGTATAAAAATTTTCCACCGTGAAGAAATTCTCTCCAAAATGTAGTTCACAACCCAGTTTTAAATAACCTGTTTAGTCTCCAATGATAGAAACGCTCTAAACCATCGGCTGCATATATAACCGGGTCCGCTAAGAGTTTAGTAGAACACCGCTACATCATACAATCGACATGCTACAAACTAGCTGAAGATCAGTTGAACTATCCCAAAGATAGTGTTCAATGTAGCTTAGGTTGCGGGCTTATGGCAAAACAACAAGCAAACAACACAAACTGCCCATCGGGTGATTCTCCAGCGGTTGCTCTAAAACACGCCTTAAGCCCCGATGATCTTGTAAGCCTACCTATCGAGGAACTCTTTGAACGCACAAACACCTCCCCCCAAGGCCTCAGCTCTGAACAAGCCGCTGAACGCCTCGAAATTTATGGTAGAAACGAACTTGCCCGCGAAACCAAACATTCCATCATTAAAGACTTTTTGTTACACTTCAAAAGCCCCCTAGTTATCATTCTCTTGTTTGCAGCAGTGATTTCGGGTCTGCTCCAAGAAATGGTCAACATGGCCATCATATTAACCATCATATTTGCAAGTGTAGCCTTGGATTCCTACCAAGAAAGCAAAGCCGGCAAAGCCGCTGAGTTGCTAAAACAAAAAGTCACAACCACCGCTACTGTGCTAAGAGATGGGCTGCGCCAAGAAATCGGCCTTCCCGAAATCGTCCCAGGCGATGTGATCTATCTCTCAGCTGGCGACATCCTCCCAGCGGATGCCCGCATTATAACCGCCAAGGATCTCTTTGTTAATCAGTCATCTCTAACTGGAGAATCCTTCCCGGTGGAAAAAATTGCCGGGACGGTAAAGACGGGGGGTTCACTTGTTGATTGGAACAACTATTGTTTTATGGGCACCTCTATTGTCAGCGGCTCTGCAACTGCAGTTGTTGTTAAAACCGGCGGCGCAACTGAATATGGCAAAATCGCCAAAAAACTCGTTGAAAAAGCACCTGAAACCGAATTTGAACGCGGCATCAAAAGTTTCGGCTACTTTATAATGCAACTCACCTTCCTTTTTGTAATCTTTGTTTTTCTAGTCATTGCACTACGTAACCCCACCGAAATAGGTGTGGTAAATGCCTTGCTCTTCTCAGTGGCCCTAGCAGTTGGGTTAACCCCTGAGTTACTGCCTATGATTATCACTATCAATCTCTCAAGAGGTGCGATGGCGATGTCTAAGAAGGGCGTTATTGTCAAACGTCTCTCAGCAATTGAAAATTTTGGCAGCATGAACGTATTGTGCACCGACAAAACCGGCACCCTAACTGACAACAAAATTAAACTAATCCTAAATGTTAACTTGGAAGGCAACGAAGACGACAAAGTCTTTCTTAACTCTTTTCTTAACAGCAACTTCCAAACAGGCCTACGCAGCCCCCTAGATGACGCTATTTTAAAACACAAAGATATCGACACCTCCAAATACCAAAAAATCGACGAAGTCCCCTTTGACTTCATACGCCGCCGCGTCTCGGTTGTGGTGGAACGCGAAGGCCAACGATTCTTCATAGCCAAAGGTGCACCCGAAGAAATTCTACGTGTCTGCTCCTACTTTGAGATAGGTGACTGCATAGCTGATCTAAATGAAGAAACCCGCCAAAAAATTGAGCAACAATACCACGACTACAGCGCCCAAGGTCTTCGAGTCTTAGGTATTTCATACAAACGACTAAAAGAAGACAAAGCAGTCTACTCCATAACCGACGAAGACGACATGATATTTGTTGGATTTGTCGCATTCCTAGACCCCCCCAAAGAAACCGCTAAACAATCCATCAACCAGCTAAGCCGAGCAGGCATCGAACTCAAAATCCTAACAGGCGACAACGAACTTGTCACCCGACGAGTATGTGACGAACTCGGCTTTGAAATCAAAGGCGTCGCCTTGGGTAATGACATAGCTAACCTAACCGACGAAGCCCTAATGGCAATCGTCGAGGAAGCCAACATATTTTGCCGCGTCAACCCCATACAAAAAGACCGCATAATATCTCTACTCAAAAAGAACGGCCATGTTGTAGGCTACATGGGTGACGGCATAAACGATGCCCCTTCCCTAAAAACATGCGACGTCGGCATCTCAGTGGACAACGCCGTGGATGTCGCCCGAGAATCCGCCGACATCATCCTCTCCAAAAACGACCTAACCGTCTTAGCTGAGGGCGTGATGGAGGGACGCAAAACATTTGGCAACACCATGAAATACATCCAAATAGGCGTATCCTCAAACTTTGGCAACATGTTTAGCGTCGCCGGCGCCGCCTTATTTCTCCCCTTTCTGCCCATGCTACCTGTTCAGATCCTGCTAAACAACCTGCTCTACGACTTCTCCCAAACCACCATAACAACCGACAAAGTCGACAACGAATACGTAGAGCGCCCCAAACGCTGGGACATCGCCTTTATACGCCGATTCATGGTGTCTCTAGGACCGGTAAGTTCACTGTTTGACTTTCTAACCTTTGCTAGCATGCTCTTTGTCTTTATACCCTTTATTCCCGCCGCTATGCTAACGATGGATCCGGAATATTCAGTACGTTTATTCCAAACGGCTTGGTTCATCGAATCTATAGTCTCTCAAGTCTTAGTCGTATTTGTTATTCGAACACGCCGCACACCGTTTTGGAAGAGCAAACCAAGTAAATACCTCATAATTAGCAGCATAATTATCATAGCTTTTGCTCTACTGTTACCCCTCTCACCGCTGGGGAGCATCTTTAACTTCGAAGCTCCCCCGCCTCTGTTCTACGCCTTTTTGGCCGCGCTAATGGGTGCTTATCTACTGGTAGCCGAGCTTGTTAAACGATGGTTCTACAAACGCAATGCCTACCGTCTTGAACAAGTTTTAGTGCCCAAACGTGCATACTATCTGACGCGCAACGCCAAACTCATGCAAGACATGATTGCTGCTATAAGCCTTCGTGAAGAAGAAGAATTCACCATAAGCTCTCTAATTGATGACCTAAACACAATTCTATCCTACCCCATAAACTTTAACCAAGTAGCTCGTAACCTCCAATACCTCCGTCGTTCTAACCTCATAAGCGTAAATTGGACCCAACGTACTGTCAAACGAGAAAAAACACTCAGTGACTACGTAGGAAACAGTATTATTATGGGACCGAACTGGGCAACTGTCGGCGAAGAATGGAGCAGAATAAGCCTTATTATCCAAAACAAATATGGTGCCGTTAACGCCGAATTCAACGAACTTTTAGCTAAACAATAATAGCGTCAAGAAGTGCTTCTGTAACAAGCAAATTACAGCACACCTAAGAGTAAACAGATTTGTGCTGTAAGATATGCTATGAGGTTGTAAAGTTATCGAGTTGCTCTTTGCTTAACCCAATTCCGGGGGCAGCGTCTAATCTTTTTTGTATTTTGCCCTCTTTGAAGAGGAGAAGAGTTGGATAGTATTCAATGTCGTATTTGTCGCATAATTCAGGTTTAAAATCAATGGGGATGCTTATACATTCATCTGGATTAGTTTTTGCATATTGGGTAAATAGTTGCAAAAACTGCTGGGAAAATGGACACCAAGTTGCATAGAAGAGAACGTATGTTTTACTTTTGGATGCTAACACTGTTTCAATGTCTTGTTCGCTTGTTATACTTGGTCGTTTTGTCATTTTGTTCTCCTTTATCTCTCTTCAGGATAGTGGGTGCTATCACAAAATGGTTTATTTGTCGATTTACCGCACCGGCACAGAGTCATGCGGTTTCTAATCTCGTAGAGGGTGCCCTCAGCACTGTGGACGGGTATGCCGCCCCTAACCCAAAGCGGGCCTGGTTGGCCAATACTTGGATCCTCGATTAATCCTATTGCCTGATCGAGTTTTGGTTCAACTATTTTGCCGGTCTCTTTATCTACAACAGTAAGGCGGCCTGAAGGACATGCGCAGGCGTTTTTTATGCAGTTATCTTTGATTGGGGGCTCGCTAGTTTGGGCTATTTGGTTCCATATATCGCCGTTTCTATGGCAAAAGCGTGCAGATGCGCAGAGAAATGGGGCATCTTTGAGGGTTAATGTTGGGCCCTCTATGGGGTTTGCCATCGCTTCATAGGGGATGTTTTTACTAGTTTCAGTGCCGATGAATTTGTTTTTGAAGTGGGTTCCATCACAGAAAGGGTTGTTGCTTGTTCCACCACATCTGCAGAGTGCATAGTTTGGTTGACTTTCAAGTTTTTCTGCAATCATCCACTCAGAGGGTATGTTGGTGTGATTGCATTTGATGATCATTCTATAGAGTGGAATATCGTCTAAAATCATGTAGGGCCCATTTGTGGTAACTTGAATTTTACCCTTTGATTTAAGAGGATTGGTTTTTTTTTCCATTTTTCTTATCGCCCTTATTGGGTGTTGTGTTTTAGCTTATATCTGGTTGTAGTTTGTTATTCTCTTAACTGTTTGTGATTGTCATTTGTTCATCACAAGCAGTGTATTTTTTGCTAAATTCTAAGTTATGTGGAAAAGTTTTGTGCAGGGGCTTATCTCTATGCATCCAGCTTTCCACTGCCACACCAATAGGTCACCGCTACAAGAAGCAACAGTTGGCTTAATTGAGGAATTCCTCCCTAACCATCGACATCTCTAGTCTATTTTGTAACAGTTGCGCCCCTTCGCCCCGTAGACAGCTCTTCTGTTCTCAAACTACTGCGAGCACTCTGTCCACATAGAAGAAACCCAAAAGGTTCCCTCTTTGGGGATCCCCAGTTAATCCAATATGTCGGTACACAGAGTTGTCGGTTTTGCTTTTGTTTTGTTACCGCCCGATCTCTGGCAGATTACCTGGACCCTATTGATAACCACCTAGAGTTTAGCTTTCATAGTTGTTTCCATGTTAGGGGTTTTAGGCGCTTTCCCTGCTCAGTATGAATGGGAATTGGAAACTCGCATTCAACACTTATAGTTTAAACCTCGTACTCTTTAACATTGTAATTCAGTTGCGTCAAATTGCCTTTAGACGGCTTATCGCTTCTCGACCCTGCGGTGTTCCCGTTTAGTTTTCACTGTTTTGGTTAGGTTGATTGTTTCACGCGTTATCTTGTGCGGTATGACCTGCCCTGCATCATATCAGACCCTATCTGGGGGCACCTAAACACATACCTATGGGGAACGTAAACGCTATTGTAACAATATCGCTATATTGCCCCTAAATCCCCGTGAGGATAAATACATACCATTTTTATGATTGGGGTTAGTGGGGCTTTTTTAATATGTGTGTGTCTGGTTTAAGTGTAATGTGTTTTGTTGTAAAATTGGCTTTAATCACAAATTTGGCTCGAAATTAAGCTTTATTGTAAAGCCTGTTGTTTAATTGGAAAAGTTGGGGTTTTATAGTTATGTGTTTGGTTACTTTTGAAAGTGGGTCGTCTATTTGGGTAGTTTTTTTAATATTTTGTTTTTGTTAACGAATTTATATAATTGAGCTGCCCTTCTTCTGAAGGGCAGCGACAATAAAAATAACAATCAAAGACATTTTGTTGCTTGCACAGAATTGGGAGCAGCTAAAAGCTATGGGC
>Ga0123356_10006293_pt1 | contig 11989 bp, 8 predicted proteins | sample TergutEmb28metaG_2_FD_92546 | JGI IMG/M metagenome (GOLD analysis project Ga0123356, IMG submission 92546) | Embiratermes neotenicus P3 segment gut microbial communities from Petit-Saut dam, French Guiana - Emb289 P3 | ecosystem: Host-associated > Arthropoda: Insects > Digestive system > Gut ... | reverse complement strand
GCCAGGTCGCCACCAGGTCTCTGGCCTGTTTGCATAATTGGACCTACGAAGATTGGTTTGTTTGTTCCTGGTTTCTTTCTCGGTGCTACTTGTTGATCATTCTTCTAAGGTCGAGGCTGCTGACCTGATCATATGCTGGTGACAAGCTGAACCCAACAACAGACGTGGCACTGTCGCTGGTTAGTGGATAAATGTATGCTTTGCCCTCGAACGCTCCTCTATGCACCAATTCGAGCATATCCGCGTATGCAGGTCCCCAATTCCAATATACGGCCCCTATTGTGTTAGAATACGCAACGCCGTTTTCGTCTAGATATCCCTTTTCGTTGTCGACTGCGATAGACCACACATCGAATGGTTGATCCGAACGGATATTTCGCGAATTCCTGAGCGTGCCATCCTTAGTATGCTTGTGTATGTACTTAGAAACACGCTGATTATCCATGTTGTGCGTGATAACGTCGGCACCGGAGTCGATTAGTTTAGCAGTCAGATACTCTTCGGCTGTGAGGTTTTGCACTGCAGATTTCGTTCCCATGTGCAATGGTTCGTACTTCCATTCTCTCCTGTCAAACCCAACATCGTACCAGAATCCTACCCATCTAGCTTCGACAATCACAGCGGGGTCTTCGCTTCTAGCACCTAATGTAAAAGCATTAATGTACCTAACCACTTCGGCAGTGACGAATGATCCGATGTAGCCCAGATGTTTGGTATTTGATTTTCGAGCTGCAATTCTGCCCGCGATGTACCAGGCGTGTTCCATTCTTCCCGAATAGCTGCCAACATTTGTTCCATTTGCTCTGCCAGAATACTGAATAAAAGTCGTATTCGGATATCTTGCAGCCCACTTAGTCACTTGGGCGGTGTGATCAGATGAGTTGGCAATTATTACTTGGGCCCCCTTTTTCAATGGATCAGCGGGGTTAATGAACTCCTCTACAATATCATCCGCGTTTTCGCTAGTAGACAGAACCTCTTCCGCGTACTCATATTTCAAATACCCAAGCCGCCGATTAGCATCGACAATCCCCTCATGATGCGCAATAGTCCAACCCTCGCTTCGATGAGCCAATCCAACCCAAATCCCGGCAACGGTCAGCTCTTCCTGGCACTTGCTAAAGAAGCATTTTGTGGGCTTTGGACAGCCTTTGTCATCCGCACAAGCATGCGTACACAGCCCATTGTGGCAAGTCGAATCCAAACCCTGACATTCCGAATCCTCGTTGCATTTATCACCAACAGCCCGTTTGACTACCACGATTTCAGGGGCTGATGAGCGACATCCAATAGCGCTCGGTGCCAAAATAAGTGATAATGATAGAGAGGATAGCCAGGCTACGGACAATGCCGTTGATTTCGACATCTTTGATTTGCGGAATATGTAGGCGCGAACCATCGCAAACCATTGCGCTATTGCGCCCGAGTGAACGTTAGCTGGTCAGCAATACGGTCCAATAACTGCCCGGTCGCATGGGCGCGCTGCACTTCAGCTTCAACCAAATCTATCCGAGCTCTTACGGCCCTCAATTTTGCCTTTCTAAGCTCATCTTCCGCCTGCTGCACTTCCACTGCAATTGCTGCCCCCAATTCATACCTCTCCGTAACCGCCGCAACCTGCTTTTCCGCGATTCCCGCCGTGGTTTCCGCCATCTGCAACCGAACCCGAGCAGCCCGCTCTTGCTCGAGCATAGTGTCAACCTCGGTTTGAATACGCTGCCTCGCCGCAACTAACCTCTGCTCCGCCACCTTGACCGCCAACAAATCACGAGTTTTCTCAGCACTATGCCGCGAGTCGTCCAGAGGCCACTCATACACAACACCAACATGCGCACTCGGAGCACGCGCTGTCCCAATCTGCCCGAATGCCGGCGGAACTTCCTGGTGTCCAAGAGCGCGAAGCTCAACATAAGCTTCCAGGTCAAGCCTTGGACGATACGCATTTCCTGATGTTTTCAGTTGCTCGCGCGCCAGTCGCAACTGCCCAGTGAGCTCCCGTATTTCGGGAGAATTCGCAAGAGCTTGCTCAATCGCCGTAGCCCGCTGCGGCATTGCCGACACCGTTGGTTCCTGGTCAATAGACGCTAACAGATTCGCAGATTGACCTTCAGTGGTCCCCATCCTCTGAGCCAACGTCAAACTGCGTCTCCGCTGATCCGTCTGCGCACTAAACACCCCCTCCTCCAAACTCGCCACCCGGGTTTCGAACGACAGTATTTCCACCGGTGCCAAAGCACCGCTGGTAATCCGTTGCTGCGCTTCATCCCGTTGCCTTTTTGCGAGATCTCGCGCTGCTGTCTCAATTTCCACAGCAGATTCCGAATACCACAGCTCCCAATACGCAACGAGCACGTCCCTAGCAATCTCACTGGCCACTCGGTCCCGAGACAACTGAGATACCGATCGATTAATACGCGCGACCCGAAGCTGCTGCTCGCCAACTTCCGTACCGAATCCCCGCATGAGAGGCTGGGTAACCGATGCCCTGACACTTGTGCGGTAATCTGGACCATCCTTGTCTGGCCTACGCGTCAAACTATCAGAACCATCCACGCGCACCGCCCCCCTGGTTCCAGTAGGAAATGTTCTGGAAATCTGCGCCCCGACCTCAACAGTATCGCCGACACTGGTTGAATAATCGCCAAGGCCAGTGTTCCGATCCAGTGACCACCGAGTGTCAGATCGTCGCGTAATTCCCGCGTCAACCTGGACCACATACGGGTATCGTCCTTCCTCGAAGCGCACGCTCTCATTTATCCGACGTAAGTCCAACACAGCAGTTTGCAGCGTTGGATTATTACGCATAGCAGTTCGAACAGCGCGACTATCATCTAACCTGTTTGCGGATTCGTTTACAGGCTGGGCATCCTGCGCGCTTGCATATGAAACGGTGATAAGTGCAGCACCGCAAAGCACGCAAGCAAGCACTTGTCGACATGACCAGACTCGCAACCCAGTTTTGCCCATGGCGAATTTACTCATGGCTAACTTACTCATGACGAAGTGCCTCTATTGGATTGAGATTAGCAGCCTTCCGCGCTGGTAGGAATCCCGTGACCACACCAATTACTGCCGAGGATATAAACGCCACAACTATTATCCACGGCACTATCACAAATGGCATGCTTAGGAATTTCGACGCAATCGCTGCTCCACCCACACCTAATATCACGCCAATACACCCACCCAATGTCGATAACATCACTGCTTCAACCAAAAATTGAAACAATACCTCCCAACCAGTAGCCCCAATCGCCAAACGCGTACCAATCTCCCGCGTCCGCTCCGTCACCGACACCAACATTATGTTCATAATCCCAATACCCCCCACTATCAAACTCACCCCCGTAATCGCGCTAAGAAGCATAGTCATCATCTTCGACGACTCCTCTATAGTAGCCATCAACTCTGTTATATCTCGAACATTGAAATCGTCCTCAGCTCCCCTGCCGATTCTTCGACGCTCTCTCATCAACGCCGTAATCTGATCTTTTACCAGCGACGATGGTCTTCCATCTTCCACCGACACGAATATCGATGACACATCCCGATTGCCGACAATCCTTTTCTGGAATGCTCCAAGAGGCATAACAACCAAGTCATCCTGGTCTTGTCCCATTCCCCCTTCGCCCTTCGGCTTGAATATCCCGATAATTTCGCAGGTCACTTTGTTATCGACTCGGATTTCCTGGCCAATCGCATCCTGACTCCCAAACAACTCCTTTTTCGTGGTTGCGCCTATCATGCAAACCGTACTCGCGGAACGCACATCCGAAGACGTCATCTCCCGTCCAGTCGCAATCGAATAGTTGCGGACTCTAATATAGTCCTCCGTAGACCCAGTAACACTAGCCCTCCAATTCTTGTTGCCATAAACCAGCATCACACTACGAGAACCGGAAGGCGCAATTGCAGCCAATCCCCGAATATCCCGCTGAATCGCCGCCACATCTTCCATTTTGAACGGGACAGAAGGTGTGCGCATTCCACCACGACGCGCCGCGCCTGGGGACACTGTCAACATATTGCTCCCCATCGACGCAATGCTCGCAGTCACAGATTCGGTTGCGCCCTGTGCAATGCTGACAAGCGCCACAACAGCGCCAACGCCAATAACCACGCCCAACATCGTGAGGAACGATCGCATCAAATTGCGAAGTATCGCCCTGACCGCCATTAGCAGAGTAGCAAGGATCATGGCACTCTCCTTGTGTCAGACAGAATATGCCCATCGCGAAACTCCACCGTTCGCTTGCAAAACTCCGCCATATCGGGGCCATGTGTGATTCCCAGGATCGTAATCCCATGCTCACGATTGAGATTAGCGAGCAATTCCATGACTTCGGCACTCCGCGCCGAATCGAGATTTCCCGTGGGTTCATCGGCAAGTAGAAGCGACGGATCCGAAGCCAGAGCCCGCGCTATCGCCACACGTTGCTGCTGACCACCTGATAACTCGTTCGGTTTATGCCCCTCCCTACCCTTCAGTCCAACGAGCTCCAATGCCCGCAAAGCTTTTTGCCGTCGAACCGCCGCCGGCACCCTACGGTATACCAACGGCAATTCTACATTTTCTTGTGCCGATGTCCGAGATATCAAATTGAATCCCTGGAACACAAATCCAATATAATGCCTACGTAGCAAAGCCCGCTGGGTATCGTCGAGAGTACCAACATTGACATTACGAAATAGGTACGTTCCCCCTGATGGGGTATCCAGGCACCCCACAATATTCATGCAGGTGGATTTTCCGGATCCGCTGGTGCCCATAATGGCCACCATGTCCCCTTCGTCCACACGCAAATTAATACCGTCGAGGGCTCGCACCTCGGCCTCACCTTTTCCGTACACCTTGGTGAGACCAACAATATTAATAAGCGCTTTCGGCGATGATTCCATCTCGCTCACTTCGCACCCACTAATACGTCAATAAGAACACTAGAGCCCTCAGCAATTTCGCTACTGAGCAGTTCTGTGTGACTGCCATCTGTTACGCCAATTTGGACGCGAACAGATTTGGGTTCAGCCCCCTCAATGAACCACAGTGTGCCCATTTGAGTGGCCCCGCGCTGTCTTCCGCCGCCTGCGGATCCCGCGGGTCTGGCCCTTCCTCCGCCACCACCAGGCCCCATCATTCGAGGTGCCCCAAATCCAGGCAATCCACCCGCTCCTGGGCTTTGCTGCCTTGCTGCTGCCGAAGCAATCACCGCTGGAGGCGTAAACCTTAGCGCTGTATTCGGCACCAACAACACGTCCCTGCGCTCGGAAGTAATAATCGTTGCCGTGGCTGTCATTCCGGGACGCAATAGACGTTCTTCGTTATTGACTGTTAGCTCGGCTTCGTATGTCACGACGTCCTTTCCGCCACTTGGGACATTTTTCAATGACTTAACGGTAGCGTCAAATCTCCGGCCCTCGTGAGCATCGACGGTGAAAGTGGCCCTTTGGTCCTTTTCAACTTTACCCACATCGGCTTCATCAACTTCGACTTTTACAACCATTGTGGTCAGGTCTTTAGCAACGATGAATAGGGTGGGAGCTTGCAGTGATGCGGCAACTGTTTGCCCGGGTTCCACAGATCTCGACAAAACAATACCGTCGATAGGGGAACGAATAATTGCTTTGTCGCGAGCAGCCATTGCTGATTCTAGCGATGCGGCATTGACGAGCTGTTGCGCTCTGGATTGTGCCACCGAGGCTTCGGCCCTTGCGGCTGCGGCGGTAGCGGTTTCGAGTTCGCGCTGTGAGACCAACCCGCGTTCGGCCAATGCTCTGATGCGTCTCACGTTCGCGGCGGCTTCGGCGGCTGTTGCTTGGGCGTTGAGCAGGGATGCGGCTGACACAGCGGATTGGGCGCGAACTTCCTTGACGCGCGCGTCGAGCTGTTCGGTATTGATGCGGGCCAATTCCTGCCCTTTGGTGACGACATCGTTGAAATCAACGAGGACGTCGTCCACCTTTCCCGATACTTCCGCACCTACTTGTACAGAATCGACACTTTCGATTTTTCCGGTGACTGCAACAGTCACCATGATATTGCCTTTTCCGACTACTGCGGTTTCGTACTGCGGTTTTGCGGCTTCCTTCTGTCTTTCTCTCCACCACCAAAACCCTGCTGCCGCGAGCGCCACCAAGGCGAGCAGCACCAGCCAGGGAACCCAACGCATCCATCGTCGGCCGGGTCCCAGCTTCAGGTTCTGAACAGTGGTCATGGAAGGTCGCTGACTGGCAAGGTCGTCCATGCTCAATTTCTCCATCGCGCAAGGCAAATAAACAAAACGCCGCCTTCAACGCAGTCTTGTACCCAACCCGTCGCATAACATCAGCAAAAATCTTCAGCTCGCATCCCTGAATTGACAGGTCCGGCCAATCTCTCGCACACACGACCTGGATTTCCTATTGCCGTACGCCCATGATCGGCACGCCGTAACCCCAGCGGAGCCCCCACACACATGCTCGACATCGGTGCCTATCTCGATAACGAACTCACCAACACCACCAAGGGAAGACCAGTCGTGGCGTTCGTCGAGTCAGAAGACCCACGAATCATCGAAACTGCCCTGCGACTGCCGCGGTTCCTGCGCCCGGTGTTCCTCTGCCCTCGGGAACGAGTCGAAACCATACTGCGAGACAAACTCCCGCACGTGCCAGATGCCCGCAAATCCTTCGCCCTCCGCGAATCCTCGTTTTGCGACATTAGCAGCAAACCAGAACTACTCGAGCAGCTCGCACAGGCAGCGATCGCACTTCCTCCCGAACAGCGATTCGTAAACAGCATCGAGGAAGCCCGGACATGGGTCGCAACCCCCGCTGGTTTTGGAATCATGGCCACGCAGCAAGGCCACTGCGATGCTGTTGTCGGCGGTGCTCAACTGTCACCCCGCTCGTTCTTCAGACCAATGCTCAAGTCCCTCCAGGTTGACCCGGTGGCGATTGAAGCAGGTGTGATCATCTTCCCCGACGAGCACCCTTTGGGCCTGTTCCTGCACAACATTCTCATCATCGGAGACACAGGCATCAACGCCTCTGCTGCCCCCGAGAAACTCGCCCAAATCGCCGCAGACACTTGCGCCATCGCGCGGGACATCATCCCAACTTCAATGCAAGAGACAATACGCGGCGCGCTCGTCAGCTACTCACACCACGGTGCCGACGAAGGTCCATCATCAAACCTGGTGGGCCTTGCCACGGAACTCATCCCAAGCATTCTCGAAAAATGCTCCGCTAACGATCCTCGCTACGGGACGATATCCATCGACGGCAACGTGAAGATCACGATGGTGCTCAACCGATTCGCAGAACGCGCCTATTTGGGCAGGTCCGACGCCGCGAAGTTCAACCGAGGAATCAACGCCATCATCGCACCAAACGTCGACGCTGCGAGCCTTGTGTTCCAACTGTACTCCCTCCGATATCCAGCCGCCCGAACCTTCGGTGTCATCAACGGAATCGGATTCCGAGGAGTCCACCTACCAGGCGACGTCCAAATCGAAGACGCAGTCGTCGCCGTCAAAGCCAACCTCCTACGCCTCCACCACGTCGGAAACTGGAGCCGAACTCCCCACGACACCTTCTTCACACGCCCCAGAATCCTCACCATCAACCCCGGCTCCACTTCCACAAAAGTCGCCGTGTTCGAAGGCGAGGACGCCGTCTTTGACGAGGAGATCGAACACTCCAGCGAAGAAATGGAACCATACCAAGGACAGCGAGCTGTCGGCCAATTCATGTTCCGCAAACGCCTGGTCGAACAAGCTATCCACAACCACGGACTGAGTATTGACTCGTTCGACGCCGTCAGTGCCCGCGGCGGACTACTCCGTCCCATCCCTCACGGAACATACGCCATCAACGAAACCATGCTCCGCGACCTACTCAGCGGATCCGATGTCGACCACGCCTCAAACCTCGGTGCCCTCATCGCACACGCAATCGTCCGCAACACAAACACCCCAGCATTTGTTGTCGACCCAATCGTTGTCGACGAACTAGACGACAGATGCCGAATCACCGGAATCAAAGGCATCCGACGACGACCCGTAAGCCACGCCCTCAGCGCCATCGCCACCGCACACCGATACGCCCACGAATGCGAGACTTTCTACGAACACCTCAACCTCATCATCGCACACCTTGGCGGCGGAATATCAGTAGGTGCCCACAGAAAAGGACAGCTCGTCGACGTCAACAACGCCATCGATGGAGAAGGCCCATTCACCCCACAGCGTTCCGGTAGTTTACCGGTCGGTGACATCATCTGTCTGTGCTTCAGCGGAAAATACACCAAAGAACAGCTATCGGTGCTCACCGTAGGCAAAGGTGGATTCGTCGACCTCCTTGGCACCAGCGACTTTAAGACCATCAGCGACCTATACGCAGCCGGTGACCCGAAGGTGAGCCCAGTCTTCGAGGCCCTCAGCTACCAAATCGCAAAATGGATTTGCTCCCTCATCCCCGCCTTCAACGGAGAACCAGTGGACAGAATCCTAATCACCGGCGGAATGACGCGCTCAACACATCTCGTCAAACTGCTGGAAAAATCATGCGCATCGGTCGGATGTGGAATCAGCGTGTACCCAGGTGGAATCGAAATGGTGGCACTAGCTCAAGGCGTGCTCCGAGTTCTCGAAGGACGCGAGAAAGCACGGGAATACAACCCAGTCCAACCTACCGAAACATCGTAGCCACAACACCCCACACCTATTTCAACATCACCCCGAACCAGCCATCAGTACCATCCCGACCAACCCTCCGACTCACCCAAACCCTGCCCTGCAAACACCCACAACGGTGGTCCAACACCAACCCAGTTCCCAACGCCACCCACCGACGATCCGCAACATCCCAATCCGTCACAGCTTCAAACCGAACCCCACCACCCACCGGAACACGACCACCCACCATCAAAGACACACCATCATCCATCAACACACCAAACGGTTGACCACCAAACTCCATCGGCATCGACGCACGCGCAAGCGACACATCAACTCTCGAAACAACAGCAACATCCGAGAACAACCCAACAGTATCCACCCCTCCAACCATTCCGCGCCCCATCGCAAATCCACCCCAGGACCCAGCTCCTTCAACAACAGCTCCTTGACCACGAACCGTCAACACACCTGCCCGAAGTCCGATGCTCGACGCAAAAACAGGTCGCGCCTTCTCACTCCAATTCACACCAACAGCCCCACCCGAAACCTCCAAACGCAACCCGCTTTCCCCACCGGTTTTACCCAACGCGTTGCGAACACCAGCCGTCGACAACCAACCCGAATCGTCAACCACCGATCCCGCACCATCCTCACGAGCATTTCCAACCACACCAACAACCTGCGCACGCGCAAACGGCTCGACCCAATGCGAAAGCAAATACCCTCTCACCAACGGAACCGAGACTTCGGCTCCCGGCGCAACCACAAACCCCATCGCATCCTCCTCACCTCCCATCGCAACGAAAAGCCCTTGCCCATCGATCGCAAGTCTCGCAAGTCCCACCCAACCACCGCCGAACAACCGAATCCCCGCATTCCCAACCTGCGACAACCCAGACCCACCATTCTCGATCACACGAAACGCGCCCATTGCCTGCCACGATGATCCCCAAGCCGACCCACTCCCGAGTGTCCCAAATGCATCTGCCGAAACCACCGGCCCCCAACGCATGCGTTCCCTCCCACGCAAACCAGTGGCCATCACACCCGAATGGACAACCGCGGAAGACAACACACGCGTCTCCAACACCGCCGCCGCATCGTTGGCAGTTCTCGAAGCCTCCCGAACATCCGCAATTCCCCGTACTGCGCGATCCCCCAACGCCGCATCAGCCCGCCACGCAACACCAACTCGACTCGCCAACCCGACCGAACCCACAGCATCAACGCGAACCAGATCCCCATCCATCCGATCGAACCTCATTGTGCTGCGCGACGACTGAGTTACAACAGTTGGCTCTATCTCGAACCCGCCCCTCGTGTATCCAGACACATACAGGTCAACCCAAGACAACGAACCATTGGGCCATCGCCACGGAAGATGCACCCCAGATCCAACAAGCGCATCCCCATCGCCCCGCCATCCAACCCTGGGAAGAAGAACCCCAACCTGATCCGGCGCCCGAATCCACAACCACGGCAACCAAAACACACGCGTTCGACCCACTCGCAATGTCGGCGATACCAACTTGACATCACCAGCAGACTCAAACCTAGCTCGATCAAACCCAAGGCTGATCGGCGCAACATCACACGGACACAATGCGAGCCACGCAGGCCCGCTAACATCAACCCCGCTTTCATCCACACCAATTTCGAGTTGATCGGCAGTCAGCTCATACGGGCCACAACTCGCGTGGACATGTCCCTCCAAACGCAAAGTGGAAAGCTCAAGATCAAGCACCAGACGGTCCGCGCGATAGTCAACTCTATTGACTGGTGGCTTCTGCTCTGAATCTCCAGGCTCCGAAGCTCCAACTGCAGCTGACGATGCAATCAGCACCGCAAACAGCGCCACGAGCCACACACGAAGCAGCGTCGCGCTCTGAACAATCCAAACAGAAGGATTCGTGACAGCGCACATGGAACCCAACCGCAAACAGACCGGAGGGGAATCCATCAATTTTGCCAAACCAATTCCGCAATTCTACGGAGCCGGCGGACCGTACCCACCACCAGATGAACGCCCACCACCTCCCCCGCGACGATGGTTAGCGTCCGACGCGCCACTGCGTTTTCCTCCGCGACTGCCATTACCACGAGTCCCTCGTTCGGGGTCCGCAATCGGCTCAGTGACATAGCTCCCAGGCGGAAACGTCACTTCCAACAACACAGCCTTTCCTGGCACCAATTCAAACAGCCTCGCCATCGGTTCCACCGGCGTTCTAAGGTCGATCCTCAGCAAAACATCCCCACGATTCTGCGACAAGCGAGCATCGGATACCGGCGTGTTGAAGTGATTCGTCAACAGCGCGTGCCTGTTGTTTGCAACCGGCACCCGACAATCCGTCATCACATAAGTAACCCCGCCACGCGTGATCACCTGTTTGACCGCCGGAACCCCGTGGATCTCCACATACACTTTCGAGGATCCATCTCGAAGCATCTGGAATGCAGGAGCATTAACCACGATTCGCCCTTGCCCAGCCGGGCCCTTAGCACGAGGGGTTTCGACTGACGGTGGAGTTGCAAGACCGCGCGCTTGTTTGGGCATGGGTTCGAGCTGCAGCACCCTGGACCCTGGACACACCGGAGGGTTCTCGCCTCGCTTCGGAACGTAGGCAGGATCACAAGGATCGGTGATCACCCCCTTTTTGGGTTGTGCATCGGCCGCTGACCCAAATGAGATCGACAACGATAGACACAGTGCAATCGCGGCGATCGGGCCCAATCCACTAGCGATACGGCCACGAGTAATACGGGCGCGATCGACACCTGGACGTCCCATAGCGCTGATTTGAATAAACTCTGGCATCATCGACAAACTCCCATCGCGTCGATTCGCGTGTCCTGCCCCCCATACCAACCCTGCCAGATGCTCATTCGCCTTCAAGCATTCGCTGCGCAAGACGAATGTCAGCAAGGCTCGCGAAGAATCTGGCAGCCCCAGGGGTCCCCTTCGCCGTTTTTTTCGGTGGAAGAGTAGGACACCTATCAATCAGGTGCTGATACAGCTCCAATTCGGCTGGACTCATTAATGCCCCACGCGGACGAAGTTTCTGCCGAATCAACCACGGTTTCCCGTCCGCTCGAGCAGCCTCCACAGCGTTGATCAGACGAGCCGGCGCATCCCGCTCCTCGAACAGCCTTTCGAGACACTCCGCTGCTTGCATCACGACGTCGTGAAAAAGGCTATGCCACCCAATCCGAAACAAATGGTCAGCCGAGTACTCGCGGACATAATTGAGAGCACGCGCCCGCGTCCCCGAACGCAACACATCGAGCCCAACACTGCAGGTGCAAATCGCAGCCTCCGCAGCCTCGACAGGCCT
>Ga0123356_10006292_pt1 | contig 11990 bp, 9 predicted proteins | sample TergutEmb28metaG_2_FD_92546 | JGI IMG/M metagenome (GOLD analysis project Ga0123356, IMG submission 92546) | Embiratermes neotenicus P3 segment gut microbial communities from Petit-Saut dam, French Guiana - Emb289 P3 | ecosystem: Host-associated > Arthropoda: Insects > Digestive system > Gut ... | reverse complement strand
GGGAACCTGCCCGGTGTGCGGCACGAAGATGAACCGGATCCTGGGTAAGGCCAAGGTCTGAACCCGGCGCTCCGAAGGGGAACGGCGCCGCGGTGAGCATGGCTCCGACCGGCGTGAGACGATGCGGGGCGTGCACGATCTGATTATCAGGGGAGGGACGCTCGTCGACGGGACGGGCGCCCCCGGACGGACAGCGGACGTCGCGGTCGATTCCGGCCGCATCACCGATGTGGGGCAGATCCAGGGCGGCGGCCACCGGATCATCGATGCGGACGGCCTGCTGGTCACACCCGGCTGGGTCGACATCCACACGCACTACGACGGCCAGGCCACATGGGACCCCGAGCTCGCCCCGTCGTCGTGGCACGGCGTCACGACGCTCGTGATGGGCAACTGCGGCGTCGGGTTCGCGCCGGCCGCTCCCGATCGCCACGAGTGGCTCATCGGACTCATGGAGGGCGTCGAGGACATCCCGGGGACGGCGTTGGCCGAGGGGATCGAGTGGGAGTGGGAGACGTTCCCGGAGTATCTCGACGCGCTCGACCGGCGGCATTGGACCGTCGACGTCGGCACCCAGATCCCGCACGGCGCGGTGCGCGCGTATGTGATGGGCGACCGCGGCGCGAAGAACGAGGCGGCCACCGCTGAGGACATCGAGGCGATGCGGGCGATCGTTCGCGATGCACTCCGCGCGGGCGCGCTCGGGTTCTCGACATCGCGAACCCTCGGCCACCGCGCGATCGACGGCGAGCCGGTTCCCGGAACGTTCGCCGCTGAGGACGAACTGTTCGGCGTCGGCGCGGCGCTCGGCGACGCGGGCGCCGGGGTCTTCGAGCTGGCGCCCTTCGGGGTGGCCAACGAGCACATGGACGATCCGTGGCAGGAGATGGACTGGATGCGACGGCTGTCCGCCGCCATCGGTCGCCCGGTGTCGTTCGCCTTCCTGCAAGTCGACGAGGATCCCGAGCTCTGGCGCAAGCAGCTGGCCGCGTCGCTCGAGGCCTGTGCGGACGGCGCTGAGCTGTACCCACAGATCGCCGGGCGTGCCACGGGCCTTCTGACGGGGCACTACGCCACGTACTGCCTCTTCTCGGCGATCCCGGCGTACGTGGACCTGCGCAACCGGCACCTGCCGCCGGAGGAGTTCGCCGTGGCCTTGCGCGACCCGGAGGTGCGCCGATCGATCGTCTCGTGGACGCCGTCTTCCCCGGCCGAGGCGGAGGCGATGGCCAAGGCGTACGGGCGGACGTACGTGCTGGGTGACCCGCCCGACTACGAGCCCGGACCAGAACGCTCGCTGGCGGGGCTGGCCGAGGCGCGGGGCGTCTCGGCGTTGGAGGTCGCCTACGACGAGATGGCGCGCGACGAAGGGACCGGGCTGCTGTACCTGCCCATCCTCAACTACGCCACCGGCGACCTCGACCACGTGTACGACATGCTCCAGCACCCGCGCGGGCTGCTCGGCCTGTCCGACGGTGGCGCACACACCGGCACGATCTGTGACGCATCGATGCCGACGTTCATGTTGACGCACTGGACACGGGACCGGGTGCGGGGCGACACGCTGCCCTTGGAGTACGTCGTGAAGAAGCAGACGCACGACACGGCCCGTCTGTACGGCATGTCGGACCGCGGCACGGTGGAGCCGGGCGCGTTGGCCGACTTCAATCTCATCGACTACGACGGGCTGCGGATCGAGCAGCCGTTCGTCGTCAACGACCTTCCCGCCGGGGGCAAGCGCCTCCTGCAGCGTGCGTCGGGGTATGCGATGACGATCAAGAAGGGCACCGTCACCTTCGAGAACGGTCAGCCGACCGGGGAGCTGCCCGGCCGGCTGCTGCGCGGCGCCCGCTGAGGTCGCCCGGCGCGGCGAGGTCTGCCGTCACCCGCTAGAACGCAACCCATATGGACTCGCCGCAGACCGAGTATGCGGTGCGCGACGGCGTGCACATCGGCTACCAGGTGTGGGGCCGGGAGGCCTCGGCCGACACCGTCGACGTGCTCGAGTTCAACAGCGGGCTCATGATCTCGATCGACGAGACGCCCGACGAGCCCAACTGGCTCCGCTACACCGAGCGGGTCGCCGAGTTCTGCCGGCTCATCCGCTTCGACTGCGGTGGCCTCGGGCTCTCCGATCCGCTCCCGCCGGGTGTCACACCGTCGATCGAGGGGTGGGGTCGTGATGCCCTCGCCGTGATGGACGCGGCGGGATGCGATCGTGCCGTCGCCCTCGCGCCCAACGGCGGCGCCATGGCGGCTCTGTGGATGGCCGCCACGCATCCCGAGCGGGTGGCCTCCCTCGTGATCGTCAACGGCACGGCGCGCGTGGGTGCGGCCGAGGATTACGGCTTCGGCGTGTCAGAGGACGAGCTCGAGGATGCGGTGAACATCGATGTGCCGGTGCTCGAGAGCGGCATCCCCCAGGACATCGTCATCTTCGCCCCGAGCCTGGCGAACCGGGTCGGCTTCCGCGAGTGGTGGGGGCGGGCAGCCCGGCGCGGCGCCAGCCCGGCGACGGCGACCGCGTTCAACGAGGTGACCTTCTCCGCCGACATGCGCTGGTGCCTCCCGGACATCTCGTGCCCGACGCTGATCTTCACCCGCGCCAACACGTACGCCAACCTCAACGCGCACGGCCGCTACCTGGCCGACCACATTGCGGACTCGCGCGTGGTGACGACCGCCGGGCCCGACCTCCTGCCCTGGGCGGGCGAGTTCGACTCCATCGTCGACGACATGGAGGAGTTCGTGACCGGCGTGCGTGGGGAGCACGCCGCGACCCGCCTGCTGGCCACGGTCCTGTTCACCGACATCGTCGACTCGACCGTGCGCGCGGCGGCCGTCGGGGACCACGAGTGGCGCGGCGTGCTCGACGAGTTCGAGGTCAACGTCGCGCGCTTGCTGGCCCGGCACGACGGGGTGCTCGTGAAGACCACCGGCGACGGGATCCTGGCCCGGTTCCCCACTCCCGCGCAGGGCGTGCGGTGCGCGACGGAGATGGTCGAGGCGGCGTTCAGGTCCGGCTTGGAGTTACGAGCGGGGCTGCACGCCGGGGAAGTGGAGTTGCGGGGCGACGACATCGGCGGGCTGGCGGTGCACATCGCCTCGCGGGTGAGCGCGATGGCGGGCGCCGGGGAGGTCCTGGTCACCGGGACGGTGCGCGACCTCGTGGTGGGTTCCGGCATCGCGTTCGACGACCGGGGACGCCACAACCTCAAGGGCGTGCCCGACGAGTGGCAGGTGCTGGCGGTGGAGCGGGCCTGATCGGCAGCGGTGGTGGAGGTCGAGTCGGGATGCGGGGATTTGAACCCCGGACCTCCTGCTCCCAAAGCAGGCGCGCTGCCAAGCTGCGCTACATCCCGTGGTGGCCCGATGGTGCAGGCGCCCTCAAATCTAGTGGCCCTCGGTGGCGCGCTTTGGGAGGGACCTCGGCGCCGCGGACTGCTTAACCGACCGACGGTGCCGGCTGCAGCCCGAGGAGAGCGGCCATGTTGCCGCGGTAGAACCGGTGCAGATCGTCACGGCCGACCCCGACCAGTTGCTCCTCGAACTTGGCCACGGGGTCGCGGCCACCTTCGGGGTGCGGGTAGTCGGTGGAGAACATGAACAGGTCCGCACCCGCCTGTTCCATCATCCAGCCGACCGGCTCACCCGGGAACGGCGTGAACTTGAGATGCCGCTGCACGTACTCCGACGGTTTGGCCTGCAAACGCCGGAGCGGGTCCTCGGTGCGCCGGAACGCCCTCTGTGCGTAGTCGAGGTGGTGCAGCCACGACACGACCCAACCCGCACCCTGCTCGATGCAGCCCCCGCGCAGGCCGGGAAAGCGGTCGAAGAGGCCGTCGAGGATCAACGCGCCGAGGAAGAGCGACGGTGAGTGAGAGATGGCCAGGTAGTCCTTGGAGCGGATGTTCTCCCCACCGCCCAGATGGTCGGTGACCGGCATGTCGTTGTTGTGGAACGCACGGTCGAGCAGGCGGCCGCCGCCGCCGACGTGAAGGACGAAGGGGATGTTGCGATCTTCGAGGAGCGCCCAGAACGGGTCGAGGTCCGGATGGGTCGGCGCACGGTCGCCAGCCGCGGTGGACGGCACCATGATCGCGGCGCACCCGTCTGCGATCGCTTCGGTCGCGACGTCGACCGCCCGGGCCGGGTCGACCAGCGACACGTAGCCGACCGCGAACAGCCGGTGGTCGACCTCGCAGAAATTGACCATCGCGCGGTTCTGGGCCCGAGACCCTGCATAGAGGAGATCGAGGTCGCGGCTCAGAGCCGCGGCGTCGTCGTAACGGCGCGGGCTCCGGGGAAGGCTGAACATCGCAGTGGCGAAGGTGGCGAAGACGAGCTGGCCCTCGAACCCGAGGAGGTCGAGCGCACGACTGCGCTCAACCGGATCGAAGCCGCCCATCGCCATCCAGCCCTTGTCGTCCAAGAGGTGTTCTTCGGCGCGCGCCGCGATCTCAGGATCGGTCCGCCGTCGCCGCGCCTTGTACTGCGCGTCCTCGAGGATGGGCTCCAGCGCGTCGACACCCTGGCGCCGCAGCCGATCCTTGGCCACCGGGTCGATGAAGTCGTCGAGGAAGTCCCCCAGCTCCATCACGTGGCTGTCCGCGTCGAGGATGGCCCTCTCGCCGGCGTAGGTCATGGTGCCCCTCTCTCACACGAAACGACTTCTTGTGTCGTGACATTTTGTCACCAGATCGGTGCCATAATGCCGTCGATGAACACGGGCGTCCCGGCGGGCGAGCCCTCCACGAAAAAGCTGCCTCTGAACAGGCGTGACTCCCTCCTCGACGCGGCGGGGAGCCTGGTGGCCACGGGAGGCGTCGCTGGGGTGACGATGGAATCGGTGGCGGAGGCGAGCGGGGTCAGCCGTGCGCTGGTCTACAAGCACTTCGCGAACCGCCACGACGTGCTGGCCGCCCTGTTCGAGCGGGAGAGCCACCTTCTCCACAAGCAGCTCACGCTGGCAGTCACCCGCGCCTCCGGGCTGGAGGCGAAATTCAGGGCGCTCGTCGAGGGCGCGTTGGCGGCCCAGGCGAGCCGTGGCGCGACCTTCGCTGCGCTGATGCACCAAGGGGGACGTCACGCCGACCAGCGGGCCGTGCAACGACGTCGGGACGGTGCCACCGTCCGCTACTTCGCCTCGTTGGCTGTCGCCGAGCTCGGCCTCGAGGAACGGCAGGCCATCACCGGAGCGCAGCTTGCGCTCGGCGCCATCGCGCTCGTGCTCCAGCAATGGCGGCATCGTCCGACTCCTGAGCACGCCCAAGCGCTGGCCGACGCCTATGTCGCGTTCACGATGGGAGGGCTGCGCACGTTGTCGTCCGCTTCACGTCCGTCCTGATCGCCTGCGAAAGGCGAATCCGCGTGTGACTGCGTCTGCGGGTTGCTGCGTGAGGCGGGGCACGCCGGTCGACCCCTCGTAACGACATACCCCTGTGTCACGCACCGGACAGCTACCCTGAAGCCCCAAACGCCACTGGAGGGAGTGTCGATGGCGCAGCAGCTCACACGGGTTCGTGTGTCCGCCGTGGCGCCGCCGACCCGCGTGGCAGGGCGCGGCGGCGATTCGACCGGACGCGGCTGAGTCGCTTGACGTCGATGGCTGATTCCGGGGCCGGAGCGGGGCGCGGTTCCTCGACGGGTTCCGTCCTCTTGACGCTGGCGTTGGCGCAGTTCCTCATGGCCCTGGACAGTTCCGTCATGAACGTGTCCATCGCCACCGTGGCGAAAGACCTCGGCACGACGGTGACCGGAATCCAGGTCGCCATCACGCTCTACACCTTGGTCATGGCCGCGTTCATGATCACCGGCGGCAAGATCGGTCAGATCCTCGGCCGCAAGCGCACGTTCATGATCGGGTGCGTCGTGTACGGATGCGGTTCCCTGATGACCGCACTGTCCCCCACGCTCCCGTTCTTGTTGGTGGGATGGTCGGTGCTCGAGGGACTCGGTGCAGCGCTCATCCTTCCCGCGGTCGTCGCGCTCGTGGCGACGAACTTCGGGCCGGCGGAGCGGCCTCGCGCCTACGGCCTCGTGATGTCGGCCGCCGCCATCGCGGTCGCGGCCGGACCGCTGATCGGCGGGCTCTTCACGACTTACGCGAGTTGGCGCTGGGTCTTCGCCGGCGAGGTGTTGTTGGTGCTGGTGATCGTGGCGATGTCCCGCCGCATGGTGGACAGCCCGCCCGAGGCGGGCGTCAAGCTCGATCCGATCGGCACCGTCCTGTCGGCGGCGGGACTCGCCATGGTCGTGTTCGGGATCGTGCGCGCCGGGACTTGGGGCTTCGTGCAGCCCAAACCCGGTGCGCCGCAATGGCTGGGGGCTTCGCCGGTCATCTGGCTGATCCTGGGCGGCGCCGTCGTGCTCACGGCCTTCGTCCTGTGGGAGAACCGATGCCTGCAGAAGGGCAGGGCCGTCCTGATCGACCCGCACCTGCTCCGGGTCCGCGGGCTCCAAGCGGGCTTGATCTCCTTCTTCTTCCAGTACCTGCTCCAGGCCGGACTGTTCTTCGTCATCCCGCTCTTCTTGTCGGTCGCGCTCGGGCTCTCCGCGGTGGCGACGGGAGTGCGGCTGCTGCCGCTCTCGTTGACGATCCTGGCCGCCGCGGCCGGCGTCCCCCGGCTCTTCCCCGCTGTCTCGCCGCGACGGGTCGTGCGCATCGGCTTCGGGCTGCTCGCCGCCGGCACCATCATCCTCGTCGCGGCGCTCGACGCCGGAGCCGGGCCCGAGGTGGTCACCTGGCCGCTCCTGCTCGCCGGGCTCGGCGTGGGGAGCCTGGCCTCCCAATTGGGGAGCGTGACCGTCTCTTCCCTGCCGACCTCGCAGAGCGGCGAGGTCGGCGGCGTCCAGAACACCGTGATGTACCTCGGCGCCTCGGTCGGCACGGCCCTCTCGGGTGCGATCTTGATCGCGGTGCTGACCACGACGTTCCTCGGAAACGTGGCCAACGATCCCGCGGTCCCGCAGGCGATGTCCCAGCGGGCGCAGGTGGAGCTGTCTTCGGGCATCCCGTTCGTCAGCGACGCGGACCTTGGCGCAACGCTCGAGAAGGCCGGCGTACCGCCGGAGACAGCCCAGGCCGTCGTCGACGACAACGCGTCCGCACGGCTCAACGGCCTGCGTGCGTCCCTCTCCGTGCTGGCCCTCCTGGCGCTCTTGGCGCTCGCGGCCACGCGGCGGTTGCCGACCAGACAGCCGGGAGCGGACGAGACCCAGCCCGACTCCCCGAGCGGGGAGGAGCTCAGTCCCGCCTGAGCGTGACGCTGCACCAGGCGCGCTTGCGGCACACGGGGCAGGTCATGCGGTGGTCGAAGCGTCCACGGGGCAACCATACCCCGACCGGGAACTGGAAGATCAACAGGTCCAGCACCCCGACACGCGAGGAGTGGTTGCACCGTTCGCACCGCACGGTGAACGACCCGCGCTCAGCGAGCGGGTTGCCGGACGTGGCGAGCAGGCTGTCGGGTTCGGGCCGCGCACCCGAGAACAGCGCCCGCTTGCCGACGGGCAACGCGACGGTCGATCCGGCCGCGGTTTCCTCGGCACTCCCCTCTCCGGCGGACGGCACCCAGAACAACGCCCTCTTGCCGAGGGGGTCAGGTGCCTTGTCGCGCGACCCGTCCGCCACCTCAGGCGCTCTGCATCGCGTCGTAGACCTCGGTCGAGAGCGTCCGGTAGGCGACCGCGCCCGGCGAGGACGGCGCGTGCTGGAGCACGGAGCGGCCCAAACCGGGCGCCTCGGCGAACCTGATGGACTTCGGGACCGGAGGCTCGAACAGCGGCAGCCCGTAGCGTTCTTCGACCTCGGAGAGCACCTGGCGCGAGTGCGTCGTCCGGCTGTCGAACATGGTGGGGAGCACACCGAGCACGCGGAGCTTCTCGTTGGCGAACTGGCGCACGTCCTCCACCGTCTCGAGCAATTGGCCGACGCCGCGGTGGCTGAGGGCCTCGCACTGCAGTGGCACGATGACCGCCTCGGCCGCGGTGAGGCCGTTGATCGTGAGCACGCCGAGCGAGGGCGGGCAGTCGATGAACACGGCCTCGTAGTCCTGGACGACGGGCAGGAGCGCCCGCGCCAACACATGCTCACGACCCGTTCTACTCAGCAGGTGCACCTCGGCGCCGGCCAGGTCGATCGTCGCCGGCACGAGGTCGAGCCCTCCCGGGATGCCCGGGACCGTCTGCACCACGTCGGAAAGCCGTTCCCGGCGGACGAGGACGTCGTGCAACGAGGTGCCGAGCTCGTCAGGATCGAAACCGAGGGAGTAGGTGAGGCACGCCTGTGGGTCGAGGTCGACCACGAGCGTCCTCTTGCCCTGCTCGGCGAGCGCGACCCCTAGACACTGCACGGTGGTGGTCTTGGCCACGCCACCCTTCTGGTTCGCGACCGCTACCACCTTGACCATCGCCGGAGTCTATGACCCTCGCCCCGCGCGCACCGGTGTCCGGCGCGGCGTCAGCGTGAGGACGCTTCCTCGTCGGCCGCGTCGAGGACGGCGTTGCCGCCTGGGCGCATGCACCGGGTCGCGTACATCTGGACGAACACCGACCAGCCCGCCTGGACGCCGACGCCCTGACCGGGCCGGCCCACGATCGCCAGGTGAGGGTCTGTGGTGGCGGAAATCGGGCCGCGCCACTCGCCGCGCTAGTGACGGACGACCCAGGGCCTCCGGCCGAGCGCATAGGGTCGATGGCGGAGCCGAGCAGTGATGCCGGCCGGTCGCCACCCCGTCACCGCTCCGCCCAAGGACGAAATGGAAGGAGAGGGAACGCGGTGGCAGCGCACCGACTGAACCAGAAGACCGTGGTCGGTGCCGTCTTCGTGTCGGCGATGTTCATGAACATCATGGACATCACCATCGTGAACGTTGCGCTCCCTACGATCGGCCGCGATTTTCACATCGCGCCCACGGCGGTTGATGGCATCGTGATCGCGTATCTCGTGAGCCTCGCCGTCTTCATACCGGCATCCGGATGGTTGGGTGACCGCTTCGGTGGCAAACGCGTGCTCCTCACAGCGATCGCTGTGTTCACGGTCGGATCGGTCCTCTGCGGCCTCGCCCAGAACATGACCCAGCTCGTCGTGTGCCGCGTGCTGCAGGGCGCCGGCGGCGGGATGATGGCTCCCGTCGGGATGGCCATGCTGTTCCGCGTCTTCCCTCCGGCCGAGCGCGTGCGCGCCGCGGCCATCCTGACCATTCCGACCACGATGGCGCCCGCCATCGGGCCGGTGCTCGGAGGCCTGCTCGTGACGAGCCTCAGCTGGCGCTGGGTGTTCTTCGTCAACCTGCCTCTTGGAATCTTGGCGATCACCTTCGGCGCGCTGTTCCTCGAGAGGATGGGCACGACCGACCCGGGCCGGCTCGACCTCCGCGGGTGGGTGCTCGGCGGAACGGGCCTCGGCCTCCTTATGTACGGCGTCTCGGAGGGCCCGCTCGCAGGCTGGTCGTCGCCGTCCGTCCTCATCTCCTGCGCCGTCGGCGCTGCGCTCCTGGGCGCCTTCACCATCGCCGAGCTGCGCACGCGCCAGCCGTTGGTCGACCTCCGGTTGCTCTCGGACCGGCTGTTCCGATCGACGAACGTGATCATGTTCGTGGCCGCCGCCGCGTTTTTGGGGATGCTCTACCTGATCCCCCTCTACTTCCAGGATGCCCGCGGGTTGACCCCGTTGCAGTCGGGACTGTCGACGTTCCCCGAGGCGTTCGGGGTCATGATCGGGGCCCAGTTCGCAAGCCGGCTCATCTATCCGCGCATCGGGCCGCGCCGTCACATCACCGGGGGCCTGCTCGGGCTCGTCGCCGCAACGTTGGCCCTGACCCAAGTCACCGTGACGACGAACCTGTGGCTCATCCGGGGCCTGATGTTCGTGCTCGGGTGGATGATGGCGCAAGTGATGGTCCCCAACCAGGCCGCCTCCTTCGCGATGATCTCGCAGGAGTCCATGGGCCGGGCGTCGACGTTCTTCAACACCATGCGCCAGGTGGGGAGCGCCACCGGCGTGGCCGTCCTCTCGACCGTGCTCATCGGCGTCGGGTCGGCCACCGCTTCGGGCGGGGCCCTGAGGCCCGACATCACCGCCTACCACCTCGCCTTCTTGGCCTCCGCCGTGTTTGCGCTCGTCGGTGTCGCCTTCTCCCTGTCGATCCACGACAGCGACGCCGCCGAGACGATCGTGCCGCCGCGCCGGCGCGTCCGACGACAGGTCCGAGCCGGTGCCGTCCCGGTGCCGGAGGGCAGCACGGCATGACGCCGCCGCGCGCCGTGTGCGTCTTCTGTGGGTCCAGTCCCGGCTCGAACCCCGCCTTCCGCGAAGCCGCGGCCGCCTTCGGGCGCGGCCTCGTTGAACGCGGCGTCGAACTGGTCTACGGAGGAGCGTCCATCGGCATCATGGGTGCCGTCGCGGACGCGGCGATCGCCGCGGGCGGCCGGGCGACGGGTGTCATCACCGAAGCACTCGCCGGCCACGAGATCGCGCACTCGTCACTGAGCGACCTGCACGTCGTCTCCACCATGCACGAGCGCAAGGCCGTGATGTCCTCCCTCTGCGACGCCTTCGCCATGCTGCCCGGCGGCTTCGGCACCCTGGAGGAGTTCATGGAGTCCGTGACCTGGGCGCAGCTCGGCCTGCATGACAAGCGCTGCGGCATCCTCAACGTCGACGGATTCTTCGACGACCTCCTCGACTTCGCCGAGCATGCGGTGGAGGAGGGCTTCATCAAGGCGCGGTCGGTGGAGGGCCTGGTCGTGGCGAAGGATGCGGAGGCGTTGCTGGACGCGTTGGTCGGGGCGGCGCCGGGTCAGACGGTCACCGGGTAGAGGACGGCAGCAACAGCACATCGCGCAGATCGTCCATCGCCCAGTCGTCCAGCAGGGCCTCCACGGACGGGTACGGCTTCTCGGCGCCGCTCTCCTTGTCGAGCAACGTGGGGAGATAGCCGAGCTCGCCGAAGTAGCCGAGGTAGTCGGTCACCGACCGACCCGAGACGCGCTGGAGCATCTCTTCCTTCAGCTCGGTCGTGACGATTGGCCGGTCGTTTTCGATGATCCGCGTCGCACCTTGGACGACCCGCCCCTCGGCGCCCTCCACGTCCATCTTCAAGAAATCGACCTTCCCTTCGATCAGGTCGTCGAGGCGGAACGTCGGGACGACGGTGCCGAAGCGCGACAACAGTTCGCCGTCGTCGACCAGTCCGCCGTTGGAGCCGACGTGCGTGGCGTAGTACGCCCATCCGGGAGCCACGTCCGCAGCTACCGGGAACAATTCGACGTTCGAGATGCCGCCCAGACGGAGTGACGACAGAAGCAGGCGGCAGTTCTCCGAGTTCGGTTCCAAGGAAACGACCCTCCCGTCCGGTCCGACCAGCGTCGAGGCCAGCAGCGAGAAGTAGCCGAGGTTCGCGCCGACGTCGACGACCGTCATCCCCGGGCGGCAGTGCCGCTCGAAGACCGCCGTTAAATGCGGCTCGTACGTCCCGGAACGCAGGCCGGGCGTCACCGCTGCGTCGGCGGCGTCGCAGAACAGCTCGACCCGGCCCACGACACAGCGCACCGCATCCACCTCGGCCAGTTGCACCGAGAAGGCGGTGGGCGCCAACTGGTGTTCGATCGAACCGAGCATGCGCCGGATCGTCGAGGCGCTCGCGAGGTCTCCCACGGCCGCCTCGTCGACTTCGGAGCGCAGTTCGTCGGACAGATGGGGATAGAGGAGGTGCACCACCTGCTCGTACGTCAGGCCGCGCGTCGGCGCGGTGCCGCCGAGAAGGACGACGAGGCGGTCCCGCCAGGGCTTGAGCGAGTCCTTCGCCACGCGCCGCCAGCGTTCATCGGGTCCGTCTTGAGCGCTGGCCATGCGCGGCCAACGGTACTTGTTGGCTCTGGCCACGATGTCGGGATCCCGGCGCTCTGGACGGGTGACCAGGACGATCGTCCACGTCGGCCGAGACGTCGCCATCGTTACGGGGCGCGTCCGTGTCTGTCTCGTCGCT
>Ga0123356_10006291_pt1 | contig 11991 bp, 6 predicted proteins | sample TergutEmb28metaG_2_FD_92546 | JGI IMG/M metagenome (GOLD analysis project Ga0123356, IMG submission 92546) | Embiratermes neotenicus P3 segment gut microbial communities from Petit-Saut dam, French Guiana - Emb289 P3 | ecosystem: Host-associated > Arthropoda: Insects > Digestive system > Gut ... | reverse complement strand
GGAAGAGATGCTCGAAGATATCCAAAAAGATACCGTACAGTTTGATAGTAACTTCGACGATTCGCTGCAGGAGCCGCGCGTGCTGCCTGCTAAAGTTCCCGCGTTACTGCTCAACGGATCAGCAGGTATTGCGGTAGGTATGGCAACCAACATGGCGCCTCACAATCTGAGCGAACTGTGCGACGGAATTACTGCTTATATTGACAACAACGAAATCACTATTACCGAGCTGATGGAGTATATCAAAGCGCCCGACTTTCCAACCGGATGCGTAATCTACGGCTATGAAGGTGTGCGCGAAGCGTTTGAAACAGGACGCGGCAGAGTGATCATGCGCGGAGAAGCTGCTATTGAAGAGGAAAATGGTCGCAACATTATTGTAGTAACCTCATTGCCCTACATGACCAACCCCTCTGAGATGATCCGCAGGACAGTGGAGCTGATTAAGGAAGACAAAATTGACGGTATCTCCAATATCGAAAACCTGTCGAATAAAAAGAACGGTACAAAAATTATTTACGAACTCAAACGCGAAGCAGTACCCAACGTAGTGCTCAACAAGTTATATCAATACACAGCTTTACAATCTTCATTCAGCGTTAATAACGTGGCTTTGGTAAACGGACGCCCGATGTCGTTGAATTTAAAGGATATTATTGTTGAATACGTGAAACATCGCCATGAAGTAGTGGTGCGCCGAACACAGTTTGATCTGCAAAAAGCATTGGAACGTGCGCACATTGTAGAAGGTTTGCTCAAAGCATTGGATATTATAGATGAGATTATTGCATTAATTCGCAGTTCTCAAACGGTGGAAGACGCACGGAATGGATTGATTGAAAATTGGCAATTCAGCGAAATTCAGGCGCAAGAGATTGTAAACATGCGTTTGCGACAGCTGGTAGGCTTGGAGCGCGAAAAATTACAAAATGAATACGATGAGTTGTTGAAACGAATTGACTACCTGCGTCAAATACTTGAAGATAAAGGATTGCGTATGCAAATCATTAAGGATGAATTGGCGGAAATGAAAGAAAAGTATGGCGATGAAAGACGTTCAAAGATAGAGTTTGCCGCCTCCGATTTTAGAATTGAAGATACTATTGCCGACGATGAAGTGGTGATCACGATTTCTCATTTGGGCTATATCAAACGTACGCTCTTGTCGGAATATAAGGCACAAAATCGCGGCGGAAAAGGCTCTCGCGGAAGCGCCGCCAGAGACGAAGATTTTATCGAACACCTGTACATCGCAACCAACCACAACTACTTGCTGTTTTTTACAGAAAAAGGAAAATGTTTCTGGTTGCGCGTATTTGAAGTTCCGGAAGGGAATAAAACATCCAAAGGTCGCGCTATTCAAAATCTTTTAAATATTGAATCTGATGACAAAGTGAAAGCTGTAATCAATGTGGATAATCTTTCTGATGAAGAATACATTAACAACAACTATATCATTCTTTGTTCTGAAAAAGGCGTGATTAAAAAAACCTCTTTAGAAGCTTATTCCCGCCCGCGCGTAAACGGTATCAACGCTATAACGATTCGCGAAGAAGATCACTTGCTGATTGCAAAATTAACCAACGGCACAAGCGAAATCATGCTGGCGCTTAATTCAGGTAAAGCAGTGCGTTTCAATGAAAAAACAGTACGACCTATGGGCAGAAACGCTTCAGGTGTAAAAGGGATTACCTTGGTAAACGACACAGATTTTGTAGTTGGCATGATTAGTGTGGACAGTCCTGAGTATGACATTTTAGTCGTTTCTGAAAACGGCTACGGAAAGCGCTCTTCTATTGATGAATACAGAATTACCAACCGCGGCGGCAAAGGTGTGCGTACCATCAATATTACAGAAAAAACCGGCGGCTTGATTGCCCTCAAGAATGTTACCGACAATGACGACTTAATGATCATCAACAAGTCGGGAATTGCTATACGGATGCACGTGGATGCCTTACGCATTGTAGGACGTGCAACTCAAGGCGTTCGACTCATTAATCTGAAAGATGACGATTCTATTGCCGCTGTTACACAAGTGCCCAGAGAAGAGGATGATGACAGTGAAGTATTGGGTGTGGTTAATGGTGAGGCTACTGAGGAAGTTGCGGAATAAAGAAACTACCCATTAGTTCTAATATCCTTAATATTCAATTGAATAGTCGTAACGTTATTCCACGTATTTTCTTCCACGTGATATAAAATATCAAAATCTTTTTGACTTGCAATATGCTCGTAATGTTGTTTTTGATTAAAAGCAATAGTTTCAATAGGCTGGCTGGATCTATTACGATACAGCACCCTCATTTTAATATGTTTGTCGCCAACAATTTTGCCGTTTCCTTCTTCCACAACTGAGGTTGACATAAAAACGGGCGCCATATTTTCGGGTCCAAATGGCGCAAAACGTTTTAGATTGCTCATAAAATTGTTGGTAATATCGCTGAGGTCAAGTTCCATATCTACCTCAATTTCAGGGATAAAGTCGTCATCGTTGATATTTTGGCTTACATATTGTTCAAATTTTTCTGTAAAGGCTTCCAAATTCTCCTTTTTCAATGATAAGCCGGCTGCAAACTTGTGTCCGCCAAAATGTTCTAATAAATCAGAACAATCATCAATACCGTTATAAATATTAAACTCTTTTATGGAGCGTGCGGAACCTGTGATTAATCCATCGGGCGAGTCTGTAATTACGATAACAGGTTTATAAAATTCTTCTACCAAACGTGAGGCGACAATTCCAATAATTCCCTTATTCCATTGAGGATTATAGAGAACGATACTTTTACGATGTTTATATTCCTGATTTGCCAATATCAGGTTAATGGCTTCTTCAGTAGCTTTCTTATCTAACTCTCTGCGCGTATCATTGTGGGTATTAATGTTTTTTCCGATGTCTAATGATTTATCTTCATCTTCGCAGATAAGGAGTTGCACGGATTGCCGTCCCGTGTTGATACGACCGGCGGCGTTAATTCGAGGTCCGACAAAAAATACTAAATCCGATATCGAAATTTGGCGGGAGAAAATCGTATTTTCTTTGGGAGGATATTGAATTTTTATTCCCGACTGTTCAATAATAGATTTTACTCCCATCCGAGGGAAACGGTTGATAATGATCAGCCCGTAATATGCCAATATTCTATTTTCTCCTGTAATAGCTACAATATCGGAGGCAATACTGATGGCTACCAAATCTAATTTAGAGAGCCAAAGTTGATCGGGAAGGTCAAATTTTTGACAATACGCCTGAATAAATTTTAATCCAACCCCACAACCGGAGAGCTCCTTATAGGGGTAGTGGCATTGAGAGCATTTGGGATCAAGGATGGCAAAGGCGTTGGGTAAGACCTCACCTTCAAGGTGATGGTCGCAAATGATCACATCAATACCGCAACTGTTAGCTAAATCCACTTTGTCGTTGGCTTTTATACCACAGTCTAAAGAGATTAAAAGTTTAAAATCATTATTGCGGCAGTATTCGATACCTTTATCAGAAATTCCATAACCTTCTGTGTATCTATCAGGTATATAATATTCGATATATTTTTTATAGTCTGCGCCAATGAGTTCACTTAAGAAGGAGTATAGCAGGGCAACGGCAGTAGTGCCATCCACATCATAGTCTCCGTAAACCAATATTTTCTCATTATTCAAGATGGCTTGCGATAATCGCTCAACTGCTACGTCCATATTTTTCATAAGGAAGGGGTCGTGGAGTTTATTAATATCGGGATTAAAAAACTCGTTAGCATCTTCAAGGGTATTAATTTCTCTGCTAAGTAATAGAGCGGCGAGCGGTTTTTCGATATTTAGCTTGTTTGCAAAATCCTCAATAACAGCTTGTTCGGGTTGTTTTTTTATGATCCAGCGTTTGTCCATTTAGTATAAATTAGTGCGGTTGCAAATATACACTATTTTTTTTCTAAAACGGAATAAGGATATTTTTTTTTAATACTCACCAAAACGCTACAAATGCTCCAACTTTAAAACAGATTCCTTTTCCCCAATGAGCCAAAGTAAATCTCCATCCTGTATAATAGTTGAAGCCGGCGGATTCATTATATATTCTTTGTTTCGGGAGATACAAAGGAGCATACAATTGTGATTGTTTCTAAACCCAATCTCATGCTTACTTTTCCCAATTAAAGAAGAATGAGAAGATAACAATACATGATATAAATTCATTTGAGTTTTCTTTAACGGAAACTCGTCTTCTTTTTCAATAATACTCTTAAACAATTTCAACTGCTCTTCATTGCCCACTACCACCAATTGATCGTTGGGGTACAAATGGTCTTGTCCGGTAGGCAAGTCAAAGCGACTAAATCCATGTATGATGCTAATTACATTGACTCCGTATTGTTCGCAACAGTTGAGTTCTGCCAGAGTTTTACCGATCACATCCGAACTATCGCTCACCGTTAGAGTTTCCATACGCAGGTCATGTGCAAGATTTTCCGGAATATTAAGTTCCGGTATAGTAATTTTTTGGTTCATATTTTGAATAAACCGTTCTTGTATTTTAAAGTAGCGATTGATACTATTTTGAGAGAATATGAGGAAAATAGCTAACGCAACTCCCACAGCCGCTGCTATTCCAATTTTGAAATGGAAATAATAAGTTACTAAAAATGTTATGAAAACCAGAATAATCAATACTCTTAATAAAATTAGCCCCAACAGTATTGTCCTGTTAACAGTATTTTTTCTCCAAATTCGATTGAAATTTTCGCGAAACGATAATTTTTCTGCTATAATAACCCATAAAACAGGCAACAATGCCAAAATCGTAATTGTAAAAGAGAGGATATCTGCCCAAAATAAAGTCAGAAATCGCTCTGTGAATGGCTTTAAAGCATAGATAGACAAAAACAAAATAAAAGAGAGAAGAGAAATGTAAATCAACGTTGCAAAGATGTATTTTGCAATAGATTTTTTCATCAACATTTTATATAACGACTGCGGCTTGGGTGCTTTTGGCGGTCGTTCAACTGCTCTTTGCCATCTTGGTGGCAACATTTTATGAATAAATTCGTATAACGGTTCTGCAATTTTCGTAGAGTATGGCGTAATAAAAGTGGTGATTACTGAAACCGATACAATAATGGGGTAAAGCATCTCATCAATTACTCCTGCATTCAACCCCAAAGTGGCAATAATAAATGAGAACTCTCCTATTTGCCCCATACTGCATCCCGATTGCACAGCCGTTTTAAGCGGATGCCCTGAAACAAAAACCCCCAATGTAACACTGAAACTTTTCACAAAAAGTATCAACATGGAAATGATTAGAATAGGGATAATATTGGAGGCTATGACCGAGAAATTAACTAACATTCCCACCGATACAAAAAATACAGCTACAAACAAGTGTTTTAATGGAGAGATCAGGCGGTGAATTTTTTCAGATTCTAAGGTTTCGGAAACAATAGTGCCCATTAAAAACGCACCCAATGCGGAAGAATATCCAAATTTATCTGTTAGAACAACCATTCCGAAGCAGAGACCGGTAGCGATGAGAAGCAAATTTTCTTCACTTATTATTTTTCGGGTCATTTTAAAAAAGCCCGGAATAATGTAGATGCCCAAAACAAAAAAGAAAACGATGAACATAAACAAGGTTAAGAAAGTGGACATAATCTGTTCGCCACTAAATCCATTTCCAATAACAAGCGTGGACAGAATTACCAACTGCAGCACGGCAACTATATCTTCCACTATTAAAACGCCAAATACCACGTTACTAAAACTCTTTTTCCTTAGCCCCAATTCATCAAACGCTTTGATCACAATAGTAGTAGAAGAGATGGTTATCATACTGCCCAGAAAAATACAGTTCATGGTTTTCCAGCCCATAAAATGTCCTACTAAAAATCCGGCGCTAAACATAATAATCAACTCTGTAAGCACTGTAATTCCTCCGGTTCCCCCAACTTTACTCAGCTTTTTCAGATTAAATTCCAATCCTAAGGCAAACAACAGGAAAACCACTCCAATTTCACCCCAAAGTTTAATATTTTCTGTACTGTCCACCGTAATAAAATCTAATATATGGGGACCTGTAATAATTCCGGCAACAATATAGCCCAATACTACGGGTTGTTTCAGCCATTTAAAAACCAAAGTGGTTATAATGGCAACAATTAAGATTAAAGCCAAGTCATTAAATAAAAGAGGAATGTGCATGATAATAAAATAAGTATTTGATTAATAATAAATTACAATAAATATTTTTATAAAAAAACAAGCCGCGAAAATAGAATTTTTATGATGCGGAGATATTGTTTAAAAAATAGATTTTTATTTGAGTGGAAACTTAATGATTTAATCGCCAAACTACATCCTTTCCGGCACCCCAATCCCCAGCAACTTCATCCCCTTTTTGATTGTACCGGCACAGTTTTCGGCAATTTGCAACCGCATGGCGCGATAGAGGCTCTCTTCCTCTTTAAATATCGGAATCTCCTGATAGAACCGGTTAAATTCTTTTGCCAGCTCAAATAGGTAATTGGCAATAAGGGCAGGACTAAGCGTGCCGGCAGCATTGATTAAAACCGCCTCATAGTCATATAATAATTTGATAAGCTCTTTTTCGGGAGCGCCAAGTATAAAACCTGTTGGGAAGATAACTTCCTTATATTCAATTTTACTTGCTTCCGCTTTGCGCAACAGCGATTTAATACGGGCGTGGGTATATTGGATAAACGGGGCTGTGTTCCCGTTAAAGTCAATAGATTCTTCGGGATTGAAGAGCATGTTTTTTTTCGGATCTACTTTAAGGATGAAATATTTCAGTGCGCCCATGCCAAGCATTTCGTACAGTTCATGGGCTTCCTGTTCCTTGAAATCGAATTTGCCCAACGCTTCCGAGGTTGTCTTCGCTTCCTGAAACATCGCTTCCATCAAATCATCAGCATCTACTACGGTTCCTTCCCGCGATTTCATTTTGCCGAAAGGCAGCTCCACCATACCGTAAGACAGATGTTCGATGGCATCACCATAATTTTTATGCAGTTTTTTTCTGAGAATGAGTTTTAATACATCGAAATGGTAATTTTGTTCATTACCAACCACATAGATCATTTTATCGGGATGATACTCACTGTAGCGCAGTTGTGCGGTTCCCAAATCTTGCGTCATGTAAACCGAAGTGCCGTCGGAGCGCAGCAACAATTTCTCATCCAATCCTTCATCCACCAGATCTACCCACACGGAGCCATCCTCTTTTTGGTAGAAGTTTCCGGATAACAATCCTTCTTCCACAATTTGTTTTCCCAGCAAATAAGTTTCAGATTCGTAATATATTTTGTTGAAATGAATTCCAAGACGTTTGTATGTTTCATCAAAACCGCTGTACACCCAATTGTTCATTTGCGACCAGATTTTTCGCACTTCCGTGTCGTTCTCTTCCCATTTTCGCAACATTTCCTGCGCTTCCAGCATTAGTTGCGATTTTTTTAACGCCTCCTCTTCAGGGAGTCCTTGCGCCATTAGCTCTGCAATTTCTTTTTTTAGTTCCCTGTCGAAAATAACATAATATTTACCAACCAAATGATCCCCTTTTATGCCTGTTTTTTCTGGGGTTTCGAGATTCCCAAACTTTTGCCACGCCAGCATAGATTTACAAATATGGATACCTCTGTCGTTCACTAAATTAACGCGGATGACGTTGTTTCCGGTTGCTTCAAGAATATTGGCTACGGCATTGCCTAAGAGGTTGTTGCGTATGTGCCCCAGGTGCAGAGGTTTATTGGTATTGGGAGAGGAGTATTCGATGAGGAGAGGTGCGAGGTGCGAGGTGCGAGGTGCGATGTGTGAGGTGTTTTCTATCGAACTGCAAACTGCGCACCAGATATTGTCTTGTAAGCTAATATTTAAAAACCCTTTTATCACATTAAATCCTTTTACAAAATCAGGATATTTTGTGACTAATTTTTCGCCAATTTCGGTTGATAGTTGTTCGGGAGATTTGCCAACGGGTTTTACGTAGGGAAATACTACAAATGTATAATCTCCTTCAAACTCTTTTTTTGTTTTTTGCAGGGTATTGAAGTCAATATCTGCCTTGTAATCATATAGTTCAAGTAGAATGTTTTGGATGTAGAAGGCTAAGGTTTGCTGAAAATTCATTTTTTATTCGTTATGTAAAGATTCAAATACTTCAAATAGTTCATCAATATGGAATTGTCGGGCAACAATTTGATGTTGTTTGTCAATGATAAAGATAGCGGGGGTGTCGCTAAAATTAAAAAACTCAACGGCATCGTAGTTAGGTTCTTCAATGGCATAACTGGTGTTAAACCATTCTAAATGGTGGTTGTTAATAAAAGCAATCCACCTATCGTAATCTTCTGTAACAGAACATGCTATTACTTCAAAGTCATAGAGGCTACGATATTTGGAATAAAACTCGCAAAGCACAGGCGTATATTCTATGCAGTGCTCACAATCCGGATCCCAAAACCAGAGGAGGGTGTATTTTGTTGGAATATCGGCAGTTGAAATCTTGTGATGATTGTTCATAAACGACTCGAAAACGGGAATGGTTTCTCCCACTAAAGTTCTTCTTTTTCTATCTGCAATGCGTTTAAAAACACCTGCTTCAGAATCGGCAATAAATTCAGATGCTGTTAGTTTTGAAACATAATGGTCAACAAGATAAACAAACACGTCATCAAATTTCGGATCAGCAGTCATATACAAATGTATGAGCTTTTTGAGATAATAATCGCGCACCGCTAATTGTGCAGGCGTGGGTTTTTCGTCTGTTATGCGTTTAAAAAGATTTTCGATGCTTGTAATCATATTCTCAGAAGTTTGAGGGTAGAGCGATTCCATGAAGAACTCTTGTAAGTCAACATTTAAAGGGGTGTACAACAATCGAATATCTTTAAAATCAATATTATCAAAATAATGATCTATCAGGAATTGGTAATATTTTTGTGCTGCCGCCTCTTGTCCGGCATGGCTTCCCCAATGAAATTCGGGGACCGACACAGGAACATACTGCGCACGTATAAACTTGGCTAATAGCGTTTCAGGGGTTGTTTCATAATAGTGCCACAAATAGTTTCCTGCTTCATAATCTTTTTTAAATTTCCGGTAAACAATATTTTCATTGGAATTGATAAATTCAACATTTTCATTGGTAGCATTTATAGTAAATTTCCGTGAATGTTCAACGAAAAAATCGGCTAAAACCACTCCGCCGTGCAATCGAATTTGGTAAAAACCGGAAGGAAGTTCTTTTTTAGAATTTTTAAAAACATACTGTTTACCTGCAAACTTGGCGCTGTCTATGGTATAAGTTTTATCACCGAAGAAACCGGTCAAATAAAGATACTTATCACTCACATTTTGAGATTTAAAAACAATTTTATAGCCTGTTGCAGCAGGTTGAGTAAAAGCCACAAAGGGTAAAAAAAATGAGCAGAAAACAATAAGAAATTGCGTAAACTGTTTAATATTCTTCATTTTGTATAATTTTGCGGCAAATTAACAATTTTTTCTAACATGAACGAGCCCTATTTTTCCTACAAAAATTATTTGATGAAACAGTTTGGTTCACGGGTACAGAAACTCACTATAGATGCGGGCTTTACGTGTCCTAACCGTGATGGTGTCAAGGGCTTTAACGGGTGTACCTATTGCAATAATGATGCGTTTAATCCATCGTATTGCACGCCGCAAAAGTCGGTGCAGCAGCAAATAGGGGAGGGGATAGAATTTCACAAAAACAGGTATCGCAGAGCCGGGTATTATTTGGCTTATTTTCAAGCCTATTCCAATAGTTATGCACCGTTAAACAAGTTGAAAGAGATTTACCAGCCTGCCATTGAACATCCTCAAATTAAAGGCATTGTAATTGGCACACGCCCCGATTGTTTGGAAGATGAAAAGTTGGACTATTTTGCGGAGCTGGCGCAAAAGATGTTTGTCTCCATTGAGATTGGCATTGAATCTATTCACGATGATACGTTGAGAAAGATTAACAGAGGGCACGATTTTCAATGTGCAGTGGATACCTTGCGGCGCATAAAATTGCGAGACCTCCATGCCGGCGCCCATTTTATTTTCGGACTGCCTGACGAAACTCCGGAAATGTGGATGGACGATGTGAAAACCATCAACAATTTGCCGTTAAACAGCGTCAAATTTCATCAGTTGCAAATCATTAAGGGCACGCAAATGGAAAGGGAATATTGGGCAAATCCCGAATCGTTTTACCCTTTTACTATGGAGACTTACATTGCTTTTATTGTGGATTTTGTAATGCAATTAAATCCGTTATTTGCCATTGAGCGTTTTGCAGGAGAGGTGCCACCACGATTTCTCTCCGTAAATCACTGGGGAACGATACGTTATGATGTTGTTTTACAAAAGATTATTAAGGAGCTTGAAAAACGAGAGGTAGCGAGTTTTAAATAACCTTTCCCCGTCTGTGTGTAATTTCAAAATTTCATGTTTATTCGCGCTTCATTTTTTAACCACAATGGCACAAGACATCATAGCCCAAATAACCGCCTCAGAATACCAATACGGTTTCGTTTCCAATATTGATATAGAGGAGTTTCCTAAGGGATTGAGTGAAGATATTGTCCGTTTAATTTCTAAACGAAAGAATGAACCGGAGTGGTTGCTGGAGTTTCGTCTGAAAGCATTTGCAAAATGGAAAACCATGAAAGAACCCGAATGGGCACATCTCACCTATCAAAAACCGAATTATCAGGAAATTACATATCTCGCGATTCCCAAAAAGAAAAATATTGATTCTGAAAAAGGAGAGATTAATGAAACTTTGATAGACACTTTTAACAAATTGGGAATTGCTTTGGATGAGCAGCGCAAATTGTCGCAAGTAGCCGTGGATGCCGTGATAGACTCTATCTCCGTAAAAACTACTTTTTCAGAACAATTGGAGAAAGAGGGGATTATTTTTTGCTCGCTTGGAGAAGCTGTGCACAAATGCCCTGAATTGGTGCAAGCCTATTTAGGATCGGTAGTGCCTGCGGGCGATAACTTCTTTGCCGCGCTCAATTCGGCGGTTTTCAGCGAAGGCTCTTTTTGCTACATTCCCAAAGGAGTGCGCTGCCCGATGGAGCTCTCTACTTACTTTAGAATCAATGCCGCAGGAACAGGACAGTTTGAGCGCACGTTGCTCATTGCCGATGAAGGCGCGTATGTAAGTTATATGGAAGGGTGTACCGCTCCGCAACGCGATGAAAACCAACTGCATGCCGCAGTTGTGGAAATAGTGGCGCTCAAAGACGCCGAAGTAAAATATTCTACCGTGCAAAACTGGTATCCGGGCGATAAGAACGGAAATGGCGGTATTTACAACTTCGTTACCAAACGCGGAGTTTGCAAAGGTGCAAACTCCAAAATCTCATGGACGCAAGTGGAAACAGGATCTGCCGTTACCTGGAAATACCCAAGTTGTGTGTTGCAGGGCGACAATGCAACAGGCGAATTTTACTCAGTGGCATTAACCAACAATTTTCAACAGGCAGACACAGGTACTAAAATGATTCACTTGGGAAAAAACACGCGCAGTTTGATTGTTTCAAAAGGTATCTCAGCAGGAAAAAGCCAAAACAGCTACAGAGGTTTGGTGCACGTAGCCAAAAAAGCCGAAAATGCACGTAACTTCTCGCAATGCGATTCGCTGCTCATGGGCGATCAGTGCGGTGCGCACACCTGGCCCCACATTGATTGCCATAACCGAAGCGCCGTGCTGGAACACGAAGCCACCACCTCAAAAATATCCGACGACCAGCTCTTTTATTGCCAGCAACGTGGCATAGATAAGGAATCTGCTATTAGTTTGATTGTGAATGGATATGCCAAAGATGTGCTGAATAAACTGCCCATGGAGTTTGCCGCCGAAGCGCAGAAACTGCTGGCGGTGAGCTTGGAGGGGAGTGTAGGGTAGTGATTAGTGATTAGTGATTAGTGATTAATTAAGTTTATTAAAATTAGCTTTCG
>Ga0123356_10006290_pt1 | contig 11992 bp, 8 predicted proteins | sample TergutEmb28metaG_2_FD_92546 | JGI IMG/M metagenome (GOLD analysis project Ga0123356, IMG submission 92546) | Embiratermes neotenicus P3 segment gut microbial communities from Petit-Saut dam, French Guiana - Emb289 P3 | ecosystem: Host-associated > Arthropoda: Insects > Digestive system > Gut ... | reverse complement strand
GCTCGGCAAGTTGCTCACGCGAAAGGTGTTTGTTGGTGATTTGGAGTTGGTTCATATCAAAGTCATCCCATTTATCCATTAGAATAGTGATACCAAGTTCGTCAGCACGTTCATAGTAGTCTGTCCCTGGCAGGGGGGTGGTATAGGAAAGGGAAACCTGAACCCCCTGGTCGTTAAGGGATTTCATCAAGCGTATCTGCTCCCTCACTGTTTCCATGGTATCCTCCGGGTGAGGGAACATAAAGGCGCAGGTTACCCGCATATTGGCTTCTTGAGCCAAGCTAACAGCCAGCTTTACCTGGTCAATAGTCAGGCGTTTGTCCATAATCTCTAGGATTTTCTGAGAACCAGCCTCTACCCCATAGGTTATCCCGGTGCATCCTACCTCACGCATGGCGTGCAGGAGTTCTTTGTCCACCAAATCGGCGCGTGTTGTGCATCGCCACTCACAGCTTAGCTTGCCCATGTCATTGATGGCCTGACAAAGGTCTAGAATATAGTGTCTGTTGAGGGTAAAGATGTCGTCAACGAAGACAATTTCTGAGGAAAGACTGTCTTGGATGATTTGTGCCATTTCATCCACAACGAGCTTGGGTTGTCTGTAGCGTCGCTTCCCTTTCCAAATATTGTTTACGGCGCAATAACGACAACCATAGGGACAACCGCCGCGTGAGGCTAATATTGTTGCCCGGCACTCATACTCGGCGATTGGCAATAATCGGCGCTCGGGAAAAGGGAGCTCGTCGGGGTCTTTGATAAACTCCCGCTCGGGGTTAACGATTATTTCGTCACCCTGCCGATATGTAATCCCGGCTATCTCAGATGGTTTTCCCTGGTTTCGGAGAAGGCATCCGGCAAGCTCTCGAAAGGCATACTCCCCCTCGCCTCTTACCACGAAATCAACCTGGCGGTCTGCGGCAACGTCATGCGGGAGGACACTGGGGTGTGGTCCCCCCATTACCACCTTTATCGTCGGGTCATTTTGTTTGGCCAGATCGGCAATATTGAGGGCGGCGGGGTAGGTTTCGGTGAGGGTGGAAATACCCAGAATACGGGGGCGCATAAGCTTCAGGAATGAGTGCACTTGGGAAGTGCTAGCTCGTTCCAGGTTTAGGTCAAATACCTTGGTATTATAGCCAGCTTCACGCAGAACAGTGGCAATATACAACAAACCAAGGGGTGGGGCGAGATCGGCATGGCGGCTTTTGTGTTTGACAGGGGCGTTTACCAGTAGGATATCCAAGGCTCACAATCCTCCGAGTTGTCAGGTTGATTTCTAAAGGGAAGCTTGCTCTATTTCCTGTACTTTGTTTACAACGGCCTGTAAGCCAGCTGGGCCAAGGTCGGCCATCTTCTCATGGGTAAGTACCTTAAGCCTCAATAGTTTTCTTACCAAGGTTCCGCAGTAGTCGCAAGACGCGCAGTTGCTGTGGCAGGTGGTTACTTTTTCAAAAAAACCAGCTTTCCCGAGGTCGGGATTACTTAGGTAACCGCCGTATCCCACGGCAAAAAGGTTCAAGGGACCTGAGATCAGATCAAGCATATCGCCTGACCACTTCTCCCCAAGATACGCCTTGACGGCGCGTATAATCATGGCGCTGGAACAAGTGCGCCCCACAATTTTGAAATAGTTCGTTATCCCAGAGTATTTTGTAGCATCCTCAGGGCGGATCCACCCTGATTTTAATAACTGGGCGTTATCTTGCTTAATTACTGGCAGGCAATTGTAAAAGAAGCACTGTTCAATTTCACCAGGGTTTCGTGATTTATGGGAGATGTAATTAAAATGGAACTTTCGGAAGGAGCACTTCTGCAAGCATCCCTCGTTGACCATAAGCTTTATCTCAGTTTTGGTGCGGTCTTTAATAAGACTGAGTAGTTCAAGGTCGCGATTGACATTTACGTCAGGGGTGATGACATTGGCCCCGGCGTGGGTGAAAACCTCAGCGCGTTGCAGACAGTCAATATCGCTTAATACTGAGGCGTTAATTTCGATATTAGGCAGGGCCTTACGGACTGTTTTGATGTGAATTGGGTTGGCAATTGTTACGGCATCAAGGCTATGATAGTTGTGGAGTTCGGTGAGATAATCAAGATTCTTTTTAACCCCTGACTCCGAGTACCAGTCTGTGCCCTCGCAGGTGGAGTTAAGGACAAGGTTAGCCTTGAGTTTTTGGGCGTGTATTTGATTTAGCAGTTCGGTGAACTTCTCCAAGCTGATTTCATCGGTAATGCGCCCGGAACCGGAGTATTCTTGGGGGCCAGCAAGGTAAACCTCGCGAATAGTATTGCCACCGTACTCCTTAAGCTGGAAAAGCTCAGTTAAGACCTTTTGGTCATCGTTGTATGGTACGGAAAACTCAAGATTAGGCATAGTATTTTCCCAAGATTATACACTAATTTCTGGTAGTCGTAGTGCTATGGGAAAGGCGGGGGATGGGTTTACCCCATCCCCCGCCTTTCGTGCTTGATACTTAAGAAAGTTGGATGCTAGGGTAGCTTGCCGATGGCAGCTAGTCTGTCCGCAATGTCCTTGAGGCCGAGTGATTCCAGCTTAGCCCGGGTAGGCCAGCCGGTCTTGACATCCCAGCCAGCGAGGGTGTAGAACCTCTCCAGTAAGGGGACAAACTTGGAGCGATCAAGGTTGCGCTGCTCAACGCCGGCAGTTGCGCCGCTCGCAATGTCGGTGAAGTATTGGATGACGCTTTCGTCGTGCTCCCTAGTGCGACCCTGCATTACGTTGAATGCCCGCATCATGTTGAGAATGCGCTCGCCCTTCTCTTGGCACTTGGCAAAGCTCCAGTTGGCACCAGTGCAGGCATTAAAGGCATCTTCCTCGGCGTAGTAGTAGCCGAGCAGATCTGGGGCCTCTGCGTTGAAGAGAAGTGGGAGAATGGCGTCGCAGACCACAATACTATTCTTGAAAAGCTCCTTATTGTGGTGCCAGTAAATAGCATACTCCATATCCTTGTAGCCCAAGGTGTCGTCGGGTAATCCGGGCCACCCCGCCAAAGCATCTGGGCAGTTATTACCCTGATAGACACCTGTCGTGCCGTATAATTTAGCCGCTGCTTTGATGAGGTCGTTGTAGGGTATAGCATTGCGCCCAGTCATTTCCCTGCTTCCCTGGACGCCACCCTTGCCGCCCCATTCCAAAACGTACCACGGAACCCGTTCTACCCAGCCATGGGAGTCGTTGAAGGGATCGCGGGGCCAGATGGCCCAGGAGATGGCAGCGCCGATCCACATGGGGAAGCGGGGACCCTGATTCCGGCCGTCCCAGTGGGTACCATAGCCATGTTTCCAATAGCGCCAAGAATCGCGCAGGCCAAGTTTTTCCGCTGCCCGGGGGCCACCCTCGGCCCAGATTTCGGCATCGGGATTGGCGCGGGTAACAACATTGCGGAAGAACTCAATAGTTTGATCGACGGTGAATCTGTTATCCGAGCCTGGGTTCGGGGCAACTCCAGCAGCTTGGGTTATCTCTCCATTAACAAAAGAATTGCGAAGCATACTGCCGTAGGTGGAGCCCCAAGTATTAATACCCCAGTTGCACATAAGGTTGTGCATTTCCATCTGGTTGTTGCGAGTCTGCCCTGTTAGCATACCGCCGGTAATACCGGAACCGGCTGAACAGCCGCAGGTTGAGGAGAACTGCCCGTAACCACGGGTTGAAGGCACGCGGTTATATGACCAATAGAGACAGTCATGGGCATTTGTTTGGCAGTTAGAGTAAGCGCACGAAAGACGACGTCCGACGTAGCTGCCGAAGTCCTGCTTGACGGGAGTTTTGTTTAGTGAATCGTGGCCGTTATCGGTAACTGGCCCTAACTCGTAACACATCTTGTTGGTTACCCGAATAACATCTTCGGGGTCAGCCCAAGTAATCTTGGTATTGCCGGGCTTAACGCACACGGCCTTGCACTTCTTGTCACCCATGACGGCGCCGAAGCCACCCTGACCGAAAGAGTTTTCGGTATTGGTTTCAATGGAGGCAATACGGGTTTTGTTCTCGCCAGCCGGGCCGATACAAACAGCGGCAATATCATCGCCGTGTACCCGCATAAAATACTGCTGGGTGACAAAGGTCCCGGTGCCCCAAAGGGATGCGGCGCTGAGAATTTTGGGGCCAGCTTCATCTATAAAAACATAGACGGGGTCGGCGGATTTGCCGGTAATAATGACGGCGTCGTATCCGGCCCACTTCATCTTAACAGAGAAATCACCACCGGCGCCTGATTCGGCAGCCCAAGGTTCCGGATAACCAGCAGGGGCAATACCCACCACCTCTAACCGACTAGTGGTAGGGATGGGGGATCCTGCGGCCGGGCCGGAGCAGAAGATTAAAGGGTTCTCGGGGCTGTACTCTTTTGTTGTAGGACCAGCCTCGTCCCAGAGAAGGCGCCAGCCGAGGCTTACGCCACCAATGTATTCAGGAAGATACTTAGATGAGTCAATGTCTGAACATGTGCCTGCTGTGAGGTCAACCCTGAGGATTTTTCCTGCGTATCCGTAAAGCATAGTTATATCCTTTCCTGCGCACTGACGAAGGTGAGGGCGCCTCGGTGGCAGACATCAACGCACGTTTGCCCGGTGGAGATTTTAGCCGTGCCGGTAGCACCCGAACCGCCGCCACCCGTAATGGTTACGGTGGGGTTAGAGGTGTAACCGCTCCCTGGCCATGCAACAAGTAGTTTTGTAATGGGGCCTGCCCCCATAGTGGCCCTTGCAACAGCACCATAACCGCCGCCGCCGGAAAAGCCAATAGTGGGGTGTTGGTCATAACCGCTACCAGGATTGGTTAGGGTTATTGCGGTTACCTTGCCATCTGTAACAGTGGCAGTGGCGGTAGCTCCCCTGCCTGCGCCACCGTTGTTAATAGTCACATTGGGGACTGAGGTGTAGTTGTAGCCACCAAATATTACTGCAATGCTGGCGATTGCTGCTGTTGTTCGGGCAAAACCGGTAGCACCGGTACCGCCGCCACCTGTAATGGATACAGTGGGGGGCGAGGTGTAGCCACTGCCGGGGTTAGTCAGTGTAAGCTCAGCAACCTGTCTGTGAGTCCGATCCCTACAGAGGTCGCACTTAATGGCCTTATTCTGCACGGGATCCATGACGACGCGGGCTGGGTTGAGGGTACAACCCATAGCGCAGATACCGCAACCGATGCAGAACTCTTTGTTGATGTAGCGCGCACCAGTTTTGGGATCAATGCAGAGGGCCTTGTCTTTGGCTGGGCAGACTGCATAGCAACTGGGGGCGGTGCAATGCTGACAGAATATGGGATAGGCGGGGACTTCCCCGTCCCAACCATCAAACCATTTGGACTCAAACCATCTAATTGCCGAAAGATTAGGTGCAGTGCCGCCCTCGTGGATAGTGGAGCAGGCCTGCTGGCAACGACTACAGGAGACGCACTTCTCAGCATCCCATTTAATATAGCCAGATTTGGGGGTTGTGGCGAGTACGGTGACGGTGGGAGGGGGTACAATCGTAGTGGTAACTGGTGTTGTTACCGTTGCCGTCGAAAGCGCCGTTGAGGTGGACATTCTGGTATCAGTCTGGGTTACCGTCGTGGTCTTCTCGCTGCAGGCACTGACCAAGGAGACTGCACCAATCGAGGCTACGCCAGCAACCAACCCGGCATCTTTTAGGAATTCACGCCGTGAGAAGCCTTTTGACTGCTCAGTATTCTGTTTTTCTTCTTTCATCCTTACTAAGCTCCTTAATTTAAGATTCCTTAGGCACGGACAATGTTTACCAATATTCTCCTGCTACACCTCCTACTGGCGTTACTCTGTGTTTGACTTAACCACTAAACTTTTGCATATTACTATGCGGGAATGCCATAAATATGCCTGCTTCGGCTCTGTCGCAAAACCCGATTACAGCTAGGGCTACCACACGGGAGGGGGAGATTATCCATTAAGCCCCACCCGAAGAACGGAAATGGGGCACCCTAGTTTCCCCCGGCAGGGCCGAAGCAGGATGAAACATATCTTATTGGCATATTACTACCTTGATATTACGAATGGCATTACCAGGACATTACAAAACTGTAATGATTTGTTGACAGTTATTTTTCATAAATGTAATATTTGGCCTAGGTATTTGTTCTGAATTAGGGCATGGGGGATGAGTTGTACTGTGGGTGATTCTCATACTTGCCAATCTGATACCACGGACCTGACGGCCTCCGCCGATGATGGCCCTTTTCTTTCCTTTGAGTGCAGACAAATTCTTGATGGTTTAACCAGCGGGTTACGTATCATCGATCGCCATTACACTGTATGCTTTGTTAACAAAGCATTTGTAGAGTTGTCTGGTGTCGACTATGAGTCTGCCGTTGGGAAAAAATGCTTTGATGTCTATCTCAGCCCCTTCTGCCATACCAATAATTGTCGGCTTAATAAGATTGCGGAGGGCACGGGGTATATCCAAGAGGAAATTGATAGACAGAAACCAGACGGCTCGACAGTACCATGTGTGGTGTCCGCATTTCCGCACCTTTCCCCCAACGGCACATTTTATGCCATCGTAGAATCATTCTGCGATGTCATGAAAGAGTATCAACTCAATATGGAGGTCGAGCGGCGCCAAATTGCGGAGATTAGGCTTCAAGAGCTTCTTGAGCAGGAAATCGATTTGCGCCTTAAACTCGAAGCTACCCTCAAAGAGCGTGCTGAGTTTATGAGGATTGTGGCTCATGAGCTTCGCACCCCCTTGACGGCCATGTTGGCGGCGAGTGACGTACTGCAAGAGAGTGTTTCCTCGGGACCCTTACTGAAGCTTGCCAAGCAGGTAAATAAAGGGGCTTTGGATCTAAGCACTCGGGTAAATGAGCTTTTCGACTTAGCTAGGGGAGAGATTGGGGGGCTGAAACTCAACTGTCAAGAGATCTATCCCAATCGTATTCTTACCGGTACCATTGCTTACTTCTCAGCTGAGGCTAGGAAGGAAGGAATCACCCTTATCTCCGATTGGCCACACGATCTTCCACCAGCTTGGGGGGATCATAGGCGAGTAACCGAGATATTAAACAATCTTATCGAGAATGCAATTAAGTATACAGGTGATAACGGCAGGATTACTGTTCGGGCAAGAAGCGAGGATGGTTGTATTCTGTTTCAAATAGAGGATACTGGTTGTGGCATACCAACAGAAATACAACCCCATATCTTTCAGGCACATTACTGGTCTAATCATTCCAGTGAGAGGCGAGATGGCATGGGGCTTGGATTGGCCCTATCGAAAATGCTGGTCGAGCTCCATGGTGGGAAAATCTGGGCAGAGAGTAATGGGGGAGGTAGCAAGTTCTCCTTTACCCTGCCTCTATCAAATCGTGATGAAGAGCAGCTTTTATGAAAATTCTATTGGTCGAGGATGACCATCAGATTGCCGAAGTAATAACAGTGGCGTTCGAGGTACGTTGGCCCGAGGCCGAGCTGATCAGCACAAACTTGGGCAACGATGCTATTTTGAAGGTTGAGGCGGAACATCCCGATCTTATGGTGTTGGATTTAGGGTTGCCTGATATTGATGGATTTGATGTCCTAAAGCAGGTAAGGTTGTTTTCCACTGTGCCAATTATCATCCTGACTGCCCGGGATGAGGAGAGTGATATTGTGAAGGGCTTGGAATGGGGCGCTGATGACTACTTAATCAAGCCTTTCAGGCAGTTAGAGCTCATGTCCCGCGCCAAGGCCCTCATGCGTCGGTACCACCTGATTTCTCAGGTGTCTCTCTCTGGTTATGGGGATTTGCGCTTTGGTCAATCGGCGCACCACCTCTTTGTTGGCAAGCGGCAGGTGACTCTGACGAGTACGGAGTCCGTTATGCTGGTCCACCTCATGCGCAATGCTGGAAAGGTTGTCCCCATCTCTCGCCTTGCTGATGCGGTTTGGGGGGTTGATTACAGTGGTTCGCACGAGGCGATACGAGTCTATATTCGTCGTCTGCGTATTAAGATTGAAGACGACCCTGACCATCCTCAATATATTCGCACCTGCCCTAAAGTGGGCTACACCCTGCAGGGTGGCAACAGTTTAGACTCGCCAGAGAACAACGGATAACATTGCCAATAGTTTTCAGACCTTACATAGTTGAAGGTGTTAAGCTATTTTTATGCCAGCGACTTTCCCGTCAGCCTCTCATAGGCCTGGCGATAGCGCAAAGCTGTGCTAGCGGTTACCTCTGGGGGCAAAGCTGGTCCCGGAGGCTCTTTATTCCAGCCTGAACTGTCAAGCCAATCGCGCACTGGTTGTTTATCGAAGCTGTCTTGCGGGCGGCCAGCCTCATACTTCTCAATATCCCAGAAGCGGCTGGAGTCTGGTGTTAATAGTTCATCGATCATGATGAGTCTGTCGTTGTCCAAACCAAATTCCATTTTGGTATCGGCGATAATAAAGCCGCGTGTGAGGGCGTAGCGGCGGCAGAAGTTATATACAGTCACACTCGTTTCTTCCAACAAATGTGACATCTCCGTTCCTACCAAATCAGCCAACTCTTGCCGGGTCAAGGGAAGGTCATGCCCTGTATCAGCCTTACTGGTGGGGGTAAAGATGGGTTCTGGTAACTCTTGACTCTCCGTTAGTCCGGTGGGCAAGGTCAAGCCGCAGACAGTGCCGCTTTTACGATACTCTGCCCAACCGGAGCCAGCCAGATAGCCCCGCACAACACACTCAACTGGCAGGCGCTTGGCCTTTTTGACAACGACGGCCCGTTCAGCGAGGTAAGTGGGCGGCGGTTGCTCAGCAGGGAAATAGTGGCCAAGGCGTGCACAGTCTGTGATTACCTCAAGAACGTGGTTAGGGACGATGGACGCTGTTTGGGTAAACCAGAAAGCGGCGAGCATGTTCAGCACACGACCTTTGTCTGGGATGCCGGTGGGAAGCACTACATCGAAAGCCGAGAGGCGGTCAGTGGCTACCATAAGTAAGTCATCACCCAGCTCATAGGTGTCACGTACTTTGCCGCGGATAAAAGGCCTCAAGGGCAAATCGGTATTCAGCACAATACTACTCATGGCTTATCCTTTCGTTGCGGGGTCTTGGTTGGCGCTTAACCCTAAGCGGGCGAAGACGGTGTCGACATGTTTGAGGTAGAAATTGTAGTCGAAAATAGACAAAAGCTCCTCACCTGATAGGGTCTGCTGGACTTCTTGGTCGTCTTGAAGAAGCTTCAGGAATGATTGTCCGTTTCCCCAGCTTTGCATGGCATTCCGCTGGGTTATTTTATAGGCCTCCTGACGTGAGCGACCTTTGTCTATGAGGGCCAGCATAACGCGTTGGGAAAAGACTAGCCCACGCGTAAGCTCTAAGTCCTTTTTCATATTCTCGGGGTAAACAAAGAGATTGGTAATAATGCCTGTAAATATGGCTAGGGTGTAGTCTAGCAGAAGGCAGGAGTCGGGCAGGATGATGCGCTCGGCCGAGGAGTGGCTGATGTCACGCTCATGCCAGAGGGCAACGTTTTCCAATGCTGTCACGGCGTATCCCCGCATGAGACGGGCCATACCGCAGATGCGCTCACAGAGCTCAGGGTTGCGCTTGTGGGGCATGGCGGATGAGCCGGTCTGTCCGGCGGCAAAAGGCTCTTCTGCCTCGCGGCTTTCGGTTTTCTGGAGGAGTCTTATCTCGGTGGCGAACTTCTCCAGCGAGGCAGCCACTACGGCGAGGGTGGTCACGAATTGAGCATGGCGATCGCGCTGAATAATCTGGTTGGAGATAGGTGCGGGGTTAAGCCCCAACTTGGCGCAGGCAATGGCCTCTACCTCTGGTGGTACTGTGGCATAGGTGCCAACTGCCCCTGATATTTTGCCGACTGCCATGACCCGGGCGGCCTCGGTGAGCCGGGTTTGGTTGCGGCGCATCTCCTCAACCCATATGGCGATCTTGAGGCCAAAGGTAGTCGGTTCGGCATGGATTCCGTGGGTGCGCCCAATCATTAGGGTGTCCTTGTGTCGTATGGCTTGGATGGCCAAGGCATCGGTCAAACCCTTTACATCCTTTATCAGGATACTGGCCGCCTCCTGAATCTGTAAATTGAGGGCGGTGTCTATGACATCGTTTGAGGTAAGGCCTAAGTGGATGAAGCGTGCCTCTGGCCCCACACTCTCGGCCACAGCTCCTAGAAAGGCTGTTACATCGTGATGGGTCTCGGCAAGGAGCTCATTCATGCGGTGCTGGTCGCAACGGGCAGTCCTTATCTTGGGAAGGGCTTGCTCAGGTATTTTACCTAGCTCGGCCCAAGCTTCACAGACGGCGATTTCAACTGCCAGCCATTTGCTGAACTTGTTATCGTCGGACCAGACGCGCTTCATATCCGGGCGGCTATATCTCTCGATCATTTGTCGACTCCATTTTGTAAGCGGTATTCATTTGGAAAAGGCGACGGGGAGATTTGGTTGTGTACCTGTTAAGACTATTCGTTGAGACAGGTGATGAAAACCGTAGTGCTAGCCCTGTGCCAGTTCTCGGCGGTAACTGTCTATGGCATCACGAACTTGCTCGTACTTTAAGGACAGGATCTCCGCAGCGAGGATGGCAGCGTTCTTGGCCCCAGCTGTGCCGATAGCAACAGTGGCTACCGGAATACCACCAGGCATTTGCACGATGGCATAAAGGGCATCAATCCCCTTGAGATCGGTTGAGCCTATTGGGATGCCGATAACGGGTAGCGTTGTCCAACTGGCCAGCACTCCCGGTAGATGGGCTGCCCCGCCCGCAGCGGCGATGATAACCTCGATACCACGCGCCCGAGCGCCCTGCCCGTACTCGCGGGCTTTCTCCGGGGTGCGATGCGCGGAGATCACATTTACCTCGTGCTCAATGCCAAGTTTTTTCAACATGTCCAGACAAGGCTGAATGGAATCGGCATCAGACTTAGAACCCATGACAACGGCGACAAAGGGCATAGTTACCTCGCTTTGATATAAAATCTAAATTTACCCTGTGTTCAAATAGCTACGCTAATTATCGGGCATTCTGCAGTAGTTTAGCAAGATGAACGATGGCAGTGACCTTGTTATCCTTGAAAAACCAACACGCTATTCGAGAGGAATGGCTGACTTCATAAGTCGTTGGCACAAGAACACACCATGCTGAGAAACCACTCATCGTCCCATCATCAATTTTGTGTTGATATTATTGATAAAACGTAATATTCTTGTGTGTAGCTAGGAGTGGACAGAAAAGAAAACCGAAATCGTGCGATATGCCGCAACTGTTCTGCGGCTTACGTTGATGAGCTAAAAGAAATGAGGAAATCATGAAAGACTCCGTTCTTGACACAATTGGTAATACCCCTCTCGTACGCATCAATAACTTGTGTAAGAAACCTGATGTAAAAATCTATGCAAAGGTGGAGGGGAGTAATCCCACAGGCAGTATCAAGGATCGCATAGCCCTGAAAATGATTGAACAAGCCGAACATGATGGTAGCCTGAAACCCGGCATGAACATTATTGAGGCCACCTCTGGTAATACCGGCATCGGCCTTGCCATGATAGGCGCCGTCAAGGGCTATGGTGTTACGATTGTTATGAGCGAGGCGGTGTCAATGGAGCGGCGGCGCATGATCCAAGCATTTGGTGCCAAGATTATTCTCACGCCTGCCGAAGAGGGTACGGATGGGGCCATTATTAAAACTAGGGGCATCTTGGAACAAAATCAGGGCAGGTATTTTAACCCGAACCAGTTTTCCAATGAGTACAATAAAATCGCCCACTACAAAACGACCGCCGAGGAGATTTGGCAGCAGAGCGAAGGGATGGTTACCCATTTTGTTTCGTCTATCGGTACGTCGGGAACTATTATTGGTGTGGGCATGGGGCTAAAAGAGAAAAACCCTAATATCAAAGTTATTGAAGCGCAGCCAGTTAAGGGGCACTATATTCAAGGATTGAAAAACATGGAAGAGGCCATCGTTCCCGAAATATACGATGTTTCACAAATTGACCGATGCATTATGATTGAAACAGAGGATGCAT
>Ga0123356_10006289_pt1 | contig 11993 bp, 12 predicted proteins | sample TergutEmb28metaG_2_FD_92546 | JGI IMG/M metagenome (GOLD analysis project Ga0123356, IMG submission 92546) | Embiratermes neotenicus P3 segment gut microbial communities from Petit-Saut dam, French Guiana - Emb289 P3 | ecosystem: Host-associated > Arthropoda: Insects > Digestive system > Gut ... | reverse complement strand
TCTTAATCTATTTATTGCATTTTTATTATTTATTATTTGTTGTTATATTTTTGTGATCTTAACTGTATTAACTGTTGATTATTATGGATATAGAAAACGTTTTTTTAGCATTGTAATTTACAAAAAATGTCATAACCTTATTAAACTTGAAGCTAATCATCGAGGTGTATCACAAAAAAAAGTTATTTCCGATATAATCAACAATCATTATGCAAATTATGATCCTGATATTCTATTTCGTGTAGATGCTCCGAAAAGATACTATAAAAGATGGGATTACAATCCATAAAAGAAATACAGGAGCTATTCTTTAGCTCCTGTATAAAAGACATTAATGTGCAATTTTAAAAGGAAAGGTGATTGTCTTTTTACATAATCTACATTTGAACATGAACAACACTAAAGATTTTGTTCAATGTAGGGGGTAGGATAGAGGCAACTGTTGGGAATGGATTACAGAACTGAGTCCCCTGAAATTATTTATATGTTTCTTACTTATCACGAGACAGTAAAAAGCCACTCAAAGAAAACTGTCGATGAGTACTTCCTTGATTTACGAACTTTTTTTCGCTTTCTAAAGATTCAAAGAGATATTGTTAAACCTGATACACCCTTTGATGAAATTTCAATTATTGACATTGATAGGAGTTTTATTGAATCAGTAACAATAACAGATGTATATGAGTATCTCGCTTTCCTCTCTCGAGACAGACAGAAGCATGCAAAGAGCAAAAATCCCGATTATGGTATTGGTACAGCTGCACGAGCCCGTAAAATTGCGACAATACGCTCGTTTTATAAATATATGACATTAAAAGTACCAGAGGCGATTAGATTAAGTAAAAACCCTGTGGCTGATCTGGACGCTCCTAAGATACGCAAGTCTCTGCCGCGTTACCTGACACTTGATGAAAGCAGTAAGCTGCTCGACAATGTAGACGGTATTTATAGAGAGCGTGATTTCTGTATTCTGACTCTTTTCCTCAACTGTGGATTACGTATATCCGAGCTTGCTAATCTAAACCTATCGGATGTACGCGAAGACTCGATCAGAATTATCGGTAAAGGAAATAAAGAGCGCATCGTATTTATAAACGATGCGTGTGCCGTAGCTATTAACGATTATCTCTTGTTTCGTAAAGAAACAGGTTTAGCCAATGAACGCGCATTATTTCTTTCCAGCAGACGTACAAGGATCAGCAGATCGACGATCCATAGCCTTGTAAAAAAACATCTTCTCGCTGCAGGGCTGGACAGCACACGATACTCATCTCATAAACTACGCCACACAGCTGCAACTCTGATGTTAAAAAGCGGCGTCGATGTACGGACACTTCAGGAACTCCTGGGACATGAACATTTAAATACCACACAAATATACACTCACGTGGAAAACAGCAGCCTTCGCGATGCGGCAATGCGTTCTCCCCTCTCCGGGTATAAAAAGAACAAAAAGAAAGACTCATAAACAGAGTCTTTTTTTAGTCTTCATTAAGTATAAGTGCCAGGTTACGAAGCTCAATATTAGCGGCCTCGTCAATATTATACATTGTTATAGGTACAAGTGTAGTATCAGCTGTTTGAAGTAGATCTGACGATTGCAATGAGCTTCTAAAGTGATCAGCTATGACAGGACCGTAATTGTCAAACCCGTAGTCAAGCAAAATAACACTGTCCGAGAAGCGATAACCCTGCTCGGAACCCATCGTTACAGAAATTATCCTACGTTCTTCCTGCAAAGCTGTAGCTGTAAAACACCACCCTGCCGGATTTGTAAATCCGGTTTTTAGTCCGTCGACACCATCATACTCGCCTATCAGCATATTTGTATTACCGTACGAAATTTCGTCAAACATAACGCTGCTTTGTGATGTAAAGCTCAGCACCTCGGGATACTCCTTGACCAGAGCTCTTGTCATGTCAGCCATGCCACGTGCTGATATTCTGTTATCGCGCGACCCGCCCCAACAATCCGAGAAGGACGCATTAATACCAAGCTGCGACATTTTTTCATTCATTTTAGAAACCAACTCTTCCTCGCTGCCGTAAATTCCTTCTCCCAATGCAACTGTTGCTGCACCGGCCGAACGAACAATAACTACATCCAATAACTCCCGAACAGTATAAGAAGAATCTCTTGGCATTGGAACATTAGTATATGCCCTGTCAAACGAAAAGTCGCTGGCATTATCACTAACTTCTATTATAGTATCATAACTTATGATCCCGTCTCTTATAGCATCCAATACTACATACACCGCAATCATCTTGGTCATGCTTGCCGGTACCCTGAGAGCATCGATGTTATGCTGATAAATAACGAGCCCTGTATCATGATCTATCACGATGGCAGCTTCTGAGGTTATAATCTCATCACCAACAGGAGCCTCGGCAGTAACAACCATAATCGAAAGCAAAGAGACAGTAATAATTACTACACCTGCTATCAAAAACTGCTTGTAAAAACGTTTCATAAAGACGTTTTTTCCTTTCTATGCTCCCATTCCTTGTACTCCAGCGCCTGCTGATATAGACGGACATAACTGTTATATCGTGATTTTTGCAATTTACCGGCATTTAGAGCGTTGATAACAGAGCAATCCGGCTCTTTTATATGCGCACAGTCCGGAAACCGGCAGTTTCCCAAATATGGCTCGAACTCATGGAACAAACACTGGAGGTCCTCTTTTGCTGTTATATGCGCTGTATCGAATGCTGAAAATCCCGGTGTATCAGCAATGAGCGCTCCGCATGAGAGTTTATATAATTCTACATGACGGGTCGTATGACGTCCGCGTCCCAGCTTCATACTGACATCACCGACAGAAATCTTGAAGTTTGGTTCGATGGCATTGAGGATACTTGACTTCCCTACTCCGGAATTCCCTGTGAAGGCACATGTTTTATCACTGATAGTTTCAATGAGCTTATCTATACCCTCCCCTGTTATCGCACTTGTTTTAACGGTTTTAAGTCCGGCTTCTTTATAAATGGTAAAGAGTCTATCAACAGGCTCCAAGTCAATTTTGTTTATGCATATAACAGGCTCACAGTTACTGTGTACCGCTATAGCTGTCATTTTGTCTATAAGATAAGTGTCTGTGACGGGTACTGCGGTTGATGCAACAATTATCATCATGTCGATATTGGCTAGTGGCGGTCGTATAAAGGAATTCTTTCTTGGCAGGATGGTTGTAAGGATTCCCTTACCCGGCTCTGTTGGAGTATAGATAACATTATCACCAACAAGTGGAGTATTTTTGTCAAGACGAAAACGGCCTCGTGCTCTGCATTCGGCCGTCCCTTCGGCGGATCTTACATAGTAAAATCCGCTCATCGATTTATAGATAACTCCTTCCGCCATTACGAGATAAACCTCACGGGGTCTCGGGAGTCGGTGGTGGAGTCTCAGGTGGAGGCGGAGTCGGATCAGGCGGCGGAGTCGGTGTAGGATCGGGTGATGGCTCCGGAGTTGGAGTTGGGGGCGGGCCGGTAGATATATGCACAGCTATTGTTGAGCCGGCAGGGACAAGCTCGCCTGCATTTGCAATAAATATAACTGTTCCCTCCGGTGAATTATCTTCAAAGCGGCTGATATCAGGTATTAGGTCAACATCTCTTATAGCAGTAAGTACAGCAGACTCAGAACCGCCGGTCCTGTCAGGTACTCTAACCATTCTTTCCTCAGCACCCATGCTGTATCTGATAATAACAGTATTACCTCTTGCCAGCATATCCCGTGAGTCGGGAAGCGTCTCAATGACTATGCCTCTCTCTTCATCACTTGGTACAGGCTCTAAGTCAATGGTAAGGTCAAGGTTCATGTTCACTAGCCTGTTTCTTGCCTCAACATGGTGCAGACCTCTTAAATCCGGCATCGGAGTAGGTGGCTCATCACCTATGGAAACAAGAAGCCTTACAGTGATCCTCTCATTGCCAAGCGGCTGGCTTCGTGTTCTGTTGGCTGACGGATCTTGTGATATGACCAGTCCTTCGGCAACATCGTTATTACTTTCATAAGCAACCTCGAATGTAAATAACTCATCGTACTCATCACTGGCCAGTAGATCCTCATATCTGCGGCCTACAAAGTTCGGGATCGTAACTGTCTCATCAGGCGGGTTAAACCACTCACTCATCGGCGGAAGTATAAAAAGCGCAACAAGAACTACCAGAAAAACAACTACTGCAAAAATCCCTACAAGAGTTGCCGTACTACTGGATCTTCTTTTGACATTCCGATATTCATCTCCTGTCATTTCCGCCTTGCCCCGGCCGGAAGTGATCGGTTGGATCAGTGCCCGGTCGCTTCTCATCTCGGGTCTGGCAATGGACTCTTTCGGAATAAACCTTGTTTCATAAGGTGTAGATAGTTCTACAGGTTGCCTGTCACCGGTATTTGATATTTCATAGTGGAATACGATGCCCGGGCGTTTGCGGAATTCCTCCAGATCGTTAAGCATTTCTTCTGCAGTTGAAAAGCGTGTGTTGATATCCGGCTCCATTGCGTGCATCGTTATTTCTTCAAGGCCGATAGGTATATCCGGATTAATGTCACGCGGCAGAAGCGGTATAGCACTAATATGTTGTATTGCCACGGAGACAGCAGACTCTCCGACAAAAGGCAACCGGCTGGTGAGCATTTCATACATGACAACACCAACGGAGTAAATATCGGACCGCGCATCTATATGTCCGCCTTTTGCCTGTTCCGGTGATATATAGTGAACCGAACCAAGTGCTTCCTGGGTAAGAGTATTTTGGACTGTTAACAGACGTGCGATACCGAAATCGGCAACCTTAACGCTCCCGTCTTTAAGAATCATTATATTGTGTGGTTTTATATCACGATGGATAATTCCGCGTTGGTGCGCATGGCTGAGGGCTTTTGTAATTTGTGTTGCAAAATGCAGTGCTTCTTTCCAGTTTAAAAGGCCCTTTCTGTTGATGTACTGCTTAAGTGTTATCCCCTCTATAAGCTCCATCACGATATATTCTGTATTTCCACTCCGGCTGACATCGTAAACAGCAACGATGTTAGGATGTGACAGCATAGCTACAGCTTGTGATTCGGTATAAAAGCGACGCTGAAACTCATCGTCATTTGCCAGATCTTCCTTTAATATCTTTATTGCCACTAACCGGTTAAGGCGATGGCAAAGTGCTTTGTATACATAAGCCATACCTCCTATACCGATAAGCTCCAATATCTCATATCGGTTATCGAGAATCCTGCCTAAATACCTGTCGTTGCCCTCCATCATCATACCTCCAACTTCTTAAATATGACTGCGGTAACATTATCCGGTGCACCTCGCGCCAAAGCCGTGCCTACCAGAGCTTCACAACTCTCGCGAACCGTTTTTCCGCGCTGTAATTCTACTTGGATCTCACTGTCAATAACAAGATTTGACAATCCGTCAGAACATAAAACAAGGAAATCTCCGCAGCAAAGATTGAGAAAAAAGATGTCAGGAGGCTCATAAAATCCTGTCCCCAAAGCACGTGTAATAAGGTTTCTACTCGGATGACTACGCGCTTCGGTGCGGGCGATCTCGCCTCTTTCTATCATATCTTCAACAACGGAATGATCCCTTGTTATTTGCTTTATTTCGCTTGCGGTGGCGTGGTACAACCTGCTGTCACCAACGTTGGCTACCACTTCCCCGCTGTCGGTTGTTACTGCTGCCGTCAGAGTTGTGCCCATACCGGCGAATTCTTCATCCTGCAGGCTCTTATCAAAAACTGCAGTATTTGCCGCCACAACTGCATTTGTCACAATAACTGCTATATCGCTTTGGTCCTTTGCATCCTTGATATCGTCAATATGGCTGTTTATATGATCCATAAATGCTGTAGCAGCCAGCTCACTTGCTACATTACCGGCATTGGCACCGCCCATACCATCACAAACGACAAGGACAGCAATATTCTTGTCCTCGTCTGAGAACATTTGGAAAACGTCTTGATTGTGTTTTCTTACTTTACCGCTGTCGGTAATTCCCCACAATTCCATACAAAAGCCCATTTCTGTCAACGAACTGCTTTTTCGTGGTTACACGTATTAACAGTTCGAATTGCGCAGCATTCTTTGCCGCCGAAGTTGTCCGCACGAGGCTTCTATGTCTGTGCCTAAACTACGGCGCACTGTGTAATTGACACCTTCATTATCAAGAATGCCGGTAAACAAACTTACTCGCTCTGCAGGACTGGCTTTTAATGCACACTCCCGCACACTACTTAAAACTATCAGATTCAAATGCCCTGCCGTGTTATTTAGCAGCTCCGAGAGCTGGTATGCTTGATCCTGAGAATCGTTTACGCCATCGATCATAGCGTACTCATAAGTAACACGTCTGCCTGTTTTGATAAAGTATCTTTCACCGGCATCAAACAGCTTCTTTATACCGGTTTTACGATTGATCGGCATGAGGCGCGACCTCGTTTCATCATCGGGTGCATGAAGAGAGATTGCCAACGTTAATTGTACATCATACTGCGCCAATCTGTCAATGTTTTCTATAATTCCACAGGTCGAAATCGTTATGTGTCGTGCCCCTATATTAAGTCCTTTCGGGTGACAAATAATGCCTATAAACCGCATCACATTCTCAAAATTATCCAAGGGTTCACCAATACCCATAAGTACAATATTCGATATGCGCTTGCCTAAATCAAGTCCGGAAAAAATAACTTGATCTATCATTTCGGAAGCTGTGAGGTTTCTCTTTAGACCATCCAGCGATGAAGCACACATAATACAACCCATATTGCAGCCGACTTGTGTCGATATACAAATAGTGTGCCCGTGTGAGTACTTCATCAAGACACACTCAACAGCGTCATCATTAGAAACTCGCCAAAGGTATTTTGCCGTGTCGTCTACAGTAGATGTTTGTTTTTCTATTAGTTCAGGCACAGAGATAAAGAACTCTGCCTCCAGTTTCTTACGAAGCTCCAAAGAGAGGTTTGTCATGTCTGTAAATGTAGAGACACCTTTATGGAGCCATGAAAACACCTGTCCGGCCCGAAACTGCTGCTCCCCTGCCCGGTCAAAATATTCTTCCAGCTCAGTTGGATGCATAGATTTTATATCACGCTTCATTGTCTTTCCTTAGTGTTAGAAAGTCTTTATAGGATTTCCTCTGATATAGTCCGGGGTACTCATTTTCTTACCACCCGGAGCTTGCACTGTCCTTACAATAATGCTGCCGTTATTACATGCAACTTCCAGCCCTTGTTTTCCATAAGATATTATACTGCCGGGGTCTTCCCCTGTTTTATTATCGCCGTTATCAACATCAAACACCTTGATTGTTTTTCCGTCAAGCTCCATTGTTGCAACAGGCCATGGAAGAAGCCCTCGCACTTTGCACTTTATCTCATCTACACTTTTTGTCCAGTCGATCGGAGACATATCCCTGGTTAGTAAAGGTGCGTAAGTTGCCTCATTATGGTTTTGCGGTATACGTACTGCTTTACCTTGAGATATAACATCGATAGTCTCGCAGAGCAGCTGTGCACCTAAAATACTTAATCTTTCAGAAAGTTCGGCAGATGTTTCGTTTTCATCGATATCTGTTCTCTTAAAAAGCAGCATGTCACCTGCATCCATTTCTTCTGACAGATACATCGATGTGACGCCGGTCTCTTTTTCTCCGTTTAGAATCGCATGCTGTATCGGTGATGCACCGCGGTATTTAGGCAGGATCGAGCCGTGGATGTTAATACATCCTAAAGGTGGTAAATCAATGATCTCTTTTGGCAGAAGCTTTCCATAAGCGACAATAGCAATAAGATCGCATCCAAGTTCCTTTATTAAATCCGCAGCTTTGCCGTCTCTTAATGTATCGGGCTGCTGCACCGGAATATTACATGATAAAGCAAACTCCTTGACAGGAGTGATGCTTTTTTTCATCCCACGATTTCTGGGTTTATCCTCCCGGGTAAAAACATAGGCTATATCGTGACCGTTATTGTATAAGCGCTCCAGAGATTTAACGGCAAACTCAGGTGTACCCATAAAAACGATTCTCATTCCTGCTTTTCCTCATCCTCAATATTTGTTTCAGTCTGTTCGTTTTTAGCGGCAAGCTCCGCCATTTCCTCTTCGGTGAGTAAACGTTCTGCAATTGATGTAAAGACGATCCCGTCCAAATGGTCGATTTCATGACACACGGCTCTGGCGGTCAGTTCGTTTCCTTCGATTTCGAAAGTTTCTCCATATCTGTCCTGCGCTTTAACCTTCACTGTATTCGGGCGTGTTACGATACCGTATACCCCGGGCAGGCTCAAACATCCTTCACTGCCTGTCTGTTCACCTTCGGTATTGATTATCTCAGGATTGACCAGTTCAATGATCTGATCGTCTATAAACTCTGATTCTATACTTGTATCAACTATAAGCGCAGCTCTTCTTAACACTCCGACTTGAGGTGCCGCAAGACCTAAACCGTTGGCTTCAATCAAAGTCTCACGCATATCATCGAGCAACAAATGAAGCCGTTTGTTAAAATCTGAAATAACACGGCTCTTCTTGCGAAGACCAACATCCTCATCCTTTAAAATATTTCTTGTAGCCATAATGCTCTCCTATAAGGGGTGTAAAAAGCATATACCACACCCCCATCGTCTAGTCATACATATCAGCATCGGCAAAAACTGTCACACCTCTGTTTGCCGAATCACGCGAAAACTCTCTTATAACGTGTGCAACTGTCTCTCTTACACGCTTATTATTCTCACAACTAAGCAGCAGCCTGTACCTGTATTTATTGCTTACTTTTGAAACGTTTGCAGGAGCAGGCCCCAGAAGTTTGATATCTTTCTCACCTTTGAAGTAGTTATTTAACGTACTGCTAAGTTTTTTACAGGACATTATTACCCTGCTTTCGTCTGTACCTGTTGCGGACAGTGATATAAGATCTCGAACAGGAGGACTCCCCAAGACCTCACGCAGTGTGATTTCACTTTTATAGAAACTATCATAATCCTGTTGCGACGCAAGTGTTATGACTCGATTTTCCGGTGTGAATGTTTGAATGACAGCTCTTCCCGGCTTTTCCCCTCTCCCCGACCGGCCCACGACTTGCGTTATAAGTGAAAAAGTCTTTTCATTTGCACGGTAGTCACTCATATAAAGTGACATATCCGCACTAAGAACACCAACCAAAGTGACATTCTCAAAGTCCAAACCTTTTGTGACCATCTGAGTGCCGAGCAGTATATCCGCCTCATGCTTACGAAAGCTTGTAAGAAGCTTATCATGAGAGTTTTTACGCGTTGTTGTATCAGCATCCATACGTATTACTCTAATATCCGGAAAAAAATCTGTTAACTCAAGTTCGATTTTCTGCGTACCCGCGCCTATGTATTTCAGCTTACCCTCGCATTCGGGACAAATATCCGCAGTTGGCATGGAGTAGCCGCAATAGTGGCAGAGCAGACGCTTGTTTGAAATGTGGTATGTCATTGAAACGCTGCAATGGCGGCATTTGTAAGTGTATCCGCACTCACCGCAAGCAACGAGAGGGCTGGCGCCCCGCCTGTTGATGAAGAGTATGCTCTGTTCTCCGCGTTGAAGATTTTTCTCGATTTCATCCTTAAGTACTGTACTGATCGTTCCTCCGTTGCCGGCCTTTAGTTCCTTTTTCATATCTACGATCAATACAGGCGGTAACTCTCTCTCGTTATATCTATTTTCCAGTTGGAAATACTTATATTTTCCGGTTTTTGCCATATACATGCTGTCTATCGATGGTGTGGCTGAAGCCAGCAGTAATAGGGCTGAAGCTTTTGTAACACGGTGTTTGGCGATTTCGCGTGCATGGTAGCGCGGGCTGCTTTCTGATTTGTAGGTGTGCTCCTGCTCTTCATCAATTACTATAAGCCCCAAGTTCGTCAGTGGTGCAAATACAGCAGAGCGGGTGCCTACAACCACACGGACATCTCCTGTACGTATTCGCTTCCATTCATTGTATCTTTCACCGGTACCCAACGCACTGTGTAAAACAGCTACTCTATCTCCAAAATGTGATGCGAATATGTTTACCATTTGTGGTGTAAGTGCAATTTCCGGAACAAGTACGATAGCAGTTTTACCATGTAGAAGCACTGATTCGATCAACTTGATATATACAAGTGTTTTGCCGCTGCCGGTAACACCGTACAGTAGTGCTGCTTCAGGCGAATTACTCTCTAAAAGCGGAGATATTTTTTTATAGACAGATTTTTGCTCATCGCTTAATTGCGTATCTTCGTTTTTTTCCGGCACGGGTTTTAGTGGCTTTGTCTTTCGTCCGGAACTCATTTTCGCGGGCAGCATAACGCGAAGTGCGTCGTAAACAGTACAGAAAAACCTGTCACTCATCCAGAGCGCAAGCTTTAAGTTCTCTGTACTTAATACCGGATCTTCGTCGACCATAGAAACGATTGCTTTAAGATTCTTATAATCACTGCCTGATTCCAGTGAGAGTATAACTCCCTCACTCTTTTTATTACCAACACCAAACGGTACCAACACCCTCATGCCCGGTACGGCTTTTTCCTTAAAGCTTGAAGGTATTAAGTAATCATACGGTTTGTCAATGTGATAAGTTGCTGCCGACACAGCTATTTTGGCGATGAAATGGCTCATAGAAAATAAAGGGCTTAAGCTTCGTCGTCGGGAAGAGTAACTCGCAGCGTACCTGCGGCTATCTCTTCGATAGCTTTGGAGACAGGCTTCTCGTAATTTACATCCTGATAGCCGTCATTCATTGCAGATATATCTCTTGCGCGTCTGGCAATGATATTAACGAGTCTGTAGCGGCTGTCTACTTGCTTAAGAAGGCTTGCGAGTGATGGATAGAGCATAATAAAGTACATTCCTTTCGGTCGATTATTGGTATATTATTGGTCTATTAGTGAGAGTATCTCATCGGCTGCCCTGGAAACTTTGTCATTTACTACTGTATGTTTATAGTGTGACTTCTCTTCTAACTCCTGACTTGCACGCTCCAGTCTTGCTGCCAGTTTATCTCCATAATCTGTGCCGCGGCCGCGCAGACGATTTTCCAGTTCCTTCATATCCGGCGGTACGACAAATATCGTAATGGCTTCGGGCATCTTTGACATCACCTGTTTAGCACCTTGGACTTCTATATCAAGTATTACGGTTTTGCCGGAATCGATACATTCTTTTACTATAGCTGCCGGTGTGCCATAAAACTCTCCAACATACTGTGCGTGCTCAAGAAGCTCATCATTTGATATCATCTCTTTAAAACGCTCATGTGTCAGAAATACATATTCAACACCATCTGTTTCACCCGCCCTGGGAGAACGTGTTGTTGCAGACACAGAAAAAACATACTCGGGACGCCTTTTAAGTAACTCACTTATAAGAGTGCCTTTGCCGGTACCGGACGGAGCGGAAATAACAACAAGCTTACCCTTATTATCACTCATCTCCGGGCACCTCCGGATATAAGTCACTTCTATTTTTCTCATCTCCTGATTGCAGCCTTGCCGCGACAGTTTCAGGCTGGATCGCTGAAAGTATCAGAGAACCGTTATCAGTAATTATAACAGCGCGCGTGCGCCGCCCGTATGTTGCGTCGATCAACAGGCTTTTCTCACGTGCATCGGAAATGATCCTTTTTATCGGCGCAGATTCGGGACTGACAATGGCAATGATCCTCCCCGCCGAGACCATATTACCAAAACCTATATTGATGAGTTTCATATAAAAAACCTCACTCTATATTCTGTGCCTGCTCCCGGATTTTTTCGATTTCTGCCTTAAGGTCAACAATAACCTTGGACATTTCAGTATCATTTCCTTTAGACCCGATAGTATTTGCTTCTCTATTAAACTCCTGCACCAAAAAGTCTATTTTTCTGCCAACCGGTTCATCACTGGTGATCAGCTCGCGAAGTTGTGATATATGGCTTCGAAGTCTGACGATCTCCTCATTTATCACAACACGATCGGCAAACAAAGCCGCTTCCGT
>Ga0123356_10006288_pt1 | contig 11994 bp, 10 predicted proteins | sample TergutEmb28metaG_2_FD_92546 | JGI IMG/M metagenome (GOLD analysis project Ga0123356, IMG submission 92546) | Embiratermes neotenicus P3 segment gut microbial communities from Petit-Saut dam, French Guiana - Emb289 P3 | ecosystem: Host-associated > Arthropoda: Insects > Digestive system > Gut ... | reverse complement strand
GGTACAAAAATGGTCAACCCAATCGTAGGGGACGTCGTCCCCGGCGTCCCGCACCATAAAAAAACGCAATGGCTTTTAACTCATTGCGTTTTTTTGAATCTCTTTGCTTTATCCTTTGCTTTACCCTTTGTTATGCCCTACGGCGCGGCGGAGATTTTTGCGGCGTAGCTTTTCCAGTTGGTCGCGGACTTATAAGCGGCCTCGCTCGCAGAATCGTCCGGGACGTACAGGTGCGTGAGCGAACTGCAGCCGTTAAAGGTCGAAACCTGAATCGCGGTGACGCCGAGAGCCGAAGGACGGTTGATGTACACCGTCGTCAAAGAGGTGCAGCCGTCAAAGGCGTAGCCGCGCATGAGGCCGGTTGTGGACGGAACGGAAACGGTTTGCAGCGTGGTTACGCTCTGAAACGCGCGGCTGCCGACGTACACCACGCCCTCCGGAATGGTTATCTGCGTAATAGATATCTTCTCTAACGACCGCTCGCCGATGTAGCGGAGCGACGACGGCAGGTTTAGAACGGTGATTGCCGTTTTATTGTAGAACGCGCGCATAATCAGCCCCCGCGTGCCGTCCGCGACCGTCACCGTGCCGCTCACTGTGCCTTTGACGCCCACGGCCCAGCCCCCGGAGCCGCCCGCGAATGTGGCCGCGCCGCCCGCTCCGTATATTACGTTTTTCCCCGCGTACACCACGCCGTCAGCAGGCGCGGCGGCAAAGAATCCGGTGTTGTTAAACGCGTTTTCCTTAATCTCCTCTAAGCTGCCCGGCAGGTTGATGGACGTTAAAATCGTGCAGCCGGAAAACGCGCTTGTGCCTATGACCGACAAAACAGAGCCCGATTCAAGCTCTACCCCCGCAAGGGTACAGTTCTCTTTAATGCGGAGCAACCGAAGAACGCTCTGTCACCAAGAGCTTTCACACTATTTGGAATTGTGACGCTTACTATTTCAGCACAACCAAAAAATGCACCAGAATTGATTCTTATAACTTCTCTGTTGATTCCGTTAATATTCATCGTCTGAGGAATGACAACTTCAGTTTTCATGCCAACATATTTCCTCAAAGCTATTGTGGTGTTTGCTAAAACATATTGGGCTCCGTCCAATTCAAAAAAATGCGTGCTTTTCACTTTTTCAATTGCGGATTTTACATGTTCCTCGGTGGTGAATTTTTCGTAAGAAAGAATGTTATTGCCTAATAACGCCTCTCTTTATTCAACGCCCCATACGACTTGAGCGTTGCTTCCATAATACCAATTACTGCTCCATTCCGCGGGCTTGCTTGTGTGGGTTTGAACATATATCGTTTTGCCTTGTATTCGGCAAGCGCAATCGCGTCCTCCTGTGCTGCCGTCAGCACGCCGTCGATATTCGTCTTTGCCGTCGCAACCGCAAAATCCACGCCGGGCTTATCCGTAGCCGCGTCTATCGCCGCCTTGCCGTCCGTGGCAAACGCCAAAACTTCCGCCCATTTTTCGGCAGAATAATTGCCCTCGCCCTTGGCTACGGCATAAGTCTCCAACCCCGACTTTGCCGTTGCTTTATACTTGGCAAGCCCAACCTCTTGATTGCACGCCGCCAGCGAAAACGCAGCGGCAACCGCAAAGCACCCGCAAAGTAAAATCTCGATAATGCGCCTATAGCTTTTTCTTGTCCTCATACCCATCCTGTCTCTCCTAAAAAATATTTCGCCTTACAAAACGCCAAAGGAATATGCCGAGACGGCAGCTTAAATTATTCACTAAAATCCCAACGCGGGATATTCATTTTGTCCGCAAGTCCGGACGCGGGTCAAAGCACACCTTTGACCGGGAGTTTTTCTCCAGTCTGACGGATCCCTGTGTTGTCGAAATTCTACTTTCCCACGCAAAACTTAGAAAAAATTTCGTTCACAATCGCGTCGGTCGCGGTGACGCCCGTCACGCTGCCAAGCTCGCGGTAGGCGTCGGATAAATCGGACAGCATACAATCGAGGCTCAGCGCCTTTGAAATTTCCAGCCGCTCCAGCGCCTCAAGGCTTTTAACGACTGCGGTTAACTGGCGTAAATTATTAATTTTTGCCCCGTGGGCGGAGATTTTGCCGACGGTGGCTTGATAGATTGCGTCTTTTAGGGCGTCGATGTTTTGACCGGTGAGGGCGCTGACGGGGACGGGGGACGGGGAATGGGGGTTCGGGGTTCGGGGCTCGGGGTTCGGGGTTCGGGGCTCGGAAAGGTTACTATCTTCTTCGTAGGGGTTGCAGGCCTCTGCGACCTTCCGGAGTCGACTTCCTGGGGCTCGGGGCTCGGGAGAAAGGAGGTCTATCTTGTTTTCGATGTAAATAACCGGTTTATCTTGCGGTAATTCAAACGGAAAAGCTTGTTTATGTCTTACTGCCCGCTTCTCACTTTTTTCCCTCTGTTTCCGAATCCCGAATCCCGAATCCCGAACCCCGACATAACCCTCAGCTTCTGTCACCGCCAGCACCAGATCCGCGCTTTTCGCCGCCTGAATGCTCCGCTCTATCCCCTGCCGCTCCGCCTCGGAATCCGCCTGCTCTGTATAACAACATTACACAGTTGTTAAAAGGTTACACAGTTGTTAAAAGGTACCAAAATCTAACGAGTTTTGCAAGCATTTAAAACGAGAGTTTTCCCCCAGTCTGACGTCTCCGTGACCATTTATGCGGTGCGGGACGTCGAGGACGGCGTCCCCTTTTCACTTTTTGGTTTCCTATCAATTATGCAAACGAGCGTCAAAACATACTGAATCCTATCGCTATGGTTAGGTTTTCTGCGCTTTTTTGAAAACTGCAAAAGCCTTTTTAAAGCCTTTGTCTTTTTTGATGCCGATAGGGCTTTCATAATAGCGTTTTAATTCTAGGGTATAGCTGCATGGTATTTTAAATTCTGTTTTGCCTACGGTAACTAAAAACAGAATTTTGCGCAAGTTTTCAATTGGGGGTTCATAATTTAAAGCGTAACCATTTTTGTTAATCCACACTTTTCTTATTTGTTCGGCTTTCGCGTATTGCAATAGAGTATTATATATTTTTTCTAAACGCTTCACCATGTCCTCATAATTAATTTGCGTCCATGGGCTTGTTTCTTTTTTGCATCCCAAACAGCGATACCTAAACACATTTTTTATGAGGTTAAATTTTGTGTCACATTTCTTTTCTATGCGCACTGTTGTATGCCCGCAATGTATACAGACTCTTGTCCTAGAGCCCAATAATACTCTTAACGGGGAATGTTCTACTCCGTCAAATTCTGCTAAACCGTCACTCATTTTAAATCACCTCACCAAAATTTTATTCGAATATAAAAGCCTCCGCCAAACAAAAACGCTACGCCGCCTTTAAACTCCAGTGTGCCATTTTTGAAGGATATCCCAAGTTTTGCGCCGGCGCCAAGCAATTCTCCGTAAACACCAGCTTCAAAATTGTTTCCTAAGGTAATCCCTGCACGACCGGTTAATAAAGTTACACCAACATCTAAACCTGCAAAATAACTGTCATTTTTCGGGTCGAGCATGACACCCAAAAATGCCGAACCCGAATATAAATCCGCAACTCCTTTTAAGCCTATCGTAATCCACAGCGTCGGCGTTGATGAACCTACCCACCTGCGGGTCGTAGGACACAAGGGGACGGAGTAGTGTGACATTGTCGTCCCCCCGTTCCCTACTCCGTCCCCTTGTGTCCTTGTGTCCTTGTGTCCTTGCGTCCAAAAAATTGATTCTGCGCGTTAGCCGTTATTCGCGAGCTCCTTTACCTCTTCGGCCGTCACCATGTTATAGCAGCCCTCGACGGAATGCTTCAAGCAGCTTGCCGCCGTTGCAAACTCAATCGCTTCGTGATCGTCGTACTTGCTTAACAGCGCGTAAATAAGGCCCGCCGAAAACGCGTCGCCGCCGCCTACACGCTCGACAAGGCGAATGGCGTACTCCTTGGAAAAATGCGGCTTTACGCCCGAGTACAGCATCCCCGCCCAAAGGTTGTCGCTGTGTGTTACCGAGCCGCGCAGGGTGATGGCAACTTTTTGAAAGCAAAACTGCTCCATCAGCTGCTTTGCCACGGACTCGTAGCCCGCTTTATTCAGTTTGCCGGCCGTTGCCCCGCCCTTGTCCGGTTCGATCCCGAATATGCGGGACGCATCCAGTTCGTTGGTGATGCATACTTGGACGTACTTCATCAGTCCGCTCATCACCTCGCGCGCGCTTTCGCGGCTCCATAGCTTTGAGCGGTAGTTTAAATCGCACGACACGGGGATTCCGAACGCTTTGGCAGCCTTTAACGCGTTTAAGGTGGTGAGGGCCGCGTTTCCGCCGAGCGACGGCGTAATGCCGGTAAAGTGGAACCAGTCCGCGCCCTCAAAAATCTTGTCCCAATCGAATTCGGCATGGCCTGCGAGCGCAAAGCTGGAGCCCGCACGGTCGTAAATCACCTTACCCGGGCGTTGCGACGCACCTTTTTCTAAAAAATAAATCCCGACGCGCTCGCCGCCGCGTACAATAAACGAGGTATCCACGCCGAAACGCCGCAAGCTATTCACCGCGGCCTGCCCGATTTCGTGTTTCGGGAGCTTGGTGACCAGCGTAGCCTGCGCGCCGAAATTGGCCAAGCTTACCGCGACGTTCGCCTCGCCGCCGCCGTAGGAAACGCCGAACGAGTCGGTTTGAGCAAAACGCAGGTGCCCGTGCGGCTCTAGCCTTAGCATAAGCTCTCCCATCGTGACTACTTTCATATAAAAAACCTCCGGCTTTTTTAGGGGTGAATGGTGATTGGCGGACGGTGATCTGCGAGCAGTAAAGGGTACAATCCCCATTATACTTAATCTTAACACTTTTTGAGCAATTTGTCAACACTTTTTGTTTGAATTTTTCGGCATTCCGTTAACCCCTATCCCCTATCCCCTATCCCCTAAAAATATGCACTATTCGGATCAAAAAAGCATAAAATATATTTGACAGGCCGATTTTTTTGTGCTATGATTACCCCAGTTAATGAGGAGCGGCAAGCATCAGTAACGCGGCACAGCAAAGGATTTCGCAAATCCGGGACGCGTGAAAGGGCATTGCCGCCGAAACCGTTTTTTGTTGCGAACGAGAGGCGGTTGGGCGTCACCGGTAATACGGGGCCGACTGCATTCGTGTACGAATGGGCGCATTAACCTTTCCGTAATTTACGGGCGGTTTTAGTGCAGGATTCGTACCTGCCTTTTTTATTTTTCCGGGAGGAAAAATAAAAAAGGCAGGATTCACCATACACAACCCACAATTCACAAAACAAACACCCCAAGGAGATACATACACACCATGAAACACTACAACCTCGCCGTGGTCGGCGCGACCGGAATGGTCGGAAGAAAAATGCTCGAAGTCTTGGCCGAGCGAAAACTCCCCATCGGGAATTTTTACGCATTCGCCTCCCCCCGCAGCGCGGGGAGCGCAATTACGTTCTGCGGTAAGCAATATACCGTAATCGAGTTGACGGAAGAAAATATTAAAGCTCAGCCGCTTGATTTCGCGATTTTTTCGGCGGGCGGCGAAACCAGCCGCGTTTTTGCGCCGATTTTTGCCGCCGCGGGGTGCATCGTCGTCGACAATTCCTCTCAGTGGCGCATGGACCCGTCCGTACCGCTGGTCGTGCCGGAGGTCAACCCGGACGCGCTAAAATCGCACGCGAACATCATCGCCAACCCGAATTGCTCCACCATTCAGGCGGTGGTCGCTTTGGCGCCCTTGCACCGTCGCTACGGCATTAAGCGCATCGTGTATTCGACCTATCAGGCGGTTTCCGGCGCGGGACTGGCGGGCTGGACGGATTTAGAAAACGGCGTAAAGGGAATGCCGCCTCAAAAGTTTTCGCGCCCGATTTTTGGCAACGTGATTCCGCAAATCGACGTGTTTTTAGACAACGGCTACACCAAGGAAGAAGACAAGATGATTCGCGAGACGCGCAAAATCTTGGGCGACGAATCACTTAAAATCACCGCCACCACCGTGCGCGTCCCCGTATACAACGGCCACTCCGAGAGCGTGAATATCGAGTTTAAACGCAAGCCCGCGCTTTCCGTCGTGCGCAAAATTTTAAAATCGTCGCCCGGCATCACCGTCGTGGACGATATAAAACGCGGCAAATTCCCCACCCCGCTCGATTGCTCGGGCCGCGACGACGTGTTTGTCGGCCGCATCCGCTTAGACGATTCCGTCAAAAACGGCCTGAATTTATGGGTTGTTTCGGACAATATCCGAAAAGGCGCCGCGACGAACGCAGTGCAAATCGTTGAGACATTGATTCGAGGTTGAAAATTGCCAATCCCAAGTCAAGATAAAAGATAACAGATAAAAGATAACAGAAATCGGCTTTTTATTTGTTATTCTCAATACGTTTTGATACAAATCTCAAATCCGATCCGCATTCTGTTATCTTTTATCTGTTATCTTTTATCTTGAAAACCCGGAGGTTTTTTATTATGCCATTATTCACCGGCCTCGGCGTCGCCATGATTACCGCGTTTGACGAAAACGGAATCAATTTCGATGCGCAAGGCAAGATTATCGACCATTTACTGAACGGCGGCACCGACGCGATTGTCGTATGCGGCACCACCGGAGAGCCGTCCACGATGACTAAGCCGGAGCGCGAGGACTTAATTGCGTTCACCGTGCAGCGCGTGGCGGGAAGAATCCCCGTGTATGCGGGCAGCGGCGGAAACAACACGGCCGAGTCCGTGGATTTTTCGCGCCGCTGTCAAGAATTGGGCGCGGACGGGCTGTTGGTCGTTACGCCGTATTATAACAAATGTACACAAAAAGGCTTAATCGCGCACTTTGCGGCCATTTCGGACGCGGTAAGCATTCCGATGATCGCCTACAACGTGCCCACGCGCACCAACGTGAATATTTTACCGGAGACTGCGTTAAAGCTTGCGGAGATTAAAAACGTCGTCGCCATTAAGGAAGCGAGCGGCGACATCCACCAAATTTCCGAGGTGCTGCGGCTTACCAAAGGCAAGCTGGACATTTACAGCGGCGACGATTCTCTCACCGTGCCCGCGATGGCGCTCGGGGCTTTGGGCGTGATTTCGGTCGCCGGGAACGTCGTGCCAAAGGAGATGCGCGAGATGACGCAGCTGGCTCTTACCGGCAACTTTAGCGCCGCTTCCGACATTCATTTTAATTTAGCGCCGCTCATGAAGCTTTTATTCTGCGAGGTCAACCCGATTCCGGTGAAGTATGCGATGAATCTTTTAGGCTTTAACGCCGGGATTCCGCGTATGCCGCTGACGGAGATGGAACCGCAGAACGCGGAAAAATTACGGGCGGAGATGGAAAGACTGGGTTTGATTTAGGATAATTATAAATGATAAATGATAAATGATACATTTCGGATGGAAAGAACGGCGACAAAATAAATATCCCTAATTTATCATTTATCATTTATCATTTATAATTCAAAAAAGGAGCACCTATGATAAAACTATTCATCGTCGGTATCGACGGAAAAATGGGGCGCACGGTTTGCCGGCGCGTCGCAGAGCAAGAGGGGTTCGAGGTCGCGGGCGGCTTTGATATTATCCCCGACATGGACTTTAAGGTTTTTACGAACGTTGACGACATCAACGTGGATTTTGACGCGGTGGTGGATTTTTCGCGCCCCGAAAGCATCGATACGGTGGCAGCGATCGCCGAAAAGTTTATGTGCCCCGCGGTTATTGCGACGACGGGGCATAATGAACAGCAACTGACAAAAATCCGTGCGCTTGCTAAGAAAGTTCCAGTTTTTCTCTCCGGCAATATGAGCGTCGGCATTCATGTGATGCGAAAGTTAGTAGCGGAAGCGGTTAAAAACCTGTGGGGCGGTTTCGACGTGGAAATCATCGAAAAGCACCACAACCAAAAGACCGACGCACCGAGCGGTACGGCTAAGATGCTGGCGGAAACGATAAACGCTGCCGCCGACGGCAAAGCAAATTTTCTATATGGCCGCGACCCGCAAAGCCAAAAGCGCAAAAGGGGCGACGTGGCGATTCATGCGGTGCGGGGCGGAACGATTGTGGGCGAGCACGAGGTCATTTTTGCCGGCGCGGACGAAACTATCACCGTCAGCCATACCGCCCTCTCCCGCGCAATTTTCGCCGACGGCGCCATAAGAGCCGCCCAATTTCTACTCGGCAAAAAGCCGGGCTTTTACGAGATGAAGGATATGATTGTTTAAACCGGCTCGTACACGTAGGTCAGCTTGTCGGCCTCCGTCTTTACTTTTATCGCGAGGCCGACCAGACGATCTAATAAATCAGGGAACGTCATTTTGTGCGGGCCATGAGAGAACAAGTAGTAACTCAAGGCGCCGGGGATTGTGTTGATTTCGTTGACGTATAACACCTCGCCGTCGTATAAAAAATCGACGCGCGCCACACCGGACGCGCCGACGGCCGAAAACGCGCGTTTTGCGTAGCTTTTTACTTTTTCGGACAAAGCTTCGGGGATATCGGCGGGGAATTTTTTACGCGCGCCGCCCGCTCCGCCCTTGCCTTTGACGCCGCCGCGCCCGCTCTTGCCGCCCGGATTTGCCAAGTATTTTTCGCGGAAGGTTAAAAACTCCTCCGCGCTCACGGGCTGCTCGATTTCGCTGGCGATTAACTCGTTCCCATTCCCCAAAACGGCGCAGTTGAGCTCCGTAAAGCCGGGCGGAAGCGCGTTTTCGACGACGGCGGCGTTGTCCCACAAAAGCGCGGCGTTGATTGCCTCAAACAATTCGGGGAAGCCGTGGGCGACCGAAATGCCGATGCTGCTGCCCCCACCCGCCGGCTTTACTATCATCGGGAAGCGCAACTCCTTTTTAATGTTTTCGACGACGCCGGAGAGCGTGTCTCGGTACTCGGCGGCTGCGAGTGCGACATAAGGCAGCGTCGGCAAAAACGCGCGCTCAAAGAGTTTTTTCATTAAGATTTTATCCATGCCGAGCGCCGATGCCGCCACGCCGGAGCCCGTGAACGGAATGCCGGCAAGCGTCAGCAGCCCCTGCAGGCATCCGTCCTCGCCCCCAAAGCCGTGTGTCGCGAGCACTGCCGCGTCGATTTTATAAAGCGCTTTCCCACTTTTGGAGTATAATTTATCGGAGGCCGGACGGATTACCGCCGGTATTTTTTTGGGATTCGCCCCCTTTTTAAAAGCTCCGGGCTTAGCAAGCTCCTTGCCCGTAAAAAAAGCGCCGGCTTTGTCTATGTATACGGGAATCACTTCATGCCGGGAGGCTAATGCGCGCATCACCTGCGCCCCCGTAATTAAGCTTATATTATGTTCGCACGACTTCCCGCCGAAAAACACGGCTATTTTCATGGATACGTTCCTCCGCAAAGTGGATATTCCATGATATGCGGTTTTTCGACCCGTGGTTCGTGGTTCGCGGCTTGTGATTCGCAGTTCGTAAGTAGCCGGAATAGTTGGCGGCGGATTTTTTTCGAAAACCGTTGACATCCGACATGCAAAAGTGGTATTATGAGAAGTCGAGCGTCGCGCGAAAATTTATTTTCGCATGGCCGAGACACCGAGTAATGCAATATATGTGCCAAAACCGCAGGTTTTGGCATCCGACGCAAGTCGGATATATTCGTTGACAAACGAATAGCACATAGATTATAAAATGGTCGCATACGGAGGGCTCGTTATGAAAAGGTTTTCTAAATTATCGGTGGCTGTGCTTATCGCGCTGTTGTGCGCGATAAGCTTTGCGGCGTGCGGCGACGGGGGCAACAAAACCGACGCGCCAGTCGTTACGTTTATGTCCGACGGGAAAGTGCACGCGACGGTGGAAGCAAAAGCCGGGGCGTCGCTCCCCGCGCCCCCGCAAAAAGAAGGCCAAACCTTTGACGGGTGGTTTTTAGACGACGAGGCTTTTTTACAGCCTTTCACTACGCTTTCCGGTGTAACGGCAAACGCAACCGTGTACGCCAAGTGGACGCCGGCGGGACAGGGGTCGCAGGCTGTCACCGTTACGTTTATATCGAACAACGAAACGCACGCGACGGTTACAGCCGACTCGTCGGCCGTTATGCCGCAAAACCCGCAGCGCGAGGGTTTAGTGTTCGGCGGCTGGTTTTTAGACAACGGGACTTTTTTACAGCCCTTTACCTCCCTATCGGGCGTGACGTCAAATATAGCGGTGTACGCCAAGTGGGCGGTAGAGCCTCCTCCGTCTGCCGAGGCTTTGGCCTTTATCACGGTGGTGGGGTCTTTAGGCACCATAAGTTTTGAGAGCAACATTATTCTTGCCGCCGCGCTTGCAAGATATAACGCGCTGACGGAAGCAGAAAAGGCACGCACGGACGTAACGGCGGCAAAGTCGGCCTATAACTCAAAGAAAGCCGAGTACGACGCGTTAGTAACGGCTGCGCAAGCCGAAGCGGCTCCGACCGAATTTGTCGCACTGGTCGGCGCGATCCCAAAAACAGACGAGATTGCCCCGACCAAAGCGGATGGGGCAAAAATCGCCGCAGCCAGAAGCTGTTATGGTACGCTCACCGAGACAGCCAAGGGGCTTTTCGACGTCGCGGGCGCACTTTTGCGATTGGTGGAGGCGGAGCAAAAATTCGCGGGATTTGAGGGTAAAATGGTTCTTTTGACGGTAATCCGGGCGTCCACCACGATGACCGGGCCGAACTTCGGCAGCACAAGCGGAAAGGCTCCCTACGACGCCGATATGAACGGAAGCATGCTTTGGGCGGCAGCGGAAAGCGCGAAATTAGCCGCAAGCGCACTGGACGCGGGCGATTTTATAGGGATTGTCTCGTTTAGCCAAACCGCGACGACGCGCCTAAGCGTATCGCCGGCAAGCCGCGCGGACGACATCGATGCGGCGCTGAGCGGCGTAACCTCGGTTCAGGGCACCTCGTACGGCAATGCGGTTGCGCGGGCGCAAGCGGTGATGGGCGAAATTTCCGACACATGCAAAAAGCATACCCTCTTTATATCCGGCGGCGCCGGCTCAAACGAGACCGCGCTGCAAATAACCGAATACCGGAACGCCATCGAAACAATGGCTGCGGAAGGAGCCACCTTGTCCGTCATCGATGTCAGCCAGCTCACGTCGAATTCAACCGTGCACAAGCCAATGTCGGACGCCGGCGGAGGCGCGTACTATCATATGCCCTGCGACATCTTCTCCGGCAACTTAAATCAGGCCGTCCTGCAAAGGGAAATTGTGCGCGTCAAATCGCCGGAAAGCGATTCCATAAAAGACATTACAAGTGTGGCCGTTCCGGCAGGCACGACAAGCATCGACGCTTTCGCGTTCCTTGGGTACAACTCTTTGGTGTCCGTCACAATACCGTCCTCTGTGCTGAGTATCGGCGAGGGCGCGTTCGCCGACTGCGCCGCTCTTACGGACATTACGATTCCCGCCTCCGTTTCGAATATCGGCGAAAGGGCGTTTTACGATTGCGCCGCTCTTACGAACATTACGATTCCCGCCTCCGTTTCGAGCATCGGCGACAATGCGTTTCTTAAATGCAGCGGCCTTACGAGCATTACCGTAGCAAGCGGAAATACGGCGTACAAAAGCGACGGTGACTGTCTTATCCGAATCAGCGACAACGTTTTGATTGCGGGCTGCAACAGCAGCGTAATTCCTGGTTATGTTACGGGAATCGGCGATTATGCATTCTATAAATTCACCGCCCTTACAAGCATCACGATTCCGTCTTCCGTAACGAGCGCCGGGAGGCGCGTGTTCTCCGGCTGCAGAAACCTGTCGATAACATGGCATTATAACCCGGTGTTAGGGAGAACCTCTTTAAGCGATTATCTAACAGAGGTTATTATTCCCGATTCCGTGACTGGCATCGGAATTTACGCGTTTGACGGCTGCGCTAATTTGGCGTCCGTCACGATACCGGACAGCGTGCAAAGAAACGTGATAAATCAAGATTGCCCCCAAACGTGTAAAATGGAAAGTTGTGCATAAGGTCGGTACGGGTATAAGCCCCTGCCGACTTTTTGTTTGCCGCCG
>Ga0123356_10006287_pt1 | contig 11994 bp, 10 predicted proteins | sample TergutEmb28metaG_2_FD_92546 | JGI IMG/M metagenome (GOLD analysis project Ga0123356, IMG submission 92546) | Embiratermes neotenicus P3 segment gut microbial communities from Petit-Saut dam, French Guiana - Emb289 P3 | ecosystem: Host-associated > Arthropoda: Insects > Digestive system > Gut ... | reverse complement strand
TCCAGACTGCAGTCGTCAACTGCAAGCACGTCCCCGGGATAGACTTTTGAAATATTTTTTATTGATATACTTGCCATGCTAATGCTTCCTCCCTGTTAGTTTACATAGTCTCAAGAGATTGTATCACTTTTTTATGTGTTGAGTCAAGAGATAATTGCTTTTCATTGACGAATACTTCAACACTTTCGCCTTCTTCGAGTTTTATTTCCACATTTTTACTGTCAATTTGTATATTTAGCAGTTTTCCTAAGTATCGTACACGAAAAGAGGTTCTTTTCCATTCCCCGGGCTGCATAATACGAAAAGACAATCCCTTTTCACTCAAACGCATACCGGCAAACCCCATGACCATCGCCAGCCAGCTTCCGCCGAGATTTGCCGTATGCAGGCCGTCTTTTACATTTCCATGAGTATCATCCAGATCGGTACGTAATATATCGCTGAAATAATCATAAGCTTTGCTTTTTATACCAAGACGTGCTGCCATGATACAAAAAGCGCAGCGGGACAAAGATGAATCATGAGTTGTGATACGCTCATAATAATCAAAGCTGCTCTTAATAGTAGACTCCTCTACACCATCTTCGTACAGGAAGTGTGCCAGAACGGTGTCTGCCTGCTTGCAAACCTGATGCCTATACAAATGCAGCGGATGGTAGTTTAGCAACAACGGGAATTTGTCCGCCGGTGTCTTGGACAGGTCCCAAACAGGTTTTTCAAGAAAGCTGTCGTCCTGTGCATGTATATCACGTTCTTTATCGTAGGGAAGCCACATCGAGGCGGCAGCTCTCTTAAATTGCTCCGTTTCCTCAGGTGTTATACCTGTTGCTTTTTCCACAGGATCCGCTGCGTTTTCCTGCCATAGTATCTGACATATTGCAGCTGCAGCTTCCAAGTTTGCCTGAGCGCATCGGTTGGTATAGTAGTTGTTATTTATTACACATGTATACTCATCCGGACCGGTTACGCAGTGTATGAGAAACCTTCCCTCCCTGTCGTAATGCCCCACGTCAAGCCATAATCTTGCTGTTTCAACAAGCACCTCTGCTCCTTTGTTTGACATAAACTCCAAATCCCCTGTTGCATACCAGAGCTGCATAAATGCATGAGCAATATCACCATTTATATGATACTGTGCCGAACCCGACGGGAAGTATGAAGAACACTCACTTCCTGATATAGTCCTCCACGGATAAAGTGCACCTTTTTTGTGTCCCATAAGCAGTGCATGTTCCCTTGCACCATCAAGTATACTGTAGCGATAGTCCAGCATAGCTTTGGCAATTTCCGGCCTGGTGAACAGAAAAAACGGAAATATGTATATTTCACTGTCCCAGAAGTAATGTCCCTCGTAGCCTTCACCTGATATCCCCTTTGCGGCTATCGATGATATCCCGTCGCGCCCGGTGCTTTGCAAGAGCTGGAAGATATTAAATTCCAAAGCATCTTGTATATCACTTCTGCCTTCCGTCTCTATCGCTGCGACCTTCCAGAAGTCGTCAAGATAGAGCTTTTGCTCCATAATCAGCTTTTCTCTTCCGGCAAGTATACAGTTATCTGCTGCTTCAAGTGCGTGTTTTACGGGATCCTTGCATTTTCTTGAATCGCTGAATACTGTATATTTTTCCACTGTTGTACTCATGCCGGCTGTTAGTTTTATCACTATTCCGTTTCCGCTCGTTTCTGTTTCGATGGTTTTGTCAATTGCACTCAGCCGCTGCACAACAGCAACCTCCAGAGCTGAGCCTGCAGTTTCGCAGAGCACATAACCGCCGTCCGCCAGTTTTTCTGTCTTTATCAAATTAAAATGTTTGATTGCTTCTGCTGCGACCCTCGGGTCGTCCGGGTTTGTATAGTTTTGGACATCGCAGTCGATACCGGCTAAAATTTCCATTTTACCGGATAAACTCCCGCTGTCGATATCCAGAACAGTCAGAAACAACTCCGGACGTGTAAATGATGCCATTCTGGTAAACGTAACAGTTATGGTCCCTGAGCCTCTTGTATATTTCATACGCCGTATAGTTATCCCTTTAGAGGTATCAAGTAAACGCTCACACTCAGCAGGATCGCTGAGCAGCTGACCATCTATGAGTATTTTCATGTTCTGAACATCGGGAAGATTTATCATTCGTTGTGCCTGCTGCGGGAAACCGTAAAGCCGCTCGGGATATGACAAGTCTACCGTATCGTAAAAGCCGTTGATATAACAACCGCGAATAGAACCCGGGTCACAAGAGCCCTCTTCCAGGTTGCCGCGCACTCCTAAGTATCCGTTGGCAACATGGAATAATGTCTCTTCTACAAGCCGGGCTTCCCTATCAGTCTTATTACTTACCAGTTTCATGTTTGGTCGCCCTTCCAAAAAGTGATGTGATGTTCGCTATTCTCTCAGCAAGTTTTTTATTGATACTTTCCTTTCTCATACGCCAGCACCAGTTATTGCCGCCGACGGTTGAAGGTGTGTTCATGCGGGCATTTCCATCCAGCCCAAGCCAATCCTGCATCGGGATCACGGCAAGTGAGGACACCGATTGTAATGTAAGCCGTATCATTGCATTTGGCAGGTCCTTCTTGTAGCGAACCCCTGTATATGACATCGCATCCCGAACACATATCTTTGGTGCGGTCCTGACCCAACTCTTAAGTGTGTCATTATCATGTGTGCCCGGATAGACGATAGAATTCACCTTGTAATTATGCGGTAAGTAATCACCTGCTTCACGATCGTCAAAAGCATATTGAATCAATTTCATGCCCGGATATTTGCTGTACTTGAGCAGCTTGTATACCTCATCCGTTAAGTATCCAAGGTCTTCCGCAATAATCTTTGCATCCTTGATATCACTTCTGACTGCATCAATAAATCCTTTTCCCGGTCCCGGTTTCCATACCCCGCGCTTTGCGGTTTTATCACCAAACGGGATAGCAAAGTAACTTTCCAATCCTCGAAAATGATCAAGTCGGACTACATCGTAGAGTTCAAAATTTTTGCGCAGTCTCTTTATCCACCACAAGTAACCTGTTTCCGACATTTTCTCCCAATCATACAGCGGATTCCCCCATAACTGACCGTCTTTTGAAAAGCTGTCCGGCGGGCATCCGGAAACTTCGACCGGCGTATAGTTTTCATCAAGCTGGAACATACCGGGATCTGCCCATACATCGGCACTGTCCATTGATACATATATGGGGATGTCTCCGATGATTTTTATCCCTTTCTCTTTCGCATAAGTCCTAAGCGACTTCCATTGACGGTCAAACTGGTACTGTACAAAAGCATGGTAGCGTATATCCTCAGCTTGCTCATTTTTTATTTTATCTATTACATCTTGCTCCCTCAAACGCAGCGGTCCATCCCACTGACTCCACGGACGATTACCCTGTGATGCCTTGATCACCATATATAATGCATAGTCTCTCATCCATTCGTTTCGCTTAATAAAATCATCCAAAGCGGCATTATCGTCAAAACGCGAGAACGCTTTTCGTAGAACCAACTCACGATACCGGTAGAGCCTCGCGTAATCGACACGGGTTTCTGATGTAGACCACTTGATAGCAGCGTAGTCAGACTTGTCAAGTAACCCCCTTTCACATAGATCATCCAGCTCTATAAAATACGGATTGCCCGCATAAGCCGAAAAACTCTGGTACGGGCTGTCTCCGTAACCTGTCGGGCTAAGCGGAAGTATTTGCCAGTAGCTTTGCCCTGCATCATATAGGAAGTCCACCCATTTGCGGGCAGCAGAACCAAAGCTGCCTATCCCGTATTTTGACGGCAGGCAACTCACAGGCAGGAGGATCCCTGCCGACCGTTTTGCCCAAAACTTACTCTTTTTCATGATTTGTCACTTTCCGGTATTTCTTCGTTTTTGGGTATGGAGTTTCCGGTTTGGTCTGAGCAAACAATGTTTCCCATATCCTATCAGGTCTTCTCTGCCTGCGTCAAGCAGGGCACGTCTTACGGTTTCGCGATTTTCCGGTTTTCTCCATTGCAGAAGCGCACGTTGTATTCTTTTTTCCTTATCGGTTCGCGGCACATATACCGGCTTCATTGTCCTCGGGTCAAGCCCCGTGTAATACATACATGTGGACAGAGTGCCCGGTGTAGGATAAAAATCCTGTACCTGCTCCGGTTGTCTCCCCTGCTTGCAAAGATACTCTGCCAGTCCGATCGAATCCGAAATCGTACTCCCGGGGTGAGATGATATCAGGTATGGCACGAGGTACTGATCTTTGCCGTATCGTTTATTCAGCCTCTTATACTTCTCTCTAAAGTTCTCGTAAATTATGTTACACGGCTTTCCCATGTAATACAAAACTTTGTCAGCAGTATGTTCGGGCGCAACCTTTAATTGTCCGGAAATGTGGTTTTTTACAAGTGCAGAAAAGAACTCTCCGGTTTTGTCCAGCATCATATAGTCATATCGTACCCCGGAACGTACGAATACTTTCTTCACTCCGGGTATAGCCGTTAGCTTCCTGAGCAGGTTGAGATAGTCTGTATGATCGGTTTCCAGATTCTCACAAGGCGGAACAAGACAGCTTTTGCCTGCACATACACCACTTCTGCTTTGCTGCCTGCATGACGGCTTTCTGAAGTTTGCCGTAGGACCTCCTACATCGTGGACATATCCCTTAAACTCCGGGTGCTTTATGAATCCCTCGACTTCTTGTACCACGGAATCATGACTGCGGGAGGCTATGATCCGCCCTTGATGGTATGCAAGCGCACAATAGTTACACGCACCAAAACACCCTCTGTTGTGTATTACCGAAAAACGTACTTCTTCAATTGCAGGTACGCCTCCGAATTTCTCATACATGGGATGAACCTCCCTGGTGAAAGGAAGTGCGTAAATCCGGTCCAGCTCGTCTGTGGATGGAGTCAGAGAGGGTGGGTTTATCACTAAGTAACGTCCCTGACAATTTTGGATAACTGCTCTGCCCCTGACAGGATCAAACTCGCTATGCTGTATCATTGCCGCTTCCGCATAAGTAAACTTCTTTCTCGTAACCTCTTCAAAAGAAGCACATACTACCGAAGTGAACTCACAATCTTTTATATCAGCGGCTATAAAGCCCGTGCCACGGATACCAGTTATTTCGTTTATTTTAGTCTTGGCTGCAAGACTTTTGGCAACTTCGGTAATTGCCGCTTCACCCATACCATAAACAAGTAAATCGGCGCCGCTATCAAATAAGATCGGCCGCCGAACAGTATCATCCCAATAATCATAGTGAGCAAAACGCCGCAGTGATGCTTCAAGACCGCCAATAATGACCGGCAAATCCGGATAAACCTCACGTACAAGCTTTGAGTATGTTATTACTGCGCGGTCCGGACGTTTTCCTGCCTTTTTGCCGGGAGAGTAATAATCATCTCTGCGTATTTTCTTTGACGCTGTATAGTGCGCAACCATTGAGTCCAGATTCCCTGCTGTTATAAGGGCCGCATACCTCGGTCTGCCAATAGCTTTGATTTCTGCAGTATCATGAAACGACGGTTGCGGCATCACAACGACTCTGTATCCGGCGGCTTCAAGCACACGTCCGATAACAGCCGCACCGAACCCGGGATGATCTACATAAGCATCACCTGTAATAAGCAGGAAATCATAGTAGTACCAATCCCGACTGTTCATATCCTCTCGCGATACAGGCAAAAAATCGTATGTATACATGTTACCAGTTCTTAATGTTTTTTTCCATCAGGCATATAGAATCAGTGACTTCCAATTCAACAAAACCGAATCTGCTCAGAAAATTGATACCCAAGCTGCCTGACGGTACTTCGATCCTCATTCTATCCCTCTTTAATTTCCGGAAATCGGAGATCGCCAAACCCAGAAGCTGCGTACCATAAGTTTTGTTTCTGCGCATGGGAATGATGTGTATATAGCTGAGCCAGCCGATGCCTGCTTTACTGCTCTTTTTTGTATCTATACCAAGGATACCTACCGGTTCATCACCCAAAAATGCCGTGTATTGCATATCTACACATGCTCTGTCTCCTGCTTTTGCTTGAAATATCCGAAGTAAATCTCCGCTGCAGACTTCATTAAGGGGCATATAGCGCAGATTCTCACTTGGCATTTTTTTCTCTAAACGCCACCACGTTTGATGTGCAAGTGTGCTGATTTCTTTGCTCAGGTGTGAGTTATCACTGTGGTATTCCAGAGAAAGCTCCGCATTATCAAAAACTATCAGGGATACTGCTGTATTATCGCAATACGGCATTTTTTCTGTCTCGTGTGACGGAATGCCATTTAACAGACACATAAGCGAACGGATCGCAAAGCCGTGAGAGAAAAGCGCAATAGTCTCTCCTTCATGCTTTTTTGCAATTTCCGTGATGAAATTATACATACGTACTTTGACATTTCCATAAGGCTCGCTTCCGCTTACACTCCACTGCGCAGGATCACGGCTGAACTTAGTGTTCATATCACTGTCCGTATACTCTATGTCACCCCATGCAGTATCCTCCCAGACGCCCATTTTAACCTCTCTGAGCTCCCGGGTCGTGTTGACCGGCAGCTCTCGAGGCAGGCTAACGGCTTCGGCTGTGGTTGCTGCTCTGATTAGATCGCTCGAATAGACAGCATCAATATGCTCTCCCTGAAATCTTTCACGAAGCTTCTCGATTTGCTGATATCCTCTGTCGGTAATAAGACCGTTATAATGACCGTGTGCGCGACGATAAATGTTACCTTCAGATTCTGCATGCCTTATTAGAAAAATCCTAGTCAATTTACTACTACCTTCCCTGTTAATTCTCTTGCTGAGCTTATAGAATTGCTTACCAAGTACTCATCTATTTCTTTTATTATCCTGACAGGTGCATAAGGATCATCAAAACAAACAGTACCTACTCCGACCAAGTTTGCGCCTGCAAGCATCATCTCTACGGCATCGTTACCTGTTTGTATACCGCCCATGCCTAATACAGGTATATTAAGAGCCGTTGCTACCTGCCAAACCATCCTGACAGCGACCGGGAACACGGCAGGGCCTGATAGACCGCCTACATTGTTGTACAGCACAGGCTTTCTTGTTACTGTGTCTATCTTCATTCCGAGAATCGTGTTGATCAGTGATACAGCACCGGCTCCTGCAGACTCAGCCGCTTTAGCGATCGAGACAATATCCGTTACGTTTGGCGAAAGCTTTATCATCACGGGTACAGATGCTTTATTCATCACAGCTTCGGTGACGGCTGCAACGCTTTCTGCCGATGTGCCGAATGCCATTCCGCCTGCTTTTACATTAGGGCATGAGACATTAACTTCTATCATATCGATATTTGCCTCAGATAGTTTTTTTGTCATTTCGGCATATTCCTCAATAGTATTGCCCGAAATGTTCGCAATGACGACCGTATCAATCTCTCGCAGAAATGGCAGTTCATCGGTTATAAACGCATCTATCCCGGGGTTTTGAAGACCGACGCTGTTGAGAATACCCATCGGTGTCTCGGCTATTCTCGGTGGTTTATTGCCTATGCGCGGCTTCGCCGTCAGTCCTTTTACGCATATCCCGCCAAGTTCGGACAAGTCGTAGTAGTCACTGTATTCACGTCCAAACCCGAAAGTCCCCGATGCAGCGACTATGGGGTTTTTAAACTTTACACCCAGAAACTCAACACCTAAATCAGACTTTATCGCACTCATAATCTTCCATCTTCTATTTATTTGTTATTCTTGCCATACTACTTCGTTTGCGTTAAACACCGGTCCATCCACACAAGCGCGGCTCATCTGTAAGACAGCATCGGAATCAAGTGTCGCACATGCGCACACCAGGCAGGCACCAACACCGCAACCCATACGTTCCTCAAGCGAAACCTGGCAGTGTACATCGTACTTTCTGCAGAGCTCTGCTACGGCTTTTTGCATGATGAGCTGACCGCATGATATTACTGCTTTGTACCCGCCTTTTTTGAGCAGGTCTTCCAGTGGCTTTGTGACTGCACCATGTATTCCTGCGCTTCCGTCGTCCGTCGTAACAAATACCTCATCGCAAACTGCCTTAAACTCATCGACTAAAATCACCCTGTCAAGACTACGAAACCCAAGAACTGCGGTTACTGTATTTTTTGCCGACTCTGCAGCAAAAAGTAAGGGAGGTGTCCCGACTCCACCGCCAACTACGATCAGTTTTTCTTCTGGCATTACGTATCCGTTACCCAACGGGCCTAGGATATTGAGCTTCTGACCGGGACGGCGCTTTGATAACCACCGCGTTCCCTCGCCTTTGACTTCAAATACGAAATTGATCTTATCACCGTGTATGCTGCTGATGCTTATAGGCCGGCGCAAGAGACGTGCTTTTCCGCATTTTATGTGAAAAAACTGCCCCGGAGCCGACATAAGAGCCGATTCCCGGCATGCTACAGTGACGGAGTGAACAGAATCTGCCAATAATGAATTATCAATAATCTCGCAATAACAAACGTCCGGCATTTACACAATCCTTCCTCTTTGACATTATATATCATTTCTTATGAAAATCAATCTTAAGATTGGTTTTCGAAACGGCTTTTTTAGCAGAGGAGTTAAAAAGACTTAATCTATTTACAACTGTCATAAATGTGGTAAAATAGGAGTAAATATGTAGATATGGGGGAGCAAAAAATGAGGAGCAATATTGAAGAGATCCTGAAACGCAATCCTTATCCAGGACGCGGGATCATCGTTGGCTGCAGCGATGACGGAAAACGGTCGGTCATTGTTTATTTTATGATGGGGCGCAGCGAAAACAGCCGCAACTTGATTCTCGAGAAAACAGATGACGGCATACTTACTAAAGCGTATGACCCTACAAAACTGACAGATCCCAACCTTTTGATTTATCACCCTGTCCGTGTGTCCGGTGCACTGACTATTGTCACAAACGGTGACCAGACCGAGACGATCCTGAATCATCTTTATCGGAACTCAGACATTCACACGGCACTCCTGACACGCGAGTTTGAGCCTGATGCACCACATTACACTCCACGTATTTCCGGTCTTGTTGCCACAAACGGCGGCTATACACTTTCTATCTTAAAAACCATGGCAGGCGATCCCGGAATCTGCCAGCGTTGTTTTTACGAGTATTCAGATGCTATTCCCGGACTCGGACACTTTATTTCATGTTATGATACAGACGGCGACCCGCTTCCATCATTCACGGGTGAGCCTATACCTATAAATTTAAGTGAGTCCAGCGGGCTCGAAGCATTTGCCAATGAGATTTGGGATGCGCTCAATGAAACAAACAAAGTATCTTTATACGCGAGGGAGCGCGACATTTCCACCGGTGAAGTAAATGATTTGATCATCAACAAAAACATCCGGAGATGACCACGGTTTTTTTGACATTTCTATTGCTTTTTTTAGATAACATGGTAAAATGACTTATGATTTTAAACATATTTTGGAGGTAATACCATGGCTCATACAATCAGCAGCGAATGCATCTCTTGCGGTGCTTGTACCGGTGAATGTCCGGTAGATGCCATCACCCTCGGCGAAACACAATATGAAATAAGTGACGATTGTGTTGACTGCGGTGCATGCGTTAACTCCTGCCCCGTACATGCCATCTCGGGATAATAATACGTAAAATTGCAAAAAACTGCCGCTGTTGATAGCGGCAGTTTTCTTATATGGTGTTATTACTTTTAATTGACTCTCACCCAACTGGTTGCTTCCTGATCGCCTGCCCTGAGGATGAGTTTCTCGTTACCGTTTGCTATCGCTGTGATTTTGACGCCCACACCACCAACATCAACGGGTACGACTTCAAACACATCGGGATTGCTGGTTTCCCATATTATATCAACATCAATACCGACCGGTTCTACCACAGCCCGCATCTCTATCGTTTCTCCCTTTTTTAGTGTAAAGTCTGTCATAACTCTACCATCGTACATTATTCGAACAGATGTCACTTCCATTTGTAATACCGGTTCTTCCGGTGGAGGCGGCTCTACAAACTCCGGTGATGGTTCCGGGACTAAACTGGGCTGGGAATCGATATCATCTTCCGGCGAACTGATCGATATGTCGTCTGCAGGGCTCTGTGCATCTGCATCAATAGGTGTAGTAAAGAGCAATATGCCTGCGCCAACTGCAAATACAGCCATTATCAAAACGCTAATAAGCATTTTGCCTTTTGCATTATCAGAATCTTCCGAGTATTTACCGCGCCCTATACGGCGAGCTCCGCAATAAGGACAACGGCTGCGAACTCCCGAATACTTACGATCACACCGTGCGCATTTGATTTCATTAATTATTGCCACCTGTAATCACCCTTTCGCTTAGGTTAAAACAACACTACATAAAGACCGATTATTGACAATTTACTACATTTCTTATGATATGTCAACAATTATTTACAAATAGTTACAATTTTGCTTTTTTATAAAAGAGGAAAGTTTGATGTAATCATCAACACCTAATACCTCACCGCGTATGCGCACATCGTAACCACAGCCGGATACTATCTCTGATATAACCTCCTTGCTAAGCGTTTTCTCAAACACCGAATACAAAGCATTAACAAGGGTTTTTCTTCGTTGCCCAAACGCCGCCCGAACGACCCGGAAGAAAAGCTTCTCATCTTGTTCATCTAACAATCTCTCCGCTCTTCTTGTCATCCTGACTACGGAGGATAAAACTTTCGGACGTGGAGTAAAACTCCCGGGCGAAACATCAAAGAGGATCTCCGGTATGGTATGGTAATTTGCATACACAGTAAATGCACCATACTCCGGGCTGCCCGGCTTTGCGCAAATACGAAGCGCCACCTCTCTTTGCACCATGACAGTAATGGAAATAAACGTATTCGACTCTATAAAGGCTGTTATGGCAGGCGTAGTGATATTGTACGGCAGATTCGCGCAGACATGATGGTCAAGTCCGCGCATCGTTTCATGAGTCAGTTTGCCAATATCGATTTTAAGGATGTCCCCCTGTACGATACGAACATTTGGCTGCTCTGCAAATAAACTCTCCAGTATCGGTACAAGAGATTTATCAAGCTCTACAGCCGTGACAAAACCCGCAGCTTTACAGAGTACCTGCGTAAGTGCGCCCAAACCCGGTCCAACTTCAAGTATACCGCATGATTTGTCAATGCCGGACAGTTTTACGATTTTTTCGGGAATATTAGCATCGATCAGGAAATTTTGCCCCATTGATTTTGAGGCTTTGAGTCCGTGGACAGTTAGCAGTTCACGGACGGATTTGTCGTACAATGCTTCTTTTTTTTCCATTTTAGCTCTCAAATCCCGATAACTTTTTTCTTTTTACGCTTCTTAATCTAAATAATACCAAAGTCGTATACAGCACGCAACGTGAAGTTTTTAAGCAGTTTTATCTTGAAAGTATTAATAACGTATGATACAATGCCATATTAAGGACATAATAAATAACTGCGGAGGTAAAACTATGGCTTCACTAGACAAAATCAATGAGATCCATCTTGATGTATTACAGGAGATTGCCAATATCGGTTCCGGCAACGCAGCTTCGTCACTTTCACGTATGATCGGGGAAACTGTTGATATCCAAATCCCCGAAATAAGTATAAAGGGTTTTAATGAGGCGATCGAAGATCTCGGCGGTCCGGAAACCATCATGATGGGAACTCTATTGTTCTTATCCGATGGGATCGAAGGTATGATGATGTTCCTGCTGCCCACCGATGTCGTATGCGATTTGGTCAATATGCTCATGGGCACAGATATAAAAAGCCATGAGGAAATAGATGAAATGGGCGAATCTGTCATTATGGAGTGCTCCAACATCATGTCGGCTTCATTTGTTACTGCGGTTGCCGATATGACGGATATGGTTATCGACATATCTCCGCCGGAGATAACACTTGATATGCTCGCTTCAATAATGAGTGTACCTTCAATATCATATGCGGACATCGGTGATTCCTTGCTTCTTATGAAAAACGAGCTGGAAATTAAAGGTAAGAAAACCAGCG
>Ga0123356_10006285_pt1 | contig 11998 bp, 10 predicted proteins | sample TergutEmb28metaG_2_FD_92546 | JGI IMG/M metagenome (GOLD analysis project Ga0123356, IMG submission 92546) | Embiratermes neotenicus P3 segment gut microbial communities from Petit-Saut dam, French Guiana - Emb289 P3 | ecosystem: Host-associated > Arthropoda: Insects > Digestive system > Gut ... | reverse complement strand
GCCACCAAGCCGCATGCGCTCGTGACCTGCTCCGGCCCCTTGATGTCGGCACGAGCGACAGTCTTATCTTGGCGCGCTCATCAATAACGGAGCCATCCTCCGCAGCGTTCTTCGACACGGCATCCTGGTGTTATGGCCGTGCATCGCGACGATGTCGATAGGCTGGCGGCCATCGTCGCCGATTTGAAGCCGATACCAACTGTCACAACATCCATCGCTCAGGCGTGATTGATACGCTCTGCGATCAGTTGGCTCCCATCCTTCAGGATCCGCCCTTGTTTGAGGGAACCGCGTTTTTTAGCTAGAATCGTGGGGCGACGATGATCGCATTGCAAAATCGCGACTTGAGGAGGGTCGCGGTCGGAGAAACTGCCATGAAGAAGAGCGCGTCGCAGGACAGCAAATCGCCGCCGCAGTTGATCGATGAGAGAATCGCCGAACTCGGTGACTGGCGCGGCAAGGTGCTTGGCCGAGTCCGTGCCTTGGTCAAGGAAGCGGACCCCGATATTGTCGAGGAATGGAAATGGCGAGGGGTTCCGGTGTGGTCGCACGACGGATTGATCTGTACCGGCGAGACTTACAAGAACGTCGTCAAGATGACCTTCGCCAAAGGGGCGGCCCTGCCGGATCCGTCTCGGCTCTTCAACGCCAGTCTCGACGGGAACACCAGACGCGCCATCGACTTCCGCGAGGGCGGGACGATTGACGAGGATGCATTGAAGACGCTGGTTCGCGCCGCTGTCGTTCTAAACAGGTCGAAGGCCAACAGGTCGAAGACGCCGGCCTGATCCCCGGAGTTGAAACATTTCTCCGGATCCCACAGGAAGTCCGGGTCTCTGTTCGCACGGGGACAAGGAACCTTAGAGGTGGCCAGCCGGCGGACGGCCAAATCGGCCCGGTTCTTAAATCACCGGTAAACAGGGCGACTCTGATGTTGTAGTATCGGGGCGCAAGGCCGGGGAGCGTCGCAGACTGGCCCGAGTTCTGCCTCATCACGACAAATGGGACGATGACGATGACGAACGAGACGATGGCTGCACAGATTTCCGGCAAGGATGGTTTCATTGCCGCGCTTGACCAAAGCGGGGGCTCGACGCCCGGTGCGTTGCGTCTCTACGGAATCCCGGACAGCGCTTACAGCACCGAAGCGGAAATGTTCACGCTGATGCACGCGATGCGCACCCGCATCATGACGGCTCCGGCCTTCACGGGAGCCAAGATCGTCGCCGCCATTTTGTTCGAGCAGACGATGGATCGAGAGGTTCACGGGAAGTCCGTGCCTCCGTTCCTTTGGGAAGACCGTAAAGTTGTCCCCTTCGTCAAAGTCGACAAGGGGCTCGAGAAGGAGAACGACGGCGTCCGCCTGCTGGCTCCGATCCCGTCGCTTGATGCCCTGCTCGAACGCGCCGTCAAATTGGGGGTATTCGGCACCAAGATGCGCTCGGTCATAAGCCTGCCGTCCAAGGACGGAATTGCGGCCGTCGTGGCGCAACAGTTCGAACTGGCGGCACGGATAACGCGCCACGGCCTGATGCCGATCGTCGAGCCTGAAGTGTCGATAACGAGCCCCGACAAGAAAGGGGCCGAAGCTATTTTGTTGGCCGAGCTCAAACGCAAGCTCGACGCGCTGCCTGCCGGTCAAAAGGTGATGCTGAAGCTCACGATACCGGACGTGCCCGACTTCTATTTGGAACTGATCAATCATCCGCATGTCGCCCGGGTGGTAGCCCTCTCCGGCGGTTACACGCGTGACGAGGCCTGCAGCCGCCTTGCCGCTAATCACCGCATGATCGCCAGCTTCTCGCGGGCATTGACCGAGGGCCTCACCCACTCGATGAGCGACGCGCAGTTCAACACCGCGATCGGCGAATCAATCGAGCAGATCTATCGCGCCTCGACGGTCAAGGTGTGACACCGCCCCGTTACCCGCGCCTTTTCCGGAACCGGCGAATGAGGGCGTTGGTCGAGCTGTCGTGAGAAGGCTCCGGCGCCCCCGAACGAGCAAGCTCGGGGATGATCCGTTGTGCCAGGATCTTGCCCAGCTCGACACCCCACTGGTCGAAGGAATCGACGTTCCATATCACGCCCTGCGTGAAAACGCTGTGCTCGTAGAGTGCGATCAGAGCGCCCAGGCTGAACGGCGTCAGCGCGTCCGCCAGGATCATGTTGCTTGGCCGATTGCCCTCCGTCACCCGGAACGGGGTCTGGAAGGTGGGCGACCCCTCGGCCGTTAATTCCTCTGCCGTCTTGCCAAAGGCCAGGGCCTCGGCCTGCGCGAACAGGTTGGCCATCAGCAGATCGTGCTGCTCCGCGAGCGGGCTGAGCGGCCGACAGAAGCCGAAAAAGTCGCACGGCACCATCTTCGTGCCCTGATGCAGCAACTGATAGAAGGAGTGCTGTCCGTCGGTGCCCGGCTCACCCCAAAGGATTGGGCTGGTCTGAAGCTTCACCGGCTGGCCCTCGAGATCAACGTGCTTTCCGTTGCTCTCCATCTGCAATTGCTGCAGATAGGCGGAGAAACGGCGCATATGCGATGAATAGGGCATGATCCCGACTGTCTGCGACCCGAAGAAGTTGTTGTACCAGACGGTGAGCAGGCCCATCAGCAACGGCATGTTGTTCTCGAACGGTGCCGTTAGGAAGTGCTCGTCCATGGCGCGGAAGCCCGCGAGCATGTCGCGAAATCCGTCGGGGCCGATGGCGATCATCGTTGAGAGGCCAATAGCCGAATCCATCGAGTAGCGACCGCCGACCCAGTCCCAAAAGCCGAACATGTTGGCGGTGTCGATGCCAAACTTCCGCACCGCCTCGGCATTGGTCGACAACGCAACAAAGTGCTTCGCGACCGCCGCATCCGATCCCAGCGCGTCGACCACCCATTTTCGCGCGGTTGCGGCATTGGTCATGGTCTCGAGCGTCGTGAAGGTCTTCGACGCCACCACGAACAGCGTCTCGCCGGGATCAAGACCCACCGTCGCCTCGGTGAAGTCGGCGCCATCCACGTTCGAAACGAAGCGGAACGTCATCGACCGCATGCTGAAGGGACGCAACGCCAAATACGCCATCTCCGGTCCGAGATAGGAACCGCCAATGCCGACATTGATGACATTGCGAATGCGCTTGCCGGTATGCCCCAACCATTTGCCCGACCGGACATTTTCGGCAAAGGCCGACATGGCATCGAGAACCTGGTGCACTTCGGGCACAACGTCCTGCCCGTCCACCAGTATATGTGCCGTGCGCGGTGCGCGCAGCGCAACGTGCAGCACGGCTCGTTTTTCCGTCGTATTGATTTTCGCGCCGCTGAACATTGCCTCGCGACGTTCGGCGACGCCGCGCTCCTGAGCGAGCCGAACCAGCAGGCGCACGGTCTCGTCGGTGATACGGTTTTTCGAGTAATCCAGGTAAAGGCCGGCGCCCTCTGCCACGAAACGCTCGCCGCGCCGCGGATCCTGCGCGAAGAGCTGCCGCAAATGCAGATCCTTGATCTGCTGGTAATGCGAGGCCAGAGCCAGCCACGCCGCCGTTTCGGGTCCGTGTTGCATATCCGAAGCCTCCTCCTGTCTCCGTGTAACGCGTGCCTTTGCGTTAAGGTACCTGACCTGGGATTCGTCGGCGGCCGAAACCCGGTTGCGCCGCTGCGGATGCTTCCACAGAGCAACTTCAAGACTCGGTTTCGCTGCGTTCGTCGCAGGATGCATCGGGCGAGGTCATCTGCGGGGCATGAGCGCAACGGGCCTCCGGTCAAGCGAAGCCGGTTGCCTCTTCCGGTACGAACCCGCGCCGCCCGGAGCCGATCCCGCTATGCCAGAGCCATGCTCTTCGTCTCGATCGAGCGCAGCAAATCCTTCCAAGAGTCGACGAAGGCTTTGGCCCCTTCAACCTGCAACTGCGCCGCCAGCGCGGCGACATCAATGCCCGCCCGGTTGAAGGCGGCCAGGACCTGTTCGGCGTCGCCGCCATCACGCGGAATCACCCGTCCTGCGGCCCCGTGCTGAGCGAACGCGTGCAGCGTCTCCTCCGGCATGGTGTTGACCGTGTTTGGCGCCCCCAGAGCACCGATATAAAGCACATCCGACGCCTTCGGATCCTTGGTCCCTGTGCTGGCGAACAGCAGCCTTTGCGGCCGCGCCCCGTGTCCCTCCAGCCATTGCCAGCGATCGGAATCGAGCAGGTCGCGGTACGCCTTGTAGCTCTGCTGCGCCACCGCGATTCCGAGCCGGTCGCGAAGCTCGGCCGGCGCCTTCTCTTGTACCGCCTTGTCCCAGCGACTGATGAACAACGACGCGACCGAACGCACATCGGGACTCAAGCCCGCGGCAACGCGCCGTTCCAGCCCGCGCATATAGGCGTCGGCGGCCCGCACATAGTCGTCGCGCGAGAACAGCAGCGTGACATTAATGGGCACCCCCGAGAAAATTGATTCCTCGATAGCGGGCAGACCTTCGCGGGTTCCCGGAATCTTGATGAACAGGTTTGTGCGCTTTGCCTTGGCATGCAGCGCGCGCGCTTCTGTCACCGTCTTGGCGGTCTCGTGCGCCAGCAGCGGCGAGACCTCCAGCGAAACCCAGCCGTCGACGCCGGCTGTCCGCTGGTGGATGGGCGCGAACAGGTCCGCGGCCTTCGTCAGGTCCTCGATCGCCAACTCGAAAAACAGCGCTTCGTTTCTTTTGCCAGCCACCACCTGACGCTTGATCTCCTCATCGTAGGCGGCGCTCTTGGCGACGGCGCGCTCAAAAATTGTCGGGTTCGACGTCAGGCCGGTGACCGACAGTTCGTCGATATATCGCCGAAGCGTGCCATCGAGCACCAGGTCGCGATTGATATTGTCCAGCCACAGGCTTTGGCCCAGACGCTGCAGTTGCTCCGTCGCTTTCATATCCCAATCTCCCATCACCGTGTCGCATTGTCGGGGAACTCGTGCCCGACAAGATCCGCAATCTGGTTCAACTGAATCTGGCCGTGCGGGTACTTGGCCAGCACATTGGGATCCATCGCATAGTGTCCCTGTCGCGCGAATACCGTGGTTACGCGCGCACCCCAGACCTGCTTTATCGCCGCAAGGATCCATAGCTTGTCGTCGATCACGACATAGTGCTTTGCCGGATAGCGCCGCGCGACATCGTCCAGCGCCTTCTCCTTGTGAACGTAGATCAGCACATGTCCTTCGAAAACGCGCCACAAGCCGGAGCGTTCTACCTTGCGCGGCTGAAACACTGCGTCGCCATCCGATAGGATCACGGCCGGACCCCATCGCCGTACGTGATGGACCGCAGTGAGGGCCCCGGGATAGAGCCGGTCCGCGAATGGGTAATCGATCAACCAGTTCGACGTGCTCAGCACTCTGGGGTCGCACATCGCTTCGAGGCGGTAACGCTCAAGTGCCCCGAAATAGTCCACATATCCAAGCTCGTTGCGAAGCGTGTCAAAGATCTCCCAATATCGATCGCGTGCTTTGGTGCCGTGCTCTGCGTTGATATACTCGCTGAGATCTTCTTGAATGCGATCGTTGTCGAGCAGCGTGTTGTCGACATCAAACAGAAAGACGATCTCGTCCATCATGAACTCGCGCTGGCGCCGGCAATCGGGTTTCGCCACGGGCCGTCGCCGCCAATCAGCGCTTCCGCCTCGCGTGGACCCCACGTTCCCGGAGCGTAGGGATAGACCGGGGTGACATTGCCGAGAATCGGCTGAACGATTCGCCATTGCGCATCGATGATGTCGTCGCGACCGAACAATTCGCCGATCCCGCGCATCGCATCGCCGAGCAGCCGTTGATAGGGCGGCCGCACGTTCGGCGAATACTGGGTGAGGATCATCTCGACGTCTTCGCCGACCATGCGTTCGCCCGGAAGCTTCACGCGCACCCCCATGGCGACGACGACATCGGGGTTGATACGAAAACGCATATGTCCCGAGCTCAACGGCACCAGCTCGTCGAATGTTTCGCGCGGCGGCCGTTTGAAGTGCACCGTGACTTCCGTCGCCGTCACGGGCAGCATCTTGCCGGCGCGGATATATATCGGCACATGCGCCCAGCGCCAGGAGTCGATGTATAGCTTCAGCGCGACGAACGTCTCAACGGTCGAAGCGGCGCGCACCCCTGGCACGGAATGGTATCCGGTGTATTGGCCCCGGACGACGTGCGAGACATCGAGCGGCCGCACCGCCTTCAGCAGTGCCGATTTCTGATCGCGCATGGCTTCGGATTCCTCACCCGTCGGCGGATCCATCGTCAGTTGCGCAAGCACCTGCAGCATGTGATTCTGCACCACGTCGCGAATGGCACCCGTTTCGTCATAGAAAGCCCCGCGCTCCTGAACACCGAAATCCTCCGCCATTGTGATCTGGATGCTGCTGACGTAGTCGCGATTCCACAGTGGCTCGAACATCGAATTCGCGAAGCGCGTGTAGATGATGTTCTGGACCGGCTCCTTGCCGAGGTAATGATCGATACGAAAGATATTCTCTTCAGGAAAATACTGCGACAGCAGACGGCTGAGCGCGCGCGCCGTCTCGCGGTCGTGCCCGAACGGTTTCTCGATCACCAGCCGCGCGCCCGCCGCGCAGCCGGAATCGGCAAGCCCCTTCGCGACCGTCGCAAACAAGCTCGGAGGAACCGCGAGATAGTGCAACGGTCGCTGTGCCGAACCGAGTATTTTGCGCAGTTCCGCGAATGTGCTCGCGTCGCTGTAGTCGCCATCCACATAGCGCAGCAGGTCCAACATCCGCTGCAGCTCGTCAGGCTTGGTCTCCTTGTCGCCGCTCTGCTTCACGCTGTCGATCGCGCGGGCCTTCAACTGGTCGAGGTTCCATCCCGCTTTGGCAACGCCAATGATCGGAATGTTGAGGTGTTCGTCCCGTACCAGCCCCAGCAGCGCGGGAAAGATCTGCTTGTGAGCCAGGTCGCCGGTCGCGCCGAAAAAGACGATCGCATCGGATGGGCTTGTCGCGGTCATGGTCTCCTGCAGCCTGTTCTCGAGACGGGGTCCCAATGCGAAGCGGGTTGCCGGCAAGACAGCTGCTTGCCCCCGGGCGTCAATTTGCACACGGGGCTCATGACGGGTGTCCCCAAGCATTCGTGCAATGCGCGATCACAGAACACAAGGGCGCCTTGCCTCCTTGGTAAATCAGTGCCGGGAGCCGATCACCTTTCTGGCCGCGGCGGTGACGTTATCAACGGTGAAGCCGAAATGCTCCGCGACGACTTTCATCGGAGCCGACATGCCGAACGTGTTCATGCCGAGGACCACGCCGGCGGAACCGGTGTAGCGCGCCCACCCCAGCGGCGAGCCTTCCTCGACCGCGACGCGCGCCGTCACCGCGGGAGGCAGAACGCTGTCCCGATATCCGGAATCCTGCTCCTCAAACAGTTCCCACGAAGGCATGCTCACGACCCGCGCCTTGACGCCATCAGGCGCAAGCTTGTCGCGGGCAGCAAGGCAAAGCGCCACTTCACTGCCGGTGGCGATGAAGATGACGTCCGGCGTGCCGTTCGTGTCGGCGAGAACATAAGCTCCCCGCGCGAGCCCCGAGGCCTCGCCCAGCTTGCTGCGATCGAAGATCGGCAGTGCCTGGCGTGAACAGATCAGCGCGACGGGCCGATTCGTCAACTTCAGCGTGCAGCGATAGGCCTCGGCCATTTCGTTGGCGTCGGCGGGGCGGATCACCACCATGCCCGGGATGGCACGCAGCGAAACCAGCTGCTCGACCGGCTCATGTGTCGGACCGTCTTCGCCCACGCTGATCGAATCATGAGTCCAGATGTGGATCACCGGCAGATCCATTAATGAGGAAAGCCGGATTGCGCCACGCGCATAGTCGGTGAAGATGAGAAAACCCGAGCCGAATGCACGCAGACCGCACAGTGTCATGCCGTTCACCGCAGCGCACATGGCGTGCTCGCGGACGCCATAATGCAGGTTGCGGCCGTGATAGTCTCCGATCGGACCCGGGGCCTGAAGATCGCCCGCTGTTGCGAAGGTCAGTCGTGTCTTCGTGCTCGGCGCCAGATCCGCAGCCCCGCCGATGATCCAGGGGATGCGCTGCGCCACCGCGTTCAGAACCTGGCCGGACGCGTCTCGCGTCGAGAGTCCGCCGGCGCCTTGCGGGAAGACCGGTAGCGCCGCTTCCCAGCCCGCCGGCAGTTCACGCTCGGCAATGCACACGATCTGCTCGGCCAAGTCCGGATATTCGCCGCGGTAGCGCTGAAGCATCGACTGCCACGCGGCAGAAAGCGCCGCGCCACGTTTGCCAAGATGCGCGTCAAAATGGTCGCGTACGCCGTTGGGGATCACGAAGCTCTGCAAGGGATCGAAGCCAAAGAATTGCTTGACGAGGCGTACCTCATCTTCGCCTAGAGGTTCGCCGTGCGCTTCGGCCGAATCGTGCTTGTGCGGCGAGCCATAACCGATATGGCTTTGCACGATGATCAGCGTGGGTCGATCGCTCGTGCGCAAGAAGCGCTCGTAAGCCCGCTCGAGCCGGTCGATGTCATTGGCATCGCCGACCTGCAGGACGTTCCAGCCATACGCCAGGAAACGTGCGGCCACGTCCTCGGTGAAAGCGATATCGGTGTGGCCTTCGATGGTGACGCGGTTGCAGTCATAGATCCAGCACAGGTTGGACAACCGGAGATGTGCCGCCGTTGAAGCTGCTTCGCTGGCGACACCCTCCATCATGTCGCCGTCCCCGCAAAGAGCATAGACGTTGAAGTCGAAGAGGTCGAAGCCTGGGCGATTATAGGTGGCGCCAAGCCACCGCCCGGCGATCGCCATGCCGACGCTGGTCGCAACGCCCTGGCCAAGCGGGCCGGTGGTGGTCTCGACACCGGACGTCCAACCATACTCGGGATGGCCCGGACAACGGCTCCCCGCCTGGCGGAAGGTCTTGATGTCGTCGAGCGTGACGGCTTCGCGTTCGGCACCCTCATAGCTTGGACTGCTCGCCTTCACCCCGGCGAGATGGATCAGGCCGTAGAGCAGCATGGAAGCGTGGCCGCATGACAAGACGAAGCGGTCGCGATTGATCCAGTCGGGGTTTTTTGGATCGAAGCGCAGGATGCGCTGCCACAACGTATATGCCGTCGGCGCTGCGTCCAGCGGCGTCCCGGGATGGCCGGACTTTGCCTTTTGCACGGCGTCCACAGCCAGGATTCGAATGGTGTCAATCGCCAGCTGATCCATCCCAGCCTGGTTCCCGACTTCTTTGCCTGCCATGGTCAGCGCTCCCCGTTCGCTATGATCGCACCACCGGTCATGCTCCGTCCAATTGTCCCGGCGCCTGCTCCGTCGATGCGCTGCCAACCGGTCGCGATATTGCCACAAGCCGCCGGAGCGCCCCCGCAACCGCCGGGTGTCTCAGGAGCTCCGCAAGCATGAAGCTCCCCTCAGGCGTGCGCCCCATGCGCGGGGGACCAACACGAGCCGCAATCGACGTCGGACATAGTATCAAAGACCCGGCCCTTCGGGGATAGTACTAAAGCATGACAATTGCATGGCGCTCGGCGCTTGACCGGTCCGCTCGGCGCGGTTTCACGCTCCATCGCCATGATTCGGGTGATTTTCGACGGCCGCGACGAGAAGGCCGGCCCTCCCGTAGCGGGAAAAAAGATGCGGGCGGCGCCGGTGGCCGACAGGGCGCCGGATATGGCTAGGGTGCGGCGGTCAACTTCGCTCTTTGGGCAAATCGATCCGACTGGCGCTGCATCCTGTCTGCGATTGCACCCGGTCAACGTCAGAGAACAGCCTCAGCCAAGGCGCCAAGTGAAAGATGCTCATTAAAACATACATCGGAACCATTCCGGTCAGCGGCAATCCGTCCGGCGCGGCTGAACAGAGCATTTCCGGCATACTGCCGCTATGTAGGGCCGTAAGCAATGCCATGATCGCGAAGGCCGGCGTTGCCGTGAGGGATAGCAAAGAGGCGACGCGCGCTTTGGTTCGTTTCCGACCTTTCGCAATGTCAGAACCAGGGAACGCGATCATGTCGGAGAGCATTGGCGCATCTCCATCATCCGTTGCTTCAAGGCCGATCGTACCGGGCAACCAACAAAGCCGGATGTCGTCACGCTGGGTGTGGGCAGCGAATCACCGGTTCCCGTTTCCAAGGTCGTCGGAGTGCCCCGCCTTGAGTCGAGACCATTGGGCAGTAGGACGTCCATCGGAGCGCATGGCTTGCTTCCCCTGGAACTGTTGCGGCCAGGCGGTCGGCGAGTCCTCCCAAGCTTCCTGCCGACCATAAACGGTCAGGTCGAGCAGCCGGAAACTGTTGTCCATCGCCTCGACGCCGCGCCTCGTGGTCCAGTAGGTCTCAAAGACTTTGGATCCTGTTCGCAGGTAGCAGACGATGTGCATCAAGCCGACCCGGCGTCCAATCAAGAGAGTGTCGAGCGAGTGCAGCGCCGAGTACCATGGGATCTCCCAGCCCATGAAGTCGCGATACCGCACACTCTCTTCATACGGGCCTTGGCAAAACACGGCCCAGGTGACGTCGCGGGAATGAATGTAGGACAACTCTCGGACCTGGGATGTGACCCAGGTACATCCCTCGCACTGCTCCGGCGCCGGGCGGCCGGTGTGCCACATGAAATAGTAGGCGATGAGCACCCGGCGTCCCTCGAACACATTCGACAATGGCACCGCCCCATGTTCGCCGGTGAGCAGAGTGGCACCATCCACCTCGACCATGGGGAGTCGTCTCCGCGCGGCGGCAATGGCATCGCCTTCCTTGGTGTGAGCCTTCTCGCGAACACGCAACGAATCCAACTCCGCCTCGAACGTGCCGCGGTCGACTATCTCGGGCGCCGCAGGTTCATTTCTTTCGATGCCATTCATCGTTCTCTCGCTTGCTGCACTGGCTTCGGATCCTCTGCATCGTCCTTTACGGCGGGCGCGCCCGCGTCCGAGATCACCTTGACCCACTTCGGGTTGGGAGAAGATTCGGCAACGTAGTTGTCGTGCCAGTTCCACCACTGGTACGGCGGGGTCTGCGGATAGCCCTCCGGCGAGTCCTCCCAAACCTCCTGACGGCCGATCGGGCTGATATCGAGGTAGCTCCACGTTGTCCCCATCGCTTCGTCGCCGCGACTATTGATGAAGTAGGTGCGGAACACGCGCTCGCCGTCGTGGAAGAACACGTTGTGGCCGTGCCACTCATCCACGCCGAAATCGACGTCGAAGCCGTCGGTGATCGTGTACCAGGGCATCTCCCAACCCATCCGCGCCTTGAGGCGCGCAATGTCGGCCTGCGGCGCTCGCGAGATATATGCGAGGGTGGTGTCGCGGGCGTTCAGGTGGGCGAGATGCGCAACCTGGTCGGCGCCCAGAGAGCAGCCGCGGCAGGCATGATCGGGCCAACCAAAAACCCCGGGCTCGAAGAACGCGCGATAGACAATCAACTGGCGGCGGCCCTCGAACAGGTCGAGCAGGCTGACCTTGCCCCGCGGCCCCTCGAATTCGTACGTTTTCTCCACCGCCATCCAGGGCATCTTCCGGCGCTCGGCGGCGAGGGCGTCGCGGGCGCGCGTAAGGGCCTTTTCCTTCACGAGCATATGTTGCCGCGCTGCTTCCCAGGCCTCCGGCGACACGATCGGGGGGGTGTTCATTCCGAGACCTCCTTTTTGCGGCCGCAAGTCCTTCGCTCCATTCTCGTCCACGTGTCTCTCCTCTTCCCTTGCTAGACCTTGGCCTGCTGTCCTCGATTGGCCCAGTATTGGCCGCGTCAGCGAACGCTGGAAGTAACAAGTGTGGCGGGATTCCTTTGGTTCGGCCGGCCGACACGCTCGAACGTGCTCCCTCGCTTTCATTCCTACGCTGACGAGATGTCCCTGATGGAAAACCGCCGACGCGATCCTTCGACCACCATCCCGTTGAAACCGGGGAATTTTTGCTTTGTCATCTACGCCGCGAAAGACGCGCTCAATCGCGTGTAACTACCACTGCTCGGGGATCTCGACCTGACCTAGCCCCAATTCGTCGTTTTGTTTCTCTTCTTGGAG
>Ga0123356_10006284_pt1 | contig 12000 bp, 13 predicted proteins | sample TergutEmb28metaG_2_FD_92546 | JGI IMG/M metagenome (GOLD analysis project Ga0123356, IMG submission 92546) | Embiratermes neotenicus P3 segment gut microbial communities from Petit-Saut dam, French Guiana - Emb289 P3 | ecosystem: Host-associated > Arthropoda: Insects > Digestive system > Gut ... | reverse complement strand
CGGGTGCTCGGCGATCCCGGCAGGCAGTTCCGGACCGGCGGGCTCGGCACCGGGCACGCGATGAAGGCGCTGAATAACGTGATCGCGGCCGCCACGACCTGCGTGACCGCCGAGGCCCTGGTGGTCGGCGCGCGGTTCGGCCTCGACCCCGCGACCATGGTGGACGTGATCAACGCCTCGACCGGCCGGTCGTTCGTCAGCGAGATCTTCGCCAGCGAGGTGCTGACCGGCCGCTACGGCACTGGCTTCGCCGTCGGCCTGCTCGCCAAGGACGTGCGGATCGCGGCCAGCGTCGCCGCCGCGGCGGGGGTCGACACGCCGGCGATCACGCTGACCGAGGAGCGGTGGGCGAAGGCCCTCGGCGCGCTCGGCCCGGCGGCCGACCAGTCGAAGGCCCACCAGGCCTGGTGGCCCGACTCACTGAACCGCGACTAGACATGTAGCCGGGATCGAATCCTATTCCCTGGACTATTGGCAATTCCTGGTGGCCGGAGGAATTGATTTTCGTCCTCGGCGACAATTCGGCGCGGCAGCGGGCCGCATCGGGATAATTGTTCCGGCGATGGCGGCGAGCTTGAAAGTAACGGTAGTTGTGCTACCGGGCCGGTCGGCGCATCATGAATTACCCGCGCTATTCACCCAGCCTTGCCGTCGGCAATCGGGTATCCCGGCACGGGTTTAAGGGGATGCACAATGACCGCGAAAACCGCAGTGCAACGCCTCGTCCTGATCTTCGCCTCGCTTGCCCTCGTCGCGGTGGCCGCGATCGCGGCCGCGAGCCCGGCGAATGCCGGGAGTAAACCTGCCGCCGGGAATCCGGCCTCGCCCGCGACCGGCCCGGCCGTTTACGATCCGGCAAGCGACAGCCTTGACGTTTTCGCCGTCGCGGGAAACAACGAATCCCTGTACGTGCGGACCTCGAGCCACGCTCGCGGCTGGTCGACGTGGCAGGACCTTGGCGGCCGTTTCCTCAGCGAGCCGACCGCGGCGTACGACGCGGCCAGCCGAAGCCTTGATGTCTTCGCCATCGGACTCAACACCGCTCTTTACGAGCGGTCCTGGAGCCAGGCGCACGGCTGGTCGGCGTGGTCGGACCTCGGCGGTAGCTGGTTCGTCAGTCGCATCGGCTTCTCTCGCGGTCTGGCCGTTAGCTACGACCCGGCGAGCGGCAGCCTTGACGTCTTCACCGTCTCGGGGAACAACGCTGCCCTTTACGTGCGGTCCTGGAGTCAGGCTCGCGGCTGGTCAGGATGGACGGACCTAGGCCAGTCGGTCCAAGGCTGGCCCGCTGTCACATATGACCCGGTGAACGGGAGCCTGTATGTCTTCATCGCCGGGAACCACGGGGCGGTTTTCGAGCGGTCCTGGAGTCTGGCCCGCGGGTGGTCGGCGTGGTTCGATGCCGGGTTCACGATCAACGGGGATCCCGCGGTGGTGTATGACCCGGTGAGCGGGGACGTGGAGGTGTACGCCGTGGCATTGAACCAGTCCCTCGTCGAGCGTTACTGGAACCCCGCGCACGGGTGGTCGAAGTGGATCGACCTCGGTTTCGAGCTCGTCTCGGATCCTGCCGCGGTGTATCAGCCGGTGACCGGAGATGTGCAGGTATACAGCGAGGCCCGTAATCGCACCGTCGTCGAGCGTTACCAGGGCCCGGCAGGCCGCTGGTCGAAGTGGATCGATCTCGGTTCCGCGATCTACCCAAGTCTTTCCGTGGCGTACGACCCGACTAGCGGAAACGTGGAGGTGTACGCGCTGGCGCCGGTAACCGGGGCTCTACTGGAGCGTTACCAGACCCCGGCAGGCCGCTGGTCGAACTGGATCACCCTTGGGGGGCACTGGTACGCGCTGTAACTGCGGCGGCTCGGTAAGCCCTCTTCGGGTAGCTCCCTGGGCCACGGCCAGCAGCCGCTGGCCCTCGGGCGGCAGCGGGTCGTGGTCGGGCCGCCAGACGGCGGTGAGCTGCCGTGTCAGCGGCGGACCGGCGACTTCGACCGCGACAAGGCGGCCGAGGACCAGGTCGTCCCGCACGGCGAGCCTGGACAGCACGCCGGGTCCGACACCCGCGGCGATGGCCGAGCGCACGGCGGCGCTGGTGCCGAGCTCCATCGCGATCGCCGCCCGCAGCGGCGGCTCCTGGGCCGCCAGGTGGTCGGTAAGCGTGTCCCTGGTCCCGCTGCCCGCTTCACGCATGACAAGCGGCGTGCTGGCGATCTCGGCGGGGGTCAGCGGTCGCTGCCGGTGCGCCCAGCGGTGACCGGGCGCGGCCACGACGAGGAGTTCATCGTCACGCAGCCGCGCGGTCACCAGGTCCGAAGGCAGGTGCGGTGTCTCGATGAAGCCCAGGTCCGCTTTACCGTCGCGGACGAGTTCGATGACGCCGGTGGAGTTCGCCACGGTCAGCTCGACCACGGTCGGCAGGTAGCCCGCGGGCTGCTCGCCGGTGCTCAGCTCAGCGGCCTGCTCGCCGGCGCTCAGCTCAAGAGTGCGCAGTTCCACCAGCCAATGCGGCACCAGGTGCTCGGCGATCGTCTGGCTAGCCGCGATGGCGAGCCGGTGGGACACGCCGGACCGGATCGAACGCAGGCCGGCCTCGAGGCGGTCGGCGGCATCAAGTACGTCTTCGGCCCAGCCGACCACGAGCCGGCCCTGTTCGGTCAGGTGCGACCCGGACGGCGTCCGGGCGAGCAGGGCGACGCCCATGGTCCGCTCCAGGGTGCGCATCCGGGCGGACAGCGCCTGCTGGGATACCCCGAGCACCGTGGCGGCCGCCGCGATCGACCCCTGCCTGCCCACCTCGCGGAGCGATCGCAGCGCGCCCAGATCATGCACTGACTCTTTCATCGTCCCCGTCCCCGACGGTCATCCCCAAGGCATCGTCCGGCTTCAATGATGCCCGGCGGATACAAGGCTAGCTTGTACCCCCACAACCCTCTTCGCCTTCTGGCAGGCCACCGGGTCGGTGACCCTAGATGTGTTATGACTGCTGCTCCCACTGACATCGCAAGGTCACCCGCGACACGACCGGCTCGCAAGCCCCTGGCGCCCCGGCCGAAGGCGCCTGCGGTCGATGCGTCCCTGCCGGGGAGCAAAGCCAGGGCTAAGGCGGTCGCCAAGGCGCGTGAGATCGCTCCGGGCCTGGCCCTGGCGCTCGCGGTGGCCGCGGTCGCGACGGTGGTGGGGCAGTACGTTCCGCTGGTTGGCAGCGCTGTTCCGGGCGCGGTGATCGGGGCGGTCATCGCGATCGCGATCCGGCCGGGGGCGCGGCTGGCGCCGGGCCTGAAGTTCGCGAGCTCGTTCCTGCTGCAGTGCTCGGTGGTGGTGCTGGGCACCCAGCTGTCGGTCGCCGAGGCGGCCCGGGTTGGCGCGTCGTCGCTTCCGGTGATGCTCGGCACGCTGGCCATCTGCCTGGGCGCGGCGTGGCTCTACGGCCGGCTGCTGGGGGTGCCCCGCGACCTGCGGACGCTGATCGGCGTCGGCACCGGGATCTGCGGCGGGTCGGCGATCGCCGCGGTGTCGCCAGTGATCGAGGCCGCGTCTACCGACGTCGCCTACGCGATCTCGACGATCTTCCTGTTCAACATCGCCGCCGTCCTTGCCTTCCCGATCCTCGGCCACGCGCTCGGGATGAGCCAGCAGTCGTTCGGGCTGTTCGCCGGCACGGCCGTCAACGACACGTCCTCGGTGGTCGCGACGGCGACGACGTACGGCGCCGCCGCGGCGAGCCACGCGGTCGTCGTGAAGCTGGTCCGCACGCTCATGATCATCCCGATCTGCCTGGGCCTGGCCACCCTGACCGCCCGCAGGCACGAGAAGGAGACGGCCGCCCTCGCCACTGCCGGCGGGGCCCTCGGCACCGCCACCGCCACCATCACCGCGGGCGCGACGGTACTCGAGCCCGGCCGGCGGCCAGCGCGGATGACGCCGTTGCGGGTGATCCGGCTCGTCCCGTGGTTCCTGATCGGCTTCCTGGTGGCCGCCACGGTGAACTCCGCCGGCCTGCTCCCGGCGGCATCGCACGCCCCGCTCCAGCACGTGTCCGTTTTCCTGGTCGCGATGGCGCTGTCGGCCATCGGCCTGTCCACTAACGTGGCCGCGCTCCGCAAGGCCGGCCCGAAGCCGCTGCTGCTCGGCGCGCTGCTGTGGGTCACCGTCGCCGCCGCCAGCCTCGGCCTCCAGCTCCTCAGCGGCACCCTGCACTGATCATCTAGCACCGGCCACTGACCACCCCCGGGTTCCTGGCGGGCACGTCTCGGGCCGGGCGAAGCCACGGTTCGTTCGATATATGTGGGAAGCTGGTCAGGACGACGAAGGGTCTTCGAAGGGACATCGCAGCAGTGAGCCGCGCCCAGGTGCTTGAAACGGCCGACGAGGCGGTCGCGGGAATCGAGGACGGTTCGGTGATCCTGGTGGGCGGCTTCGGCCTCGCCGGGATGCCGTTCGACCTGATCGACGCGCTGATCAGGCAGGGGGCGAAGGACCTGACGATCGTCTCGAACAACGCCGGCAACGGCGATGTCGGGCTGGCGGCGCTGCTCGCGGCGGGTCAGGTGGCGAAGGTGGTCTGCTCCTTCCCCCGGCAGGCCGACTCCTGGGTCTTCGACGGGCTGTACCGCACCGGCAAGGTCGAGCTGGAAGTCGTGCCGCAGGGCAACCTGGCCGAGCGGATGCGGGCCGCGGGCGCGGGCATCGGCGCGTTCTACTGCCCGACCGCCGTCGGCACGCCGCTCGCCGAAGGCAAGGAGACCCGCGAGATCGACGGCCGGACCTACGTGCTGGAGTATCCGATCAAGGGCGACTACGCGTTCATCGCGGCCTACCGCGCGGACCGGCTCGGCAACCTGGTCTACCGCAAGACCGCCCGCAACTTCGGCCCGGTGATGGCCACCGCCGCGGTAACCACGATCGTCCAGGTCGCCGAGGTCGTCCCGGTGGGGACGCTGGACCCCGAAGCGGTGGTGACGCCGTCGATTTTCGTCGACCGGATAGTTCCGGTGGCCGCCCGCAGCTACACCGTGGCCGGAGCGCGCTGATGTCAGACCTCGCCGCAGCGCCCGCCCGGGAGCATGCCGACAGGGGCCCGTTGTCGATGGACGAGCTCGCCGCCGTGATCGGCCACGATATCCCGCCCGGCTCATACGTCAACCTCGGCATCGGCCAGCCGACCAAGATCGCCGAGCACCTGCCGGCCGGCGCTGACGGCCGGCCGTCGGTCATCCTGCACACCGAGAACGGCATGCTCGGCATGGGCCCGGCCGCGGCGGGGGATCAGATCGACCCGGACCTCACCAACGCCGGCAAGGTCCCGGTGACCGAACTGCCCGGCGCGGCTTACTTCCACCACGCCGACTCCTTCGCGATGATGCGCGGCGGCCACCTGGATGTCTGCGTGCTCGGCGCCTACCAGGTCTCCGCGTCCGGTGACCTGGCCAACTGGCACACCGGCAAGCCGGACGACATCCCCGCCGTCGGCGGCGCCATGGACCTGGCGATCGGCGCCAAGGACGTGTACGTGATGATGTCGCTGTTCACCAAGAAAGGCGACGCCAAGCTGGTCCCGGAATGCAGCTACCCGCTCACCGGCGTGGCCTGCGTCAGCCGCCTCTACAGCGACTACGCCACCTTCGACATCCAGCCCGACGGAGTCCATGTACTGGCGACGTACGGCATCACGCTGGCCGGGCTTCGCGACCGGGTGCAGGTCAAGCTGCTGGGATAAGAGGGTTACCCATAACGGTCCCGCGGCTCCGGCCGGTCATGCCCGATCTGCCTGGCCTGCGCGGCTAGCGCGGCGTCAGCCGGAAGGCGCGGGCGCCGGCCGCCCAGGCGAGGTGCAGGTCCCACGGGTCGGGGTTGCCATCGGCGTCCAGGCCGACCCGCTGGAAGTTGGCGAAGTTGTGGTTGTCCCGGCACATGATCGCGTACGCGGCGGTGACGCCTGGCTCGTCCGTGAAGACCTGGACGTCGGCGAGCCGCTTGCGGCCCTGCAGGCGGATCTCCACCGGCTCCCCGGTCCGCAGGTTGCGGCCCCAGCCGAACGGCGTGCCGATCAGCAGGTCCCCGTCGTGCCGGGAATATGCCACCGGGAGGTCGTAACGCCGACCCGATTTGCGCCCTACGACGTAGAGGGTGACGAGCCGCTTGCCGATGGCGCGGGACACCAGGGGTGTGCGGAGCATGGTCAGCATGACGCGGTTCAGGATGCCCTGCGCGCCCATCTTCTGCACTCGCGGTTCCGGCGTCGCGACCGGGCCGCCCGCTATCGATTCGCTGCTCATCTGCTTTCCTCCGGTTGTTACCTCGATCCGGTTCGGATCGTCTTCTGATATGACGGAACCTAGCGAAGGAAGGTAACAGTGGACGGCGAATGGCCGACGGCCTACTTCGAAGAGCAGCGCCCGCACCTGCGGGCGGTGGCCTACCGGATGCTCGGCTCGGTGACCGAAGCCGAGGATGCCGTGCAGGAGACCTGGCTGCGGCTGTCCCGCTCCGGCGGCGACGGCGTACGGGACCTGCGCGCGTGGCTGACCACCGTGGTGTCCCGGGTCTGTCTTGACATGCTGCGGGCCCGGACGGCGCACCGCGAGGAGCCGCTCGACGTGCACGTGCCCGATCCGCTGGTGGTCACGCCGGTAGCCGACGATCCCGAGGAGCACGCGGTGCTGGCCGATTCGGTCAGTCTCGCGCTGCTTGTCGTCCTGGACACGCTGGCGCCACCCGAGCGGCTCGCGTTCGTCCTGCACGACGTGTTCGCCGTGCCGTTCGAGCAGATCGGCGCCATCCTCGACCGCTCGCCCGCCGCGGCCAAGCAGCTGGCGAGCCGCGCCCGGCAGCGACTCCGGCACACAGGTTCGCCCGCTCCCGCCGCCGATCGCGCCCGGCAGTGGGAAGTGGTCGACGCGTTCTTCGCCGCGGCCACCGAAGGCGACTTCGAGGCTCTGCTCGCCGTCCTCGACCCGGACGTCGTGCTGCGCGCCGACGCCGGCGCGGGCCCGCTAGGCCCTTCTCAGCTGGTTCGCGGCTCGCGCGACGTGGTCGCGCAGGCAGATCGCTACCGGCCGCTCGGTCGCTTCGCCCATCGGGTGCTCGTCAACGGCATTCCCGGTGCCATCATCGTGACCCAGGGAAAGCCGCTCGCCCTGGCCAGCTTCACCGTCGTCGACGCCAAGATCACCGAGATCGACATCCTCGCCGACCCCGACCGCCTGGCCAGCCTGGACCTCGCCGCCGTACTCGCAGGTCCGTAACGCCGGCAGCGCGCTCCGCGCGCCGACGTCAGCTCGCCGGATCGGCGTAACCGGCGCCGGTGCAGATGTTCGCGATGTCGTCGGAGGCGTTCGAGGTGTTGACCGAGGTGTTGCCCTGGAGGCCCTCCGCCAGCGCGTGCAGGTCGTTGATCAGCGGCTGGGTCGTCGCTTCCTGATACGCGTCGTAGACCGCGGTACTACTGCCCTGTCCGTTGCCCGTCGAGTCGTCGTACCAGACCCAGTAGGCGTTGCACGCCGAGGCGTCGCCCGTGGCGGATGAGCTCCCTCCGGCCCGCGCCGCGATGAAGACGCCGACGACGACGAGGGCGGCGAGGACCACAAGAGCGATGTTCAGCCTGCGCTTGGTTATCACGAACGGCGACCTTCCTCCACAATCTGGCGCAACACTATACGGCAGTGCGGAGTGTCCTGTGGGGCAAGCCGTTTCCCCGGCGGGCGGCACCCGGGTTGACGGTTACCGGCTGAGCGGAATTCGTGACCGTCCGCGAGCACTTCGCAAATGCGCGCCGCTGGTAATTGTTGATGTGCGGCAATGCGTTTATCGGCGCATCCTGGATCGCATGGACGCCATCGGCAGCTCGCGCGGCGAACACGATCATCACCGGCACGCTCACCACCACGGACACGCTCACGACCACGAGCATGATCACCACCACGAGCGTGACCGCAATGACATTCAGGACCCGCACGATGTTCATGGACACAGCGCCCATGGACTGAAGCGGCTGCGCCATGCGGTGCGCCCGCATTCCCATGAGCCGGCCGGCAAGGTGGACGCGGCGCTGGAGGCGAGTTCGGCGGGCATGCGGGCACTGTGGGTCTCGCTGGCCGTGCTCGCCGCGACGGCAGCGATCCAGGCGGTCGTCGTGGCGGCGTCGGGGTCAGTGGCACTGCTCGGTGACACCCTGCACAACGCCGCCGACGCGCTGACGGCGGTGCCGCTCGGGATCGCTTTCATCGTGGGTCGGCGTCCGCCGAGCCGCCGCTACACCTACGGCTACGGGCGGGCCGAGGACCTGGCTGGGCTGGTGATCGTCGCCGCGATCCTGGCCTCATCCGCGCTCGCGGCCTATGCGGCGCTGAGCCGCCTGGTGCGTCCGGAACGTCCCTCGGACCTGATCGCGGTGGCGGCCGCCGCCGTAGTGGGATTCACCGGAAACGAACTGGTCGCCGGCTACCGCATCCGGACCGGCCGGAAGATCGGCTCCGCCGCCCTGGTCGCCGACGGCCTGCACGCGCGCACGGACGGCTTCACGTCGCTGGCCGTGCTGCTCGGGGCGGGCGGCGCGGCGCTCGGCTGGGACTGGGCCGATCCGGTCATGGGCCTGGTGATCACCGTGGCGATCCTGGTAGTGCTGTACCAGGCTGCCCGCGAGGTCTGGCGGCGGCTGATGGACGCGGTCGACCCCGCCCTAGTCGACCGGGCGGAGTACACGCTGCGGGGCACCCCCGGCGTGCTGGACGTCGGGCTTGTCCGGCTCCGCTGGGTCGGCCATCAGCTCCGCGCTGAGTGCGAGATCACCGTCAGCGGCGACATCACCGCTCGGATGGCCCACGAGATCGCCGTCAGCTCCGAACACGACCTGCTGCACGCGCTGCCCCGGCTGTCGGCGGCCCTGGTGCACGCCGACCCGCAGCCACGCCAGGGCGCCGACCCGCACGCGCTGCTGGCCCCGCACCGCTAGCCCGGCCAGGTCTTCCGCAAGGCTCCCGGCGGGTCCGGCCGGGCGAGCCGGCCCTTCTTCAGGCGGACCGGACCCGGCGGCCGGTGATGTGGGACGGGACGATACGGACGAACAGCTGGCGGTCTCCGGGGGCCCAGGGGTGGACGTGGGCTTCGCGCGTCGCGTCATGGTCCTCGCCGGTGACATGGTGCGCCGGTCCCTGGATGAGGACGCTCCAGCCCTCCTCGGCGGCCGCGTTGATGTTGTCAATCTCAAACGCCACCCGGTAATCGGCGTCCGCGATCCCGGTCCGCAGGTCCTCATCGAGCGGCCCGTGCTCCGCGGTGCGGAACACGATCGCCCCGTCCTGCAGCACGTAGTTCACCGGTAGCACAACCGGTCCGAACCGGCCGGTGTAGGCGATCCGGCCGATCCCGCCCGCTGCTATCAGGGCCAGGCACTGCTCCTCGTCCAGCTCTTCGATCACGCGGTCAGCCATCGTGGTTGCTCCCTTCCCACAGGGTTGGTGATCCCACCCATGACCCTAGCCGTGGCGCGCGGGGATCAGACGTTCAGCCCGTCCCGACGGCTTAACCGTTGACCGACATGGGTCGTCACGATGGCCTGGGTGCTCGTCTTCACACCTTGCTCCTTCGTCTCGTCAAAGCTCTCGGCTGAGCGGCCGGTGATGGCGTTGGTAGTGCTGGCGCAGCAGGGCCATGCCGTAGTCGTTGCCGTTCGGAGTCCGGACGACCGTGTGCACGTGGCACGGGTCGGGCTGGTCGAAATCGAGGAAGATCCCGGGGTGGTTGTCGTATTCGGCGAGCAGGACGGGGGAGTGGATCCGGAAGTAGATGGGACCGTCCGGGTCGGCCGCACCGATCCAGGCGAAGTGGGTGCCGGCGAGATGGCGGCGGACCTCAGTCAGCTTGGCCTCGGAGGGCCCGGCCGGCATCCGGGAGACGAACGTCCCGGCGAGCCGGACGAGCAGTTCCTGCTGGCCAGGTGACATGGAGTCGGCCGGCAGGCCGGCATAGGGAACGACCCGGTTGTCCTGTCCCGCGCCGCCAAGGTGCCGGCCGTCAACACTTCCGGCAAGCTCCCGCGGCAGGACTTCCGGGCGCATTGACGGGTAGAGCACCGCTCTGTCCCGCTGAGCGGCCGACAGGCCGGTAAGAAGCTCGAGGCCCACCGCGCGGTGTTCCTCGAAGATCTGCTCGGATTCGAATTCGGCGCCGAGGAAGGTGGGTGTCAGTACCATCTGCCCGGCCAGCATGAAGAAGCTCACGCTGACGTGATGGCCGAACAGCTGCCATCCCCACGGATCGACGGCCGACGGCTCGCCGAACAGTGCGATCCAGTAGGCCCACTCCGTGAGGGTGTCGTGGTACTGGCCGATGAGCTGGCCGAGTGCGGCGTTGAGCCGCATCGCCGTCTGAACGTCGAGGAACCCCCTGGCGCTGAGTGACGCCCGCAGCAGCCCCATGACCGCGTCGCGCCTGGTGTCGTCGAGGTCGTCAAGGAAGATCCCGTCCGGTTCCCAGCTCGGGTAGGCATTGGTCCACAGTCGCCAGGCGGCAGCGTCGACGGGAAGCGGGCGGGCTGCCCGGGACCGCTGTGGCTCGGACAGGCACCCGAGCAGGGACCTGGCGGCCTCGACCACGGGGGCCGGATCGAGCCCGGTGTCCTGGAGGGCGTACAGGCCGGGGACCACCTGCCCGTCTGTGGTGATGCCCTTGAACGGCACCGCCGCGCTGGCCTGGACATCGGGGGCCGGGGAATCGCCGTTTAGCTGGAAGACGTAATCCGACGGCTTGGACCGGTCAACCCGGGCCCGGGTGATCGGCAGCAGCTCGGGCCGGGCCTTGTGCCCCTGGTAGCTGGTGTCCGCCACGGTGGCCCGCCTAGAAGAGCTGCTCGGCCGCGACGCTCAGCTCGACGACCGTGTCCCAGCGATGGCCCTCCGACGGCCGCGCCATCGGCTCCGGGACGATGATCGTGAGGTGCTGCTCGGTCTCATCCTGCTCGTTCCACTGCCGGTGCGGGACCTGGGCTGGCAGGACCACCAGCTGGCCCGGCGGCACTTCGTAGCGCTTAAGCCCGATCTCGACGCTGAGGGTGCCCTGGAGCACGAAGTAGAACTGGTCGAATTCGTGCATGTGCAGCGGCGGCCCTTCCTTCCCCGGCGGGACCTCGGCGAGATAGACGGCGGCGTGGGTGGCGCCGAGGGCCCGGTTGGCGAGCCAGTCGAGCGCGAAGTCCCGGCCCGTGAGCTTGGCTGGGTCGGCCTCCTGAACGAACGCCGGCTGCACGGAGGTATCCCGCAGCTCGGTCGTTTCAACTAGCCGCTGTACCGGGAGGACACCGGGCGCTATGACCTCGATGTGGACCTCGTCCTCGTCGCCGTCGTTCCAGTTGCGGTGCGGCAGGCCGGCCGGGATGAAGACCGCGGACCGCGCCTTCGCTGCTCGCGTCTCCTCGCCCAGCTCGACCGTTATCTCTCCCTGCAGCACGAAGTACGTCTGGTCGCTCGGGTGCCGGTGCCGGGGAGGCCCGGCCACCCCGGGCCGCACCTTGGTGGCGATGATCAGGCAGCTCTCTCCCGCGTAGAGGTACTGACCCTGGTAGCCACCGTCCATGGTCACGTGCGGATGATCCCAGTCGACCGGCCGAATGAACTCCATGCCCTCGCCTCTTTCCGCCTCCGTTAGGGGCCGGGCAGCAGCACCTGCGCCCAGGTATGGACAATCGTAAGTTCCGCGGATCGTCGAAAGTTAGACGTCAATTCCCTAAGAAACCCCGACATGATCGAGCCAGACACCGGGGACATCTCAAGAACCGGGAGGCCACCAACCACGATGCGGATCGTCGTCCTGTCTGACACGCACGCTCCCCGGCGCTGGAAGTCATGCCCGGCCGCGGTCGCGTCCCAGTTGCTCGGCGCGGACCTGATCCTGCACGCCGGTGACGTGTGCACGGCCGCGGTGCTCGACGAACTGGCGCAGTACGCCCCGGTGATCGCGGTCATCGGCAACAACGACGGTCCCGACGTGGCCGAGTGGGGCGCG
>Ga0123356_10006283_pt1 | contig 12001 bp, 8 predicted proteins | sample TergutEmb28metaG_2_FD_92546 | JGI IMG/M metagenome (GOLD analysis project Ga0123356, IMG submission 92546) | Embiratermes neotenicus P3 segment gut microbial communities from Petit-Saut dam, French Guiana - Emb289 P3 | ecosystem: Host-associated > Arthropoda: Insects > Digestive system > Gut ... | reverse complement strand
GTTCATTTTTTCCAGTGATACAACTATGCCTCCATATTCAGGTATTGCTCCTCCTGAAAGCCCCGAACCGGCGCCTCTTGGAGTAACAGGAATAAGACAGCGGTTGGCAAGTTTAACAACATTTGCAACTTCTTCTGTACATGAAGGAAGAACCACAGCTTCAGGATAGTGTCCGTATTCAGAAGAATCAGTTTCATCATGTGAATAGGCATCAAGTTTTTCAATGTCAGTGATTACATTGCCCTTTCCAACAATTTCTTTAAGTTGATTTATAATATTATCAGTTATTTTATTGTATGCCATTTTAAATCCGGTTTTATCATTCATTAAATTACCTCTGTATTCCGTGAATCATAAACCTGATTCTTCCGTTTTCCTGCCGGATTGCTTCTCAGATAATCTTTTTTTAAGTTCACCTAACACTTCAAAGGCATCTCCCACAATCGCAAGATCTGCAATCTTGTGAAGATTTGCATCAGGATCGATATTGATCGATACTATTGTCCGGCATGTTTTAATTCCTGCAAGATGCTGAATGGCTCCGGATATACCTGCTCCGATGTAAAGTTTGGGAGAAACTGTTTTTCCCGAAAGGCCGACCTGATGCGGGTAACTTATCCAGCCTCTGTCAACCGCATCTCTGCTTGCCCCTGTTTCTCCTCCAAGTGAGTTTGCTATTTCACGGATAATGCCAAAATTTTCGCCCTTTTTAAGTCCACGGCCGCCTGCGACAATTACTTCAGCTTCTTCAAGATTTGCAAAAGTTGTTTCATCTTTACGGTACCCTTTTACAATTGTACCGGAAGATATGTTGCATTGGCGCTGTATATAGCCAGACAATGAACTTAAATCACCGGTTCGTATATTTTCCGGTATTTTATCTGCAAGAGAATAGCGTTTAACTTTTCCCTGACGTGCGGGATTTTCTTCCGGCGGCAGCGAAGAACGTGGACGGACTGTTGCCATTTGAGGCCTGTGATCCGGCGTTTTAATTGTAGCCATTATATTGCCTCCGATTGCCGGACGTGTCTGAAGAAGATTGCCGGTTCCTTCTTCAATATCAAGGCCGGTGCAATCCGCTGTAAGCCCTGTATGAATTTTCACAGCTGTATACGACATAAGTGTTCTGCCCATGGAAGTCGCTGCCGCAAGAATTATTTCCGGCTTGTACTCCCTGATAAGTTTTTCAAAAACTGCAGAATAAGTGACAGAACAAAAGTACCGCAGCGATTCATCTTCGGAGGCAATTATTTCATCCGCTCCCCTGTGAATAAGCTCTGTCAGGGTTTCTTCAGCTAACGCAGGACCGATAAGTATGGAAACAAGTTTTCCTCCCAGTTTGTCTGCAAGAAATCTGCCGCAGGACAGGAGTTCAAAAGAAACTGATTTAAGTTTTCCATTATGCTGTTCTGCAAGAGTCCATACAGCTTTCATACAATACCGTTCTCAGAAATGATAGCCATTAACTCGTCAACTGCATGACACAGGGATTCTTCATCCTGTACTTTGATTACCTTGCCCCCTCTGGAAACAACAGGGGTATCGATTTTGACAACTCTTGTAGGTGAACCTTTTAATCCGATAAATTCCTTGTTTACATCCAGATCATCTGCAGAAAGAACAGGGATATTAATTTCACGGGACCGGATTTTTCCTTTTAATGTTGGTAAGCGCGGTATTGCAATTTCCTTTACAACGGTAAGAAGACATGGAAGCGGAGCATCAAGAATTTCATAACCTTCTTCTGTAAGCCGTTCAAGCTCAATCCGGTTTTGTTCTATCATGTTAATTTTTGAAACATAGGTAAGCGCGGGAATATCAAGCCATGCCGCAAGACCAGGTCCTACCTGTGCAGTATCTCCGTCTGTTGCTCTTTCTCCCGCAACAATTATATCGAAGGAACCATGCAATTTTGCAAAGCGGTAAAGAGTATATGAAGTAGCAAAGGTATCAGCGCCGCTGAATCTGCGATCAGAAAGAAGCGCGCATTTATCGCATCCCATCGCCGCAGCTTCCCGTAAAACCCGCATTGCCGATAGCGGTCCCATTGAGACAGCAGTAACTTCTGCGCCGTATTGTTCTTTGAGTCTTAACGCAGTTTCTATAGCGTAAAGATCAAGAGGGTTTACAACTGTTTCAACTCCTGTGCGGACAACTGTTCCTGTTTCAGCATCCATTTTTACATTGCTGCTTTCGGGAACCTGTTTTATTAAAACAAGAATTTTCACTTTAACAAGTATAACATTTAAAAAATGAAATTGTCTTAAAATTAATTAAATAAAATGAAAATTATACTTTCATAACACTGGGTATCACGCTGCGCTCAGAAAAAACTTTGGCAAAGAGTCTGCTACGGAGCCCTGACTACTAAAATAAAAAAAAACAATAAATATAAACATATTATTGTTTTAGTAGTCAGGTCTCCTTCGCAGAGAGCGCCAAAAATGTTTTTTCTAAGCGCCCATGCCACCCCGTGTTATGAAAAATATATTAACTTTCATTTTCTCTAAAATACTTTTTCCAAACTTTTTCAATACTTGTTAGAGTTTCTTCACGATTCAACTGATTTTTAAGAAAAGTTCCCCACTTTAGGTTGTCACAGAAAAAACCAAAAAACCTTCTAGCCCGCGAAATGTAAAATTCCGGCGGTTGATGTTTTGCCAAAAGCTCGATAAAACGCAATCCTATAGCCTCCAACGGGAACTGTGCGCTCTCCGTAAAAACCTTTGGAGGAATCTGCTTCCGAGCCATCTGCGATGTCTCTCCAGCAGGGAACTCCAAAAATGGTTTTTCCGAAGTACGCACCGCTCCCGCTGGAGGACATAGAAATGATTTATCGAGCTTTTGTTCAGCAGGGTTAATATTATTTTCATTGCTAACTTCTAACTTTTCACTGCTAACTGTTAACTGTTCACTGTTCTCTGTTAATTGCCTGCGGGCATGTGCGAAAATCCAGGGTTGGCGGACTGCGCCTCTGCCAACCATGACTGCGTCGCAAAGACCGTTGGCGCGGCAGACAAGTTCTTCAGCGCTGGTAATATCCCCGTTTCCGGCTACAGGGATTTTTAACTCAGTTCTTAATTTGCCTACATAATCCCAACGGGCAAGACGCTTGAATTTTTCTGTGACCGTCCGCGGATGGAGAGTTATAAGATCAACTCCCTCTTCTTCCAGACAACGGCAAAACTTGACCAGATATTCAAAATCCTCATTAAAACCAATACGCAATTTAACGCTGAGACGGCGTTTTACCTGAAGCCTGACACAGGAAATCAACTCTCTGGTACGATCAATCGAAGCCATCCAGGCAGCTCCAGCTCCGGTTTTACGGATTAATGGAGCACTACAGCCCATATTTATATCGATTCCGGCACATTCAAGTTTGTCCAAATGAGATGCTGCTTTGGAAATTATCAATGGATCTGAGCCAACAAGCTGGAAAACAAGCTTTTCCGGGCATGGAAAGGTATCAATATACCATTTTTCGAAGGGACCGCCTGCAAAAAGAGCCGCTGCGCTGATCATTTCAGAAAAATAGGCATCGCAGCCTCCAAAATCTTCGATTAATTCCCTGAACGCCCTATGACTGATTTCTGCCATAGGTGCGAGAAAAAAAGGTGTTTTCATTAAAAGCTCCTAAATAAAAAATGTCCATTGTAAAGGTAAACGCCAATAAATACAAAAAATTATCGAAAAAACCACCTAAAATACACTTGGAAATTTATTTCAATTATGGCAATATTTCAGTTATACATACCAGACAATACTTGACTATTTTTGAATTATATCATATATTAAGAGACAGAGGAGCGTACAGGATGACAGCAAAGACTGATATGCCTAATATCAATGAAAAAACCGCTGAAGGAATAAAACCGGAGGGTGTACCATACCGTGTTCTGATCGTCGACGATTCGATGTTCATCGCTAAACAGCTCGGGCAAATCTTTTCCTCCGAAGGTTTCGAAATAGCAGACACTGCTTCAGATGGAGCCCAGGGGCTTGAAAAATACAAAGCTTTGCATCCAAACGTCGATTTGGTTACCCTGGATATTACCATGCCGGTTATGGATGGCGTTTCCGCTTTGGAAAAAATTCTTGAATTTGACAAGAGCGCCAATATAATAATGGTAAGCGCATTGGGTAAAGAAGATGTTGTAAAAAAATGCCTTCTGATGGGAGCAAAGAGCTACATCGTAAAACCCTTGGACAGAAAGAAAGTTTTGGAAAGAGTTATTTCCGTACTTAAGCGGTAAAATCTATTATTAACAGGAAATCTCTAATTAAATGAGCCCTGTTTGCCTTTACAATGGAACCGTCCTTACCGGATTTGCTGCAATGGAAAATTGCGCAGTGCTGGTTGAGGACGGTTTTATTTCTGATGTATTTTCATATAAACGTTTTCAGCGAAAAAATTTTGACAACTCTGTCCGTCTTATTGATGTAGGCGGTGCTTGCATTGCACCAGGATTTATCGATACTCACATTCACGGAATCGGCGGTTACGGAACAGATGATGAAGAAACTGATTCCATTCTTGAAATGTCCCGTCATCTTGCCGGATTGGGAGTAACAGCTTTTAACCCGACACTCTATCCAACTGAACCTCAGCGGATGTTAGAAGCGGTAAAAAAAATTACAGCAGCAATAGGCAGGGAAGAAGGCGCACGAATAATGGGGCTTCATCTTGAAGGTCCTTTTATATCACCCGAAAGACCCGGCGTACAAAAACCCGATACAATATTTCCTGTTGATCTTAATTTAATGGATCAATTGTGGAATGCTTCATCGGGCAGAATTGTTAATATGACTGTTGCGCCTGAATTAAAGCACATGAGGGAGCTGGCATTATACTGCATAAAAAAAGGAATAATCCTGCAGGCAGGGCATACAAACGCAGAATATGACAATATGGTAGAAGGAATGCAGGTCGGCATACTGCATTCAACACATTTTTTCAATGCAATGAGAAGGCTGGATCACCGCAATCCAAATGCTGTAGGAGCAATATTAATACACCCGGAAATGTCATGTGAAATAATTGCTGACGGTTTCCATGTACATCCGGATCTCTTTAAACTGTTGTTGCGTGATAAACCAATTGATAAAATTGTTCTTGTCACAGACGGACTCAAACCGACAGATCAGAAAGAAGGGCCGTTTTTTGCAAATAACGAAGAAGTATATTTCAAGGGCGGTATTTTTTACAGAAAATCCGATGATGTGATCGCCGGTTCAGGTCTTACAATGATCCGCGGAATTAAAAATTTGATAACAGCAGGATTTACTCTCGATGACGCTGTAAAAACCGCTTCATTAAATCCCGCTCAGATAATGAGATATGCAAATCAGGGTGCAATAATTCCCGGCCGTTATGCAGATATCACAGTGTTCGATAAATACTATAATATATGCCTTGTAATGATAGGCGGAAAAATAATCAAAGAACCACAGGAGAGTTAATTATGCGTTTAATTATTCATGAAAATTATGTAAATGCGAGCCGCTGGGCTGCAAAGTACATAGCCGGAAGAATAAATTCTTATGATAAGAACAAACCGTTTGTTCTTGGGCTTCCGACAGGATCAAGTCCTCTGGGAATATACAAAGAATTTATAAAAATGGTCAACGAGGAAAAACTCTCGTTCAGAAATGTACATACATTTAATATGGATGAATATATCGGACTGCCTTCGGATCATCCCCAAAGTTACAGGCGTTTTATGATGGAAAATCTTTTTAACCATGTAGATATTGATAAAAAGTTCATACACATTCCGGATGGCATGGCGGAGAATCCTGTAAAAGAATGCAAGCTATACGAAGAAGCAATCGTAAAAGAAGGCGGCATAGAGCTTTTTCTGGGCGGCATGGGAAACGACGGTCACATCGCTTTTAATGAACCGGGTTCTTCACTTACATCGCGTACAAGAGTAAAATCTTTAACAACGGAAACAAGAGCGGCTAATGCCCGTTTCTTTGACGGCGATCCCAGAAAGGTGCCGGACACAGCTTTGACTGTCGGGGTTGGCACAGTGATGGATTCGCGGGAAGTGATGATCATCGTAAGCGGACGCAGTAAAGCTCGCGCTCTTCGCGCTGTTGTGGAAGAAGGCGTAAACCACATGTGGACATTGTCCTGTCTGCAAATGCATCCGAAAGCCATCATCGTCTGTGATGAAGATGCAACAGAAGAACTAAGAGTAGGAACCGTAAAATATTTTAAGGACATTGAAAAAAATAATATATAGAGAAAAAAATTATTGAAGATTAAACGCAAACTCGTACTTACGTACGCACGCAAATACCGCGAACTTATTGAACAAATTCTTTCTTATGTTCGTGTTGGTTCGTGCTGGTTCGTGGTAAAAATTCTTATTTTATTACTTTTTATAAATGTTCCATTGGTAACAGCGCAGACAGATCACCTGATTTCATTCTCCGATCCGTCACAAATTTGGGGAAACGGAATTGAACGTGTAATAGAAGAAGCATACAGAAAATTTTTCATAACAAGAATCATCGACGGAAAAGTAATGAATATACGGATTCCGTTTGCAATGAATGGTGACCGCGATTCAATGGTAGAAAGAAATATAATTTATGTCGGCGGCGGCAAAGGAAGCCCCGAAATGCTGATACAAGCCATTGAAAGAATACTTGATTCAGCGGATTTCGCAGAATATATCAGCGCACTATCATCGGGACGTGAAAAAGTAATAATATTCGATATAGCTGAACGCAGCTGGAATATATCTACAGACAATTTTCTTATTGCGCAAATCAAAGCAGGTTCTTTTAAGAGTCTTCCGCATCGTCCTCATATTTTAATTTCGGGAAGAGGCGCGCTTGAAAGCGATGTATACAATTATCTTTACTGTGTCGGTAATGTTGGGATTGATTGTTCCGGTTTTGTCTGGCATATACTTTCATATGTCGGCAGGCAGGGCGGCATTGATCTTGGCAGAATTTTAAGCCCTGTTTTGGGTGTCCCCGCCGGTGCAGATCCGGCACATTATGCCGGTACTTCATTTTTTAATTCCAGAAATTCTCAGGTAACAGCGGTAAGCGATGAAATCCGCAACCTCCGCCCTGCCGATGTCATTCTTTTCAGAGATATTTTAGGTGTCATTGTACATTCTGCGGTTATACAATCTATAGACTGGACACGTGGAATAATACGTTATATACAATGTAATAATGTAGCTACTCTGGAAGAACGCGGGGTTCATGATTCTTTTATATACTTTGATCCTTCAAACACATCTGTTTCATTAAAAGATCCTTCTCTTTACTGGACAAAAAAACGTTTTGGAGCATTTCCCGGCGAAACAATCCCGTTTGCCGATGACGGAGAAAGATACCGTTACAGATTAAACGGCGGAGGCAGAGTGGTACGATTAAATGCGCTGGTTCCTATTGTCGATCGATTAAGCAGATAAGAAAAGTAAAAAATAAACTTCATGCCGTTGTGCAAACCCCTTCGGGAGGCTGGCGGATGTGACTTATACAACGCACGCTTTGGCGTGGCAGTATCTGCGATCCACACCGATGCCTCCCTAAGAGCTTATGCACAACGGCATGTAATATCAATTAAATTTACTTTTCTTATCTGCATAACCAAATAATCGAATAAGTAAACCAGCTCATACCATACCTGTAAAAAAAATATGTAAAATAAATACAACATGCCGTCGTGCAAATTAGTGTTATGTGACAACAAATTCTTTTTTATTTTAACCGCGAACTCGAACCTTTGGTTCGTACACGAACACCGCGAACCTGATATTAAACGTTTTACATTAAAATCTCAAAAATCTATGTTTATTCAATTATTTTGTTGGAATTAGTATAGATATCAAAGTAAAGTTAGCGTGGTTAGCGGTGAAAAAAACAGGAACATCTAATAATACATTTCATTATCAAAAATGTTTAAAATATTTCATTTTGCCTTTTGCAAATTACAGGTAAAATAAAATTTAGCGCCTTTATCTAATTCGGATTCAACCCAAATTTTACCGCCCATCATTTCTATAATGCGTTTGGATAAAGCAAGACCTATCCCTATTCCGCCATATTCTCTTGTATTGCTTCCGTCAACCTGTTCAAAAATTAAAAAAAGTTTATCCTGCTGCTCTTTAGAAATTCCAATACCATTGTCAGAAACTGTAATCTGAAGCGTAATTGATCCGTTGTTTCTGTCGTGCAGAACACGGGATTCAAAATTTATTACACCTTGTTCAGGAGTAAACTTAATTGCATTGGCTAACAGATTTTCTATTACTTGTTTTAAGTGTTTTTCATCACCCATCAGCGAAACCGGTATTGCCGGATCAATATATGATATTATTTCCTGCTGCTTTTTGGATGCTTTATAACCTGCTGCCTGCAGCACATCTTTGAACATCGTATTTATTTCGAACATAGAGTTTGTCAGTTTTAAAAGCCCGTATTCAATACCGGATAAATCAAGCACATCATTTATAAGCCGGTGTAAATCGTTAGAAGCGTTATTGGTTTCATTAATATATAATTCTATGTTTTCCGGAATGTTTTGCATCATTATAACTTCCATCATGCCTATTATAACATTCAAGGGAGTCAGCATTTCATGGCTCATCCTGGACAGAAATTCACTTTTTGCGCGGTTACTGTGTTCAGCTATTTCTCTGTTGTGTTCCGCCAGTTTTTTTGCGGCAATAAGATCGGATTGCAATTTCAATACATCATTCAAATCATGCTCAATCCGGAATCGTTCAATCAGGTTTATTTGATTTTTGACTCTCATCAGGACAATCGCAGAATGGAATGGTTTGGTTATATAATCTGCTGCGCCTAAAGTCAGGCCTTTTTCTTCGGCTTCTGTGCTATCAAGACCTGTAATGAAAATAACCGGAATATTCCGTGTTTTTTCCGATTTCTTTAAAGCGGTAATAACTTCATATCCATCCATTTCAGGCATTATAATATCAAGCAAAATAACATCCGGTATAAACTCTTCTGCTGTATCAATTGCTTCTTCTCCATCGCTTGACGCATATATATTATATTCAGAACTTAGCATAGTTTTTAATGTGCTGATATTAGTTCTTTCATCATCTACAATTAAAACACTTTTTTTCTTTACGTTGCTCATTATTCAATACCCCATTCTTTTTTTATTTTAGATAATTCATCGACTGCTTGCTTGAACTTGAATCTCTCTATAAGATGTGCGAGTTTTTCCGATCCTGGTATTGTATAAACTTCATCAAGCATATCTTCACTATCAGGATTTTTAACTCTTAACATTGGTTCAAGTTTTTCAATTATTATTTTAATCTTTTCTGCGTCGTTTGTTTTTTCAATGTTATTCATATCAATTTTTACAAGCAGCGGCGCCAGTTTTTTCAGAACCAGGTCTGTCTCGGTTTTAAGTATTTTAATTTGTTCATCATTAAGCTGGTTTTTTCCTCCCGCAAGCATGGCTTCTGCTTCTGCTGCTGCTTTTTGCAATCCTTTTTCACCTATTTGCCCGGCGTTACTTTTTAATGTATGTGCAATCCTGTGTGCTGTTTTTATATTGTCAGTTTCCAAAGCGCTTAAAAATTCATCGTATTTGGTTTGATTTTCTTTGATAAAATTCATCAACTGTTTTTTATGCATTTGATCTTCTTCTTCCGAATGACGGTGTTTGTCTATTGCGGAATAACTTTCGATAGTAATATATTTAGCAAGGCATCTCCACAAGTCCTGCGTTGTGAAAGGCTTGCCAATAGTGTCTGACATTCCGTTAAGTTTGTAATGTTCCATATCGTTGGACATTACATTTGCTGTTAAAGCTACAATGGGTGTTTTTATGCCAAGGGCGGTAATTTTTGAAGCGGCTTCCAGTCCGTCCATAACAGGCATATGTATGTCCATTAAAATCAGGTTAAACGGTTTTTCATTGTTTTTTATACGTTCAGTTACAATGTCTACGCCTTCTTTGCCGTTATGCGCTAAAACAGTTTTTAATCCTACTCTCATCAAGTGATCGCAAATAACCTGCTGGTTTAAACTGTTATCTTCACATATTAACACTTCGCCTTTAAATTTTGGTTTCTCAAAATCATTTATCACGATTTTGTCATTCTGTATATCTGTATCATCAATCAAATCATATTTTAACTCAAAGAAGAATTTGCTGCCGACTCCGGGCATGGTATCCACATTAAGCGTACCGCCCATCAGCTCAATAATTCCTTTAGTTATATTCAGCCCAAGCCCTGTACCGCCGAATCTTCGCGTAATACTGTCATCTGCCTGCACAAATGGTTTAAAAATTTTATCGACCTGATCAGGGGTCATTCCTATTCCGCTGTCTTTTACTTCAAAACGAATAGTAACATTGTTTTCTTCGGAATTGCAAATTGATGCCAAAAACTTAATGGTACCGGATTTGGTAAATTTAACTGCATTGGATAATAAATTCATGATTACTTGCCGTAATCTTATAGGATCACCGAGCAGCTTTTTTCCAATGGATGGTTCGGCATAACAGTAGAGCATTATTCCTTTTTCAGTGATCTTCGGCATGATTGCCGATTGACAGTGCGCGAAAATGTCAGGTAGATCAAACGGGATTTTTTCCAGTTCAATTTTTCCCGATTCAATTTTAGAAATGTCCAGAATGTCGTTAATAATCTTGAGCAGCCAATGCGCACTGTCCTGTATATTATAAAGATAATCCCTGGTTTTTTTGGGAATATCATCATCCTGCGCAAGTTCAGAAAAACCAATGATGCTGTTCATAGGTGTTCTGATTTCATGGCTCATATTTGCTAAAAAGATGGATTTTGACCGGCTGGCGCTTTGAGCAGCTTCTTCCATCGCCTTGCGTTCTGTGATGTCACGCGCAATCCCCATAATCCCTATTACTTTACCGTATTGCCTGAGAGGAACCCTGCCTATTTCAAAAAGCCGCGGATTTCCTTTCGATGAAGGAATATATTCTTCATTAATAATTAATTCATTTTTGTTTATGACCATAAGATCTTTCGCGTTGTTTTCATTTACCAGTTTATCGTGAATTTCAAAACCGTTTACAATGTCCTTTCCGATAAGATCTTCCTCTTTCATGCCAAAATAATTCAGCAGGCTTTTATTACAGCGCGTATATTTTAGTTCATTATCTTTGCAGAATATCAGGTCGGGGATAGAATCAAATATCGCCTGAAGTGTGGAACTTTCATCTTCCAGTTTCTTTTGAAGGTTCTTTGTTTCGGTTATATCCATCAGCGCGCCTGCAACACGGATTGCGTTGCCGTTTTTACCACGAATGGTTTCACCTGCAGCGCGGTAATATGAGTATTCGTTGTTTTTCTTTAATAATTGATATTCTATGTCAAATGGTGTCTGACCTGTAACATCAAGCATGTGGCTCGAAAAAGCGTTAATCGCTCTTTCTTTATCCTGAGGATGCAGCCTGTCGCTCCAGCTGTTAAGAATGTTGGGAAAATCTTTTTCATCTGAATATCCCATCAAATTTCTAAAATCGTCTGACCATAAAAATTTATTATAAGGATTAACCGGATCATCAAGCACAACCTCCATATCCCATAATGCGATTTTTGTCGCTTTGACAACAGTGTTTAATTTTATAAGCTGAAGTTCATTTTTTTCGTTAGCGCTTCGCGCCTCTGTAACCGCAACTTCCAGTTCATCCATTATATTTTTCAACCGGCGTTCAATGGTCCCGGAAATATGCCTTGCAAGAATTATACATACTATAAGCACAACCAGAGTTATTAGTATTCCATATAATATGAAAAGCAGTATTTTGTTTGTATCCTCGGCTGTGTAAAAGCCAACAAACATCATACCAACAATCGTGTCATTCGCACCATATAATGGAAAATATTTAGCGAGTACATTTTCTTCAAAAAGTTCTATGTTGCCGACATACCGTTCACCCGCTAACACCTTTTCGCTTATATGTTCTGCTACTCTTTCCCCTAACGCAAACGACCCGTCAGTATTC